>Ga0139314_100404_pt1 | contig 11428 bp, 9 predicted proteins | sample In2P11_FD_99376 | JGI IMG/M metagenome (GOLD analysis project Ga0139314, IMG submission 99376)
GCTGGAACACTTTGGAAACAAACATAGAAGAAGAGCAGGACAACAATCTTATTCTTGCAGGGGACTTCAATTTGGTTTTGCATGCCAACGAAAAAAGAGGGGGAAGTTTCAACCCAGACCCTTTCAGAAATCGACTTGAGAACATTATGCAAGAGCAAGATCTGATTGATATCAAACCCAAGAACCGCAGGTATACCTGGAGCAACAGACGATTAGGAGCTGGCAACATCATGGAGAGGCTTGACCGGTTCCTCATAAATATAACATATCTGTCCACCTTCACTACTGGCCAGTCAAACATTCTTAATGTCTCCGCCTCTGATCATTATCCAATAACGCTTACTCTGCACAGTCATTGCCAGCTAGGACCACTTCCTTTCAAATATTGCTCTCTCTGGAATCGTATCCCTGCAGCAAAAGACGCGGTGTGGCAGGCTTGGACCCAACATGTGGAAGGCTCCCCGACTTATATCTGGGAGACAAAATTAAAGAGAACAAAACAGGCTTTAAAAAACTGGGCAAAGAGTAACTACCAAGAGCCCGAATTGAGCAAAAAGAAAATCAAGAAAGATCTTGAGGAAGTGCAGCAAAATATTGAAGTCTTTGGGCTTTCCCAGCAAGCCAAAGAGAACGAAATAAGACTTTATACCAAGTTGAGACAAACTATAAGGGATGAAGAAATTAAATGGAGACTGAAGTCAAGGCAGCTGTGGCTGCATGAGGGAGACAAAAATACTTCATTTTTCCATAAGCAGGCTACAATTAGGAAGGTACGCAATACTGTGAGCACAATTAGGGATAACGAGGGGAATAGCTACAACACCCAGGATTCCATAAAAGAAGCTGCCACCAATCACTTCAAAAACCTTTTGACAGAGGAAAAAAGTGAGGAGGATTACACAAGTTTACTACAGCACATGCCTAAAGAAGTTATCCAAGAAACAAACAGCAAGCTCACGCAAGAAGTAGAAGAAGAAGAAGTTCAAAAAGCAATTTGGGGTCTTCACCCAGACAAAGCTCCAGGACCTGATGGGTTTCCAATCAGTTTTTACAGAGAGTACTGGCAGATGATCAAAAAAGACCTTTTAAAGATGATACGCTGGGTTTTACAGAAAGGCAAAATGGGGGGACTCACCAACTCAACCTATCTAGCCTTAATTCCAAAAGAGAACAGACCATCCACCTTCTCAAGGTTTCGACCAATATCCTTATGCAACTCTGCATACAAAATAATTACAAAAATTCTGTCAACCAGGCTTAAGCCTTATCTCCCCTCTTTGATCTCAGAAAACCAAGGGGGCTTTCTCCCCAATAGGCACATCTCTGATTCCATCCTTCTTGTGCAAGAGGCCATTCACTCAAGCATAAGCCGAAAGGAGAAAGGGTTTGTCCTTAAGCTGGATCTTGCCAATGCCTTTGATAGGGTTAGGCACTCCTTTCTATTTGCAGTCCTTCATAAAATGGGATTTGACCCCTCCTTCATCAATATGATCAAAGCCTGCATTTCGAGCCCATGGATTTCCCCACTGATCAATGGGAGACCTTGTGCTGCTTTCCAATCCTCACGAGGCCTTAGACAAGGCTGTCCCCTGTCTCCATATTTATTTATCCTCATGGCTGATTCTCTTAGCAAAATCTTGGATTTCAATCGAAGAATAGGCCTAATCACTGGCATCAAATTCGAGCAAGGTACAAAGAACATCAACCATTCCCAATTCGTTGATGATACCCTCTTGATTGGAGGGGCGTCCATCACTATTGCAAGGCGCTTCAAGGAGATCTTAGATCAATTCATGGAATACTCAGGAGGGAAGATTAATCAGTTAAAAAGTTGTATTTATGGTTGGAACGCATCAGATCACACCATCCACAGCATTGCAAAGATTCTAGAAGTATCATACAAGCTAAACTGGAACCATTTCACATATTTAGGGATGCCGGTAAGTATGGGACCTCTGAAGGCTGATACTTGGAACGAAATCCTTGACAAAATAAAGAGAAAAATCCAACAATGGGGATCTATGTGGCTGAACCCAGCAGGACGCCTGGTACTACTAAAATCAGGTTTGGCCTCTTTACCTATTTATCGTTTTTCTCTGTACCAAGCTCCAATGGTTTTCCACCAAAAAATGGAAAGAGCTCTTAGGCATTTTCTCTGGCAAGGAGGGAAAACGGAAAAAAAAAAAAAAGTTCAATCTGGTCAGTTGGAAGAATGTCATCCAATCTCAGGAGAAAGGAGGTCTTGGAATAAGATCTCCAAAACTGCTGAACTTAGCTCTAGGAGCTAAAATAATTTGGAGAATGATCTCAGGGGTCACATCATGGTGGAAGACGGTTCTTGAAGCAAAGTACCTAAACAGCACTAGGCAACAACTCCTGGACACTAATATACCCAATAGAGATAGCACAAAAATTTGGCAGCTCTGCAAGAAAGCCATTCCCTTTATGGCACAGAACACTTCAAAGGTCCCAGGAGGAGGGAGCAGCATCAATTTTTCCACTGACCGCATATTAGGACAGCTTCCCATTGGATCAAAAATGGAGGCAATTCCTGCCATAAACTGGCTTAATAATAGAGGTATATGGTGCTTAGCCCAAATATCGCAATGGGATAATCACTCTCAGGCATGGACAGGTTGGAAATTACCGGATTACCCCAGAGAGATAGAGGCAAGCATCACAACTTTCAAGAACCTTCTACACAATAAAGCCCCGACCCAAAAAGGCAAGCAAGATGGTTACCGTTGGGACCCAACGGGATCCCAATACATGGCCAAAGCCGGCCACCAACACCTTTGTGACAGCACCTTTCCTCAGGAAATATGGAGCCAATGGAAATTGGTTTGGAGAGCAGAAGCACCCCCTAAAGTCAAATTCTTTTTTTGGCTTCTCCTGAAAGGGAAGATTCTAACAGCAGAAAATTTAAGGAAAAGGGGTATAATGGGACCGTCAAGATGCCCAAATTGTTGTAAAGAAGAAGAAACAATACAACACCTGTTTATAGATTGCCCGGTTGCTGAAGAATGCTGGAGACAGATGGCCACAATTGGGGAAGTTACATGGGAACCCAAGACAACTATTGCAGAAACTGTCTATAACTGGAAAAAAAATTGTCCATGGAAAGAGAAGAAGAGCAACTTGACGCAAAGGATATGGAACGCCATACCTTTGACCCTTCTCTGGCGCATCTGGTTGGCAAGAAACGGGAAGGTCTTTCAGGAGAAAGGATGTAATACCAGAGTCATGTGTCATAAGGCAAAGAATTTAGCGGTGGAGGCAATTATAGCCCACACTCAAGGCAAGATCGAGGCTAACAACTACAGCATTGAAGAAAGAAATTTGATCAGCTATGCCCAAGGGATTATAACTAGCACTCAGGAAACAAGACAAGAAAGGATACAACTGAAAGAGACAAGCAGTGACTAGAAGCTAAGGTTAAAGGAAGCGGAATTTGCAACCTGGTTGGGTAACTATAACAGGTTCTACATGTTCTTTGATGGTGCTTCAAAATCAAATCCAGGCCAAGCAGGTGCAGGGGGTCTTATCTGCAATGCCAACGGTGAGACAATTCTTCAATTTGAATGGGGATTGGGAGAGTTATCCAATAACAAGGCAGAGGGACTGGCTCTGTATCAGGGTCTCTCTCAACTGATCAAGATAGGAATAAAGAAAGTAATAGTCTTTGGCGATTCAGCAATAATCATTAGGCTCATGGCACTGAGGCAGAGCACGCCAAACATTCTATTGCAACAGATAAATTGTAGGAACCAGACTCTCCACGACTCACTAGAAGAAGTCCGCTACTATCACATTCTTCGTGGACTAAATAAGGAAGCTGACAAGTGTGCCAACAGGGCATGTGATCGCGCCAAAGGCGATCTTCGCTGTAATAACACATCATCCCTCCAACCGTTACCATGAACACTAAGCAACTAGTCAGCGCCTGGTGTACCGTAGGTAATAGAATCCATGACTGCAGGCAAGCAATCAGTGCAAGGGACAGAATAAGTATGGTAGATAGGACTTATACCAGAATTCAGATAAGGAGATCTACTCAGCGCATGGGAATCGGGTATCGTGCAGGGGAAAATCGTCATAACAATCAGATCCTCGATACAGGCCAAGATAAGCATAGGATGGTGGGGTGGATTAATGGAAGACGCAGAGCTCTTTCCCGCCATCACAGCTTGTCGAAAATGTCTTTATATGCCCCGGGTATCACAAACCATCTTCCCATAGGAGATATATGTGCTCACAGCTATCAGAGCGGAGTTGCTTCTGCATCTCTTCAAGTAGATAGAGGCAGTCACCTTAAAGCCCCTGCGCGCACGGTGACAGCGACCAGTAGCAAGCAAAGAATCCAGAGACATCGTGTTAAGAAAGAGATCAGCACAGATAAGTATTTTCCAGTGATAACGGAGCGTCCAGAACAGTGCTTCCACTGCAGGGATTTACAAGCAGAGTTTGAAGAAGACCGAGCGCAACAACGAGCTCTGGAAGAACAAGTGCGAAGTTTGGAAGCAAGACTTGAGGATCAGTGCAGAATTACCCATGAGAAATATAGGGCTGAGATGAACCTCTTCTTACACAGAGTCCATTCTTTGCATAAACAGTTTAGCAATTTGAATAATAGAAGTAGCCATGTTGAAGAAAAGATAACTGTCCTCAAGTTTATGATGGACAAAAAAAAAAATTAAAAGATGCAACATCCTCTTCTAGCGCAAAGCCGAACGAACCAGATCTAGACCCAGAAGCGTCCACAGCAAGAAAGATGAGTCATATAGATATAGATTAGATATGGTTTGTAAGTGTAAATTTTGGGGCCTGCAATTTGTAAGGATTTATAGTAGTATAGGAAGTTTTAGAGGCAGGATAACTAAAGTAAGGATCAAGGAAAGAAATCTTTTTGTAATTCCTTGGATCCAGAATGCTCAGGATGCATTTCATGTATGGCAATCAGCCCTTTTCTTTTCAGATTAATATTTAGCAACCGAACTTTGTCAAAAAAAAAAAAATGCATTGTTTTACAATAAGATAGCAGACATATTAAAAATGCCTCCACCCATTGACTCCACATAAGGCACTATACATGTACCAGAGTTGTTGGGTGATATTTAGTAACCCATCCTTTGGTTATTTAGGGGATTTTGGGCCATAAGATCAGGGGCTTTGGACAAGGGGTTTTGGGCCCCTACCCTATGTGTGCCCATCTAGCAAGTTTACTAGGACTTTAGCAGTTGTGCTAAAGAGATTGGTAACTGGTCCAAGTCTAACTCATTAGTGATGAGAATCTTCTTCCACTAGAAATTATTCATGAAAGTTGTATGAGTTGTGAGATCATGGATGAATCTCATGACAAAACAAATGCCACAAGTAATATGGTGGGTGAATTTGGGTCAAAATGAATTTCTTCAATTTAGTTGATGTAATTTTTGCATGTCTTTACTAATATTTGGGTAGTTCATAAAAAATTACATTGCCACTTTTGAAATAGAAGAACTCTCTTTTTGGGGGGTTTTGTATCTCAAAACTATATTTTATATTTTGAAAATCCTAACTCTATCTGGAATAAAAATGTAACGAATATAGGAAAGTGAAATTAAAGCCAATTTTTTATGTATAAAAATTGTTAGATAAAATAAATAAAAAATAAAAATAAAAAGGTTGTTATTGTCAAAGCATTCAAAATGTTTAAATAAAATACAGGGTTAATAATGAATGATCAACCAAATTGTTAACTACTTAACAAGGCCATTTAAATTATTTTATATTAATACTTCCTAAAAAGAAAACCATTGCAAGGTTGAAAACATTTGGATTATAACATATCATAAAATCCAATGTAAGATTGAGCTTAATTCATACCTTATAAGCACACATATGAAAATGCACATATGACAATTTTATTGATAACATATCTCTACGTTATCACTTCCGTATTTATTAGAACTGTTTTTTTCCTCACTTTATACATGGTTAAGTTTCCAAATTTACACTAATCTACACTATGGTATTGTTGTCGATTAATTATTTCAAGTCTATCATCATTGACATTTTCTTTGATTTTCTGAAAATTATAGAAATTTTCTTTTCAGGTCACTTCATATCTGCAAAGTTTTCAAATTTACGCTATAGTCTGGTTGCTCATTAATTATTTCAAAGTCTATGATTTTTGACAATTTTCTTAGATTTTCTTGAAATAAAAGCTTACTGTAAGCTGGTGTAAACTATATCACAAGGATGATTCGGTTGCACAATTGTTATGATATTGTGGCAAGTAAATTGGTGCAATGCAAGGTTAGGTTTTTTCAGAAAGAAAAGCATCGATATTTATATTAAGGAAAATATATTTTATATCATAAAACTGATGGGTCTTTTTTAAACAGGACCGCGATAGGGAAAGTCTTTGATATGAAGATAACAGCATAGCCTTTGATATCAGAAGCATTACATAGAAAGATAATGTGGCAAAAAGACTCATTGCTGGAAAAAAGCTTATCACTAATAGGACATATAGCACCTCTGATCAGAGTCTGCAAAAACAAAATTGAAAACTTTATACCCAAACAGACAAGAAGCTGTCATGTGTGAGAAGGATAGAGAGCCAAAACTGAAGATAGGACGTAATTTGAGGAGATGTTTGAGTCTTCAAAAACTTTTAGGTTCCTCCATTTCCAGAGGCACCAGATTGTTGTGGGAAGGATTGGCCGAATGTTTGCATTCTGTCCTCCCCACCAGGTGAAAGCTGCATCAACCGAAGAGAAGTTAGGGCGCTGAAAGGAAAAAAACGATGCAATATCATACCAGACGTGTAGAGAGATCCTGCAGTTGAAGAACATGTGGAAGTTCGTTTCCTCCTCCATCTTACAGAAAACGCATCTGTTGGGGCCATGCCAGGAGCGCTTCCTCAAATTTTCCCAGGATAAATTCTTGTTGTGAAAGACAAGCCAGGCGAAGAGAATCAGTTTGAGGGGACAGGCAAGCTTCCACCATAACACCGGGAAGATCTTTCTGATCGGCCTGTTTTTCATTGAGATGAGCTCCATGTAGATGACCCTTCCCGAAGCTTGCAAGTTTGAGAGAGGTAACGACCAAACAAGGTGGTCATCAAACCCGGATCGCTTCAGGCCTGCTTGTTCAATAGATGATATGAAGGTATCCCATAGGGAAACCAAAGCCTGAGGGATACCAAGATCTGCTGCAGTCAAGAGAATAGGATAGGGGTCGATCCATCTGTCAATAATTCTGTCCCAAGTGAAAAAACCAGACCTGTGGAGATGGAAGAGAAGAGGATCCGGGATCAGAAGATTTCCTTTGAGGCCAGCAAGATGGTCAAGGCCAATGAAGATCTTTGTACCAGAAAAAATGTTCCATTTAAGGTTGCCGAGAAAGAACTGCTCAATTCTTCTGAAGCTCAGCCATATCGCCGATCCTTGTTTGATTCCAAGAGAGCCAGTCCTGAACCAAAACTCCAAACTTCTGCCTTTCAGATATTTTTGGCGGATGATTGCGCTCCATGGATTTGAGTTGAAGATGCCTCTCCATAAGGATTTGCAGAGAAGGGCCTTTCCGAAGGTCCTTATGTCCATCAGACCCCAGCCACCCAAAAATTTAGGCATAGATAAAAGCCCCAGTTTTGTAAGGTGAAATTTGTTTCTATCCGCCTTTGCCCCCCAGATGAAATTGGCAATGATTCTATTCATGGAATGAATGATGCTGGCCGGGAGAAGAAAGAGGTGGGCCCAATAGACTGATAACTGCATCAAAACTGATTGGGCAAGGACGACCCTTCCACCCAGAGATAAGGATCTGTATTCCCAAAGAGAGATTTTGTTAAGAAAACGATCGATAAGCCACCTCCAATCATCCCTTGTAAATGCTTTTGGCTTAAGGCGATAGCCCAAATACTTGATGCCATTGGAAATTGGCTTTGAGTTAACCCCAAAGAGCTGGCAGATCCAAGAAATAAAGGCCTCGTTGGAATCATTATGAAAAAGGATCGATTTAGATTTATTGATAGCGAGCCCAGATGCTTTTTGGAACCGATCAAGAATTGATTTGATACAGATCCATGAGATTTTTGTGAGCATGGCGAAAAGCAGAACATCATCCACAAAGAAGTTATGGGATATATGAATATGTTTGCAGATTCTGATCGGCATATATTCCTTGTTCTCCATGGCACGATTGATATGCAGACTCAGGGGATTAATGGGCAGAATGAAGAGAAGGGGCGACAGAGGGCATCCTTGTCGCAGGCCCCTTTCCGCCTGAAAAAAAGGAGAGGGGACTCCGTTAACCAAAACAGCATAATTAACGTTTATAAAACAAGCCATGATCCATCGAACCGGCCCCTACTCCAAACCAATTTTTGTAAGGAGAGATTGCAGATAACCCCAATCCAGAACATCATATGCCCTCTGAAGATCAATTTTCAAGATTGCTGCATTTGTTTTATTCACAGACATAGAGTGAATGCATTCTTGAGTGCTGGCCACTGCATCTAGAATATTACGGCCTTTCAGGAACGCATGCTGGTTAGGAGAAAGGGAAGATGCCAGAGTCCCCTTAATTCTCTCTGCAATAATTTTTGAGATAATCTTGAAGGTTATGTTGCAAAGAGAAATGGGCCTAAAATCCAGAAACGATTCAGGCTCTTCATTTTTCGGGATAAGAGCGATATAGGTGGATGAGGTATGCGGATGAATAGAGCCCGACAGTCTAGAGGCCTCCACCATGCTGAGCAAGTCCTTTTTGAAAAGGTCAAAGAAATGAATGAGGAAGTCAATTGACCATCCGTCAGGGCCAGGAGATTTATCTTTTTTGAATGATTTCATAACCTCAAGGAGCTCCTTTTCAGAAACTGGGCAGAACAGGGCTTCATTTTTTGCTTCATCAAACAACTGTGGCATTAAATCTATTCCCCATCTTATGTCATTGAAGGCAATCTCACCATTCCTGCCATATTGTTTTTTGAAGAAGCCCAAAGCCGTCTTTGTTATATCCTCCTGTGAGACAACTACATTGCCATGTTCATCCTTAATACTCCATATGAAGTTCCTTTTTCTCCTAGCGTCCGCAAATTTGTGAAAAAATTTCGTGTTTTTATCCCCATTCTTCATCCAAAGAGCTCTGCTTTTAAGCCTCCATTTGGCTTCTTCCCTTTTTAGCAAAGGGATTTTTTTGTTGACCAGATTCTTGATGCGGCATTTCAAATCAAAAGAGCATGAGGAATAGTCTGTGGATGACAGCAGCCGATCCAATTCCTGTTGGATTCTTTGTAGGTCTTCTTTGTCCTTTTGATGCTTTTGAAATTGCCACTTTTTCACCAAACCATGTATTTCGACCAATTTTTCTCTGAAGGAGGAGAAGAAAATGTCTTTTTCTCTGTCTTTTATCCTATTCCACGCGTTCTGGATATAATCATTGAAGGCTGGATCCTAAAGAAGGCCCCGATCAAATTTGAAGGGATATCCTCTTCTGAAAAGCTTTGCCTGCCAGGATATGAGAATAGGATTGTGATCCGAGATTAGGATATTTTCCACACTTAGCCGAGGCATACCAATCTTGTCGATGAGGCAAAAATGGATAAAAACTCGATCCAGTCTTTTAGCTATGTAAGCATCTCCCACCCTGCCATTTGACCATGTCGGTTTCATAACTACAGGGATAATGTCAATCATATTCCTTTTGAGCATCTCAGAGTTTATGAAATCCGCAAGACTATTGTTTAGCTTTCCCCGACCCCATATCTCATTTGAATTCAGGACCACGTTCGTATCACCAGCTATAAGGAGATTGCTGATATCGAGCAATTCTGAGTCAAAAAATCTATTCCAGAAAGATAAACGAGATTTATAAGGGGCATAAAGATTAAGAACATTTACTGGAAAATCCCAACCTCTGATAGAAGCCGAGATTATTATACCAGCATAGCATTTATATGCTTTAGCTTTTACCCGTGAAGGATCCCATAGGGTAGCCATACCGCCAGACAGACCATTTGCCTCTGTAGCAACCATAAACCAAGAGGGAAGCATTTTCCTGAAGTATGATAATGTGTCCTCCTTCTCGTGCATTGTTTCCTGAATGAGGATGATGGCAGCTCTTGAATGAAAAAAGAAGTCTTTTAGCGTTATGAACTTGGGGTCAACGCCAAGCCCCCGAATATTGAAAGAAATGATTGGGGTCATTTGGATGATTCTACAGCCAGGCTCGCTCTAAGGGGCTGTGATTCAGACACATCTAGGATAGGGACATCAACAAGAGATAGATTCCTGAAACCTTAATTTGAAACTAAAGGTCTACCTCTAAAATGCCTACTCCCGCCTTTACATTTCTTACGAACAGTAATGTTTTTGGCCGAGTTAGGGCTAATGATAGGCATGAAGTCAGGTTTATGGATTGTAAGCGGCTCTAATTCAAGTGAATCTTTATTAAGCATATGGTCCAAGTCACTGTCAAAAAGATTCACTGGGGATGTAGACGGAGAGTTTAATGGAGTCTGAGCTACACATTTGGATTTCCCCTTATAATCAGGCCGACTAGGTAAGTCCGAAGATGAGGAGGAGATGGGAATGGGAACAGAACCCACCGAAAAAGATGCCCCCTTCGACGGCCCAGGAAGAGAGATGGGATTTAAATCCTCTTGGTGCATGGAGGGGGGGTGGAGGAACAGGGTTATCATCCCTGGGTTCAGTAAATGGAGAGTTATGGAGGTCAAACTTCATGCAGGATGCAGGGCTATCAGCGGGTAGTGGACATCCGGGAGCAGATTGCATGCGCTCTGGAGGGGCATCCATATGGGTGCACTGATCTTGAAGAGGCCCCGAAATACAAGGACTCTTGGGCGGCATAGGCGATGAGAAAGGAGAGGAGAGACTACCCTTAACGAAAGATTTTTTGATCAATCGTCTGTTTGTGAAAAGCTTTGCTTTTGGACAGTTTTTAACCAGATGACCTGTTCTCCTGCAAGCTGCACACCTAAATGGTATGCCCCAAAAATCCAGCCTTTGGTTGATGGTCTGATTCTTCCAGCTGATTTCGATATGATCAGGGCAGCCTCCCCTGAAAGATCTTTGAATGAGAATCCAGGCTATTCGTTTATCTCTTTCGCCCAAACACCAGCGATCGACATATACAAAGCGGCCTATAGCATTTCCAATCATTTCTAATGATTCATTTGACCAAAGCTCCAAGGGCAAATTCGGGCATTTTACCCAAATTAGATTGTTTACAGGAGTGTTATTGAGCGGGTTGAAGCCAATGTACCATCTGTACAGGGCAAGAAAACTCCTCTTGTATACCCAAGGACGACACTGGATAGCTTCTGCGTCATCGGCATCTAGGAAGTTGAAGCAGTACCAGTCTTTCATGAGACTGGAAATTATTGGTACATAACCAATAACAGGTTTCCAGAAGTCAGCAA
>Ga0139314_100405_pt1 | contig 11412 bp, 7 predicted proteins | sample In2P11_FD_99376 | JGI IMG/M metagenome (GOLD analysis project Ga0139314, IMG submission 99376)
GGGTAGGTCTGGGTTCCTGCCTTTGTGTGTTTTACTAAATGCTAGCTACTCCACTTCTCTACTTACCAACCGCTTGTGACTTACCGATCGGTACCTCCTTCCTTCTGACTGCAGCTACTTCTATACTTACCAACGGCTCGGTACCCATTCACAAGGTAGCGGACTCTCTTTGGCTGGATCGAATCCCTTCCCGTTCATTGCCCTTCCAACGGAACGGAAGAAACTGATCTCAGCGAAGGTCAGTAGGTGCTAATCTGAATGCATAATGACATATATAATATATCTCATGATATCCCCCCCAATGTATCTTGTCTGACAATACGGGTCGAAGCCTTAACCAAGCTGAGATAGGACAAGAGAAGCCTTTAAGCAATACCGTTTTTGACTTAAAGCCCTCACTCACACTGCACGCCTTATTGAAGGTGCCAACTAATAGAGCGATAGTGAACAGGTCATCAAAAACCTATCACGAGGTCACTTAAAGTGACTCACTAGAAACTCTATATGCAGGAGAGAAGGGAAGGGCTAACGGGGGGGAGCACAGAAGATTCTAGAGGAGATTCTTGATGAACCTCTTGTGAATCACCAATAAGCTATATGCAGGAGAGGAGGGAAGGGAAGGGAGGCTCCACATCCTGAGTCTGAGTTATGTGGTGAAGTGCCAGAATGGATCAGAAGGCAAGCTATCCAACCTTCCAAGCTCGTAGATGGGCTAAGACAGAGATTCTAATGGAATGAGCTAGATGAGTTTCAGAATCTATTAATAAGCATTCATACAGGTGCAGGTGAGTGATAACCCGCTGAATTGGCATTTGCGTGCGTTTGATCGCCACTTTCACCCTTCAAGGGTGGATCAGTGATAGCTGACCGATATACTCTAAATACTGGTATCTATCGAATTCAATATCAAGCTGAATATGAATAGTCTAGTACTCATTCAGCTAGTAGAGGGAGGTAAGAAAGGTAGGTTAGGCAGGTTAGGTATGCAGGTTAGGTGTGCAGGTAGGTAGGTTAGGTGGGTTGGGTAGGCAGGTAGGTAGATAGAGAGATAGATAGAGCTGGGGTATAGCTGGGGATAGAGATAGAGATGGAGGATGGGGATAGAGATAGAGATGGAGGATGGGGATAGAGATAGAGATGGAGATGGAGGATGGAGGTTTTCACCACTCAAATATACGACGGAGTTGAGTAGAGAAAATGTAGTGAATCTCCGAAATCAATTGTAGGGATAGCTCCTTTGATATCGCTCCAACCATATCTAATCCTTCCTGATTGTAGGGATAGAGAGTGAAGAGAAATCAATCTAGTTTTTTCGGAGTTGAGTAGAGAAAATGTAGTGAATCTCCGAAATTGGCATGGGGAAGGAGGTGGATCCAAGGTCAAGTCTAGTCCTCTGAGGTCTTTATCTCCAGCACTAGCATATTCTCCGATGGGTCTGAGTTCTCCGTAGGTAAAGGTATTGCCAAACCATCGTTAGGCTATCTGTAATGGTATTGCATAACCAACCATAGTTAGGTTATCTGTAATGATGGTATCCGTAATGCTGGGCCAATATAGATTCCGCTGCTGCCCCGCCTGTTTGTTTGCTAGAAGATGAGAATTCAAGTAGCGGGCAGGACCCAGCCAGATGCCCCGCTTTTCAAAAGGTAAGGTGAATCTCTCCATCTTCTTCTCTCACAACAAGACTAAATGGGGAAGGCGGAGGCGAGCTGGTGAATTTCGTACCTGAAAGTTTTCAAGGCTACCTTGCCCTCAGAAGCGCAAGCCCTCCGGACCTTGGTAAATCGGTCTCTCTTCCAGCTATGAGTCTCCATCACGCTTATTTCGAAAAGGTGAATGATTGGTCGAAACGTTCCTTGCCCCGGACAAGCGGCTTCGCACCTTCAAGAAAGAAAGAACTGCTTTATAACAGTTTTGAGATAACCTACCTCTTTCTATAGGTCTTCCCCAGGTCTTGGCTGCGGTGATATGTTTCCTCGCTTTATTGCTGATGATGGTTGAAGAGAGAGAGTCAAGATGCGGTCTTCCTTGTATGTACGGCTTTGCCTTCCTTCCATCTGCCCAGAAACTGCCCAGAAATCACATCTATTAGTAGGGTGAGCACTCCCCGCTCCCGCTCGTACTAAGGGAAGGGAATAGATCTCTCATTAGTATAACAAGGATTAGCAAGAGGTGTATAAGTAATCACAAGCCATACTAGTTCTATCATTCTAATACGTATTATCCCTAATGAATAAGAGATAAGCACGATCATAAGAGCTAAGTGCATGAGATAAGTCTAAGAGCTAAGCTTCTCCTTATTACCTGTGTTGTACATGGTATGGTGTTTTATCTATGATAGTTATTGATTACTCTTATTGATGGTGTTGGAACAGTAATACGTATAAGCTATGTGTCTAATGGTATTCTCCTAATCATTGCTAAGGATTGAATATGAAGCTCACTACTGGTATTGTACTAGTTGAAATAGGTGGAGATACGGATTACTATGAGATTACAAGTAAGCATATAACCTCGTTCTCATTACTTAGATTACAGGAATCGAACCTGTGTAACTTACAGGCAATGAAGTATTCCCATATCATGTCTAATGTCTATGATCTCCATTACTTTGATCTACGGATTACTATAGCTGACTACATGTTAACCTAGTATAAGCTCGATATAGCACTTGACCTTGGTAGGTTAGGTAGGGTAGTTTCGTTTAGAGTAGGGTGGATTAAGCTAGGTAGTTTAGGATAATAGATGTGAATGTAGGGTATGCTAGGGTAGTCTAGGTTGGGATATGGTTAGATTCATATTGGCCATGGTACGGTAGGATAGGGTAGTTTAGGCTATGGTAGTCTAGGTCAAGTGTAGTTGAAATCAATTTGAGGGGACAATATGGGTTATCTTAGATAGGGTACATGAATCTAGGGTAAGGCTAGGTTAGTATATGAACACTAGGATAGGTTAGTGGTAGGCAAGCCTAGGGTATGTAGGGTATCGTAGTTTAGGTTAGTATAGGTTAGGGTATAATAGGATAGGTAGGCTAGGGTATGGACGTTGGGTTTGCTAGGATAAGATAGGTTAGTGTAGGCTACGGTAGAGTAGGATAGGATAGTTTCAAGTATTCTAATCTAGGGTTCCCAAAGGTACTTTAGGATATCGTAGTGTAGGTTAGGGTAGGGTAGTTTAGGTAAAGGATAGGGAAGGTAGTTTAGGTAAATGGTAGGAATAGTTGTTTCCTTACCTTCCTGGGTGTGTAAGCCTCTCTACTGGATAGGATAGATTGATTGGATCAGGGATATTGGTAGAGGAGGCGTAGCCGAAACTACCAGATAGATTCATTGATCGGGAAAGCCAGGAGCGATAGCGAATGGATGGGTTGAGTTCTTGGACTGAAAGAGGAAGGCAAAGCTGAGCTTGACTAGCTGTGTTCTGCGAAGCTCGCCCCTTTAAGGGGGCTCTCCGAACCAAGGCCTCCGGGAATCAATTGGTCTCTATTATTTATTCTCTTTAAGGGCGGGCTATCCTTGCCCCCCGGAGGGACAAGCGGCTTCGCACCTTACCATATCTTTCTTTCCTGACTGTAAGGGCTATCTTTCCAATTTATGTCCTGCCTGTAAGGGCTTTCCCCTTGCCTAGATATTTGGATTGGGGAGGACTGGCTTGTAGGGATGGGTGAAACTATGCTACTGGAAAGAATAGAACGGGTGAAACTCTCTAATGGATAGGATAGATTGATTTGACTGGGAAGGGGGGAGGAGCGTAACCCTTCATAGCTGGATTGATTAATTGAACTTTATAGTAGGGCGGAAGATTCAACCCTTCTCTCTATATATTTCAGGTGGGATTATGACAAGCGAGTAGGTAGATACCCCGTCTTTTCTACCCTTTTTCATTCTTTCTGTAGGAGTTGGCTGATTGATTGATGAATAACCTATATCCTTCCCCATTCATTTCATTCGTCGCGAGCAAGAAGCGAGTTGGGTCGATGAGGAAGGAGTCCAGGGTTCCTAATCGGTAAGGGGGGATTGACATAGTTTCCCACGGGATGCGGAGATATATGGGTCACAACTCCCACTTCGTGGATCCCGCTTCTAGTTACGGAAAGACAGAAGGGAAGGTGTGATTCCCAGTGATAGAGAATAGAGTCCCATAAAACCAAGCTTACTTCATTTCTGGATTCGGGTCAATAATAGAAGGTAGATCTTGTATCAGCTTTCACCCCGCCCGGAAGATCTCATTTTCATACTCTCCGTCGATTAGTAATGTCAGGAGCAAGGGGAGCCGAACTAGCTATCTTGAAATGTTCAAGCCGTTGCTTAGAGCAAGAAGTAGATTCGACCTCGCTTGACCCGATCGAATTCCAACTCTTCTCTGCTGCTGGATCGCCGTCTGGCTGACAAATGATGGTTTCTCGCTATCTCCGGTTACTCCAACTCGCTTTCCGAATCAAGAATTAGGGCTTCGTTCGTCTTCCGGTTTCTCTTCCAGGCTCCGCCCAATTTCGCAGGAATATCTTGACGGGATAGAGCTGCTCCTATTTGATCCCAAATCACAGATTCCACCACCCAACCTAAGAACAGACTCAAGGACAGATTCCACAGGACAGACTCAAGGACAGACAGATTCCACCACCCAACCTAAGGACAGACTCAAGGACAGATGAACCCACCCAACCTGACACGGCAACAGTATGTGCGGATTCAGCCACCCGACTCTATCTCATCCATTCAGCTTAGAAGAGAAGGTAGGGTAGGGAAGCCTCTCTCTCCCTCTCATGAAGCTTATAGAGGGAATAGAAAGGTTGAACTCTCTAACTCACATCACAAAGCCAGAGACAAAGCCAGCCAGTTACTACCCCCCCACCTCGCTAGCCAGTAGCAAGCCAGAGAGACAGCTAGCTAGCCATTGCCCATTTAGCCAGCATTGCCAGAAAGAAAGCCAGAGGGTTGGTCCCATCCATCTCTACCCACTCTCAGGTTTATAACAAACCAATTCTACGACCATGTTTCAGGCATTCGAACCTACCTTGCCTTGATGACCGATTCGGTAGTTCCAGGTCATCCAGATCTTCTTTTTGAACTTTTGCTTAAGGTGCGAAGCCGCTTGTTCCGGGGCAAGGATTAGATAAGAAAGTAAGAAAGAAAGGTAAGGGAAGACAACCCCGAAGGGGCATCTACTAGCTGTTAGAAAGGAAGGTAAGAAAGAATAGTAAGACAGATTAGATAGACAGTAAGGTGCGAAGCCGCTTGTTCCGGGGCAAGGAAGACTAGTAAGAAAGGCTTAACTAGTTCTGACTGGACTAGAGACTGGACTCTAAGACTGGACGGCAAAAGGTTGGACGGCAAGGTCCCGGAGGGGCTTGCGCTTCCTAGTGCAAGGAGGTAAGGACAAAGAGAAGCTTTCTTTCTAGACCATACTAGCTTAGATAGGACAAGACAGACTCTTCTACCGTACTAGTATTGGACTAAGAGAGAGAGGTTGTTCTGTCCTTATAGAGCTGGACGGCAAAAGGTTAGACGGCAAGGAGGTAGGGACTAAGACAGACTATCTGACTGGACTAAGAGAGGGACTGGACTAACTAGTCTGGTATACTTATATCCAGTGACCGTACTAAGAAAGCTACTGGAATAGATATCGACCTAACTAGAGAGGGTAATAAATACTAAGAGTATGGAAATAGAGTCTAGTATACTTCTATCCAGGTTCTAGAGGTAGGAAAGAAAGACTAATAGACTGACTAAGAAAGACAGACATATAGGTACTTATACCCGACTGAAGGGAGGCACAGAAAGGAAGGTTGTATGATTTGAATAATAAGGTTTGGAATAGGAAAGCACTTATACTCTCACCATCTTATTTTGCTAGATTCTCCCAACGTATAAGGAATTGTCATCCCATCTAAGGAGAAAGATGAGAACCGAGAAGGAATTCAGACTAGAGGCACAAGTGGATGGCTATTATCTCTAGGATATGATGCTAGACGATCCGATGTGAATATTCTGCCAAATAAATCCTAGGAAATGATGGGGAAACCGGTTTACTCTCCTATTCAATTGTGTCTGGCCAACCAGTACCGCATCTTTCCTATTGGGTGGTAGGATAATGTGTGGAGGTCATCGAGATTGTGGATGAGAGGGATCCCTATCTTGCTTTATTGGGGATCGAGTGGACTTTTTACAACAACACTGTCTTTGAAGAAAGAAACTATTAGAGGTAGATAGTACCATAGTAGTACAACCTCTAGATCCTTATCAGGGCCCAAGGTACACCAAACCTACCAAAGACAATTTGAAAGATACCATTATGAATCAGATCTACAATCTAACAGCAGGATGGTGATAAGAGGATCTAAACCCTACTGCAGATGGGTTAGTTAGTTGGCAGAGTATCCATTCTTTTGACGATGACTTTGAATAAGTGATGTACAATTGGCCGTAACCATGAGATTTCCACTCGACGGTGTGTTTCACTAAAGTTTGTTCATTGAATTGGATCTAAGCTTAGAGACCCTCCTATTTATGATGGGATTGGTAATGTAGAAGATTTCCGCTCTGGAATATAGAGTTTTGGAAGAACAAGGACCCGGAGGGGCTTGCGCTTCCTAGTGCAAGGAGTACCTGCGTTAGATGTGGTATTGAAGGCTACCCCTTCTCACTGGTGGGCTATGCATAAGGAGACTCTAAGCACTTGGGCCGCAGTTCAACTAGCTATAGTACACAGGTGAATTCCCCCCACCCTCGATCTACCCTCATTTAACGCCCTACCCTTAATCCATAACTTAACTGATCCTGCTTGAATCTGAAAGGCCTTGCTTCCTTCCCCTAGCTCTGCCTTCCCGGAAAAGAGAGGGGCTTATAAGGAGGAGCCTGACATTCGTTACACTTAGGAAAGCTATGTTCTTTGTGAGAGCCTTATGGAAGATCATCTCGATCCCCAAACCGCAGTTTTGATTAAATCAAACTGGCTTTTGAGGCGGTTTTCAGATAGCCGTTGAAATCAATTCATTCATTCCCCGTGCTCGTCAGGCTAAAAACACCCCGGCCAACAAATACTAGACCATTTAGGGAAATTCTATTGTACCGCAGCAACATATATATAAGAGAATAACCGCGTAGCTGCATTTGTTAGGTTTTTGTCGAAATGAAATATTCTCCCACGGAACCGGAAAAACCCCAGAGACCGGCCAAAGCAATCTGGGCTGCTAGCGGATCCATACGAGAGTGAGGTCGAGATCCCAACAAGGTGAACGTGGTCGTATCTACTCCAGTGGTATTCTCCTTAGACAAAAGGGGAACAGCGGGGACAGCTTTCTATTTCTTCCTCTCCTCTCCTCTCGATGGCGGCCTTATCAGTCGAGCACCTAAAGGTTCAATTTACTTATTGCCTCTCAAATAAGTAAAAAAAAGGGGGGGCATCCTCTCCCGCTGGTCGAGCGTGCTCCGCATCCTCTCCCGCTGGTCGAGCGTGCTCCGCATCCTCTCCCGCTGGTCGAGCGTGCTCCGCATCCTCTTCAATTTACTTATCCCCTCTCAAATAAGTAACCAAAGAGCACCTAAAGGTTCAATTGACTTATTGGGTGGGGGGGCTTATGGTCGAGCCTGCTTGCGCATCCTCTCGATGGCGGCCTTATCAGTCGAGCACCTAAAGGTTCAATTGACTTATTGGGTGGGGGGTCGAGCGCCTCCGGACCTTATGGTCGAGCACCTAAAGGTTCAATTGACTTATTGGGTGGGGGGGCTTATGGTCGAGCCTGCTTGCGCATTCAATTTACTTATCCCCTCTCAAATAAGTAACCAAAGAGCGCCTCCGGACCTTAACAGTCGAGCCTGCTTGCGCATCCTCTCCCTTATGGTCGAGCACCTAAAGGTCCTTATCAGTCGAGCCCCCTAAAGGGTCCTTATCAGTCGAGCCGGGTCGAGCAACTAAAGTTTCAATTTACTTATTGGGTGCAAAGAGCGGTTCAATTTACTTATTAGGTGGCGTAACCAAAGAGCAACTAAAGTTCCTTGCTTTCCTAACGTCAAGCAAGCACTACGTTCCTTGCTTTCCTAACGTCAAGCAAGCACTACGTTCCTTGCACTAGGAAGCGCAAGCCCCTCCGGGACCTTGTTTATCCTTCACGCACTGTTCGGGGATTAGTGAGGGGAGCTTATTTCTGAACTGAGTAGCTTATTTCTGAGCTTAGTCACTAGGGAAGCGGGAAGCAAGGGAACCCGGGTGCGAATGGACGGACTAAAGACATGCATGAAAGACTGCGCCTCCTAACACCGAAAGAGAGAGACGGACTATATGTACGAATTGGAATACAGATTGTAGAGGGACGGGAAGCGGGCATTTCAGGTGGAATGAAATGAGAAGCGCTACTATCCAAGAAGAGATAGTTCGGGGTTGGTGCCAATATTATATACGTAATTACGCTATTGACTTACTTACGATTGACCATTTCGCTACAGTTCCTTTACGGGTCTTGATCTGCCCGGATTGGGCTTGTTCCTGAAGGCAAGTAAGAAGGCAAGCTTACGCACCTCTTCCTGAAGGCGAGTCAGAAGGCAAGTATCAATTGGATTGGATCTATTTCAAAAGAAGGCATGTGAGAAAACCGCTCGCTCTCCCTCCCTTTCGTTCATTCGCACGCAGGCTTGCCTCTCGATGCTCGGAGTGTAGGCCTTCCCTTAGTGGACTAAACCACTAGAACGAAGATCTGCTACTTAAGGTGCCTCTACTCTAGTATTATTTGTTATTACCCTTTCTCGCTGCTTGCTTTTTGGCAGGGTTATTCACTTCATATCCAACCGGTAAAAGGTGACTACTAGGCCTGGTTGTTATAAACCTGGATAACTATAAGAAAGTGTATGATGTGCCCCTGCTACAGGTTCTGTATCGACTGGTGAATAAAGGACTGAAGGGATAAGATAAGAATGTACTGACTACTCTTCAAGTGCTAGCTAAGATGCTTACTGTGCTGCTGCTCCTGGTTAAGATGGATGCTCCGACCTGTAGGACCTGTGTTTCTGGTGCTGGATAAATATAACGAAGGTCTGGATCTAGCTAACGATCATAAGTTTATTACTTTCAATCTCGACCACAAAGATGATAGTATGGATCTGGAACATCAGCATAAGGATCTCGGTCACAAACACCACCATAATCTGGGTAACGAGGCCCTGTCATGGTCTAACGAGGATAACATGGCTAGAGGATATTGGGGGGTCTGGGGGAGGCTTTTGGTTGTTTGCCAGGTTGAATCGTTCAATCATGCATCTCGATCAATCAATCATGGTTGGTGTGATGGTTGATGTCTCGTGGATGTATTGCATGCAGTCAATAATCAGCCTAGGGTAGATCAGTAAAGAATAAGCCTAGGTGTTGGTTCTTTTTGTTATTGGTGGTTTATAAAGAGCCTAGGTATTGAATATTGAAGCTGTTGAAGCAATAATCATGACTGGATCGACTCCTGGTGTTGTTGTTCTGCCTCCCACAGACCCAAGTACCCCCGTCGCAGTCCCATTCACCTGTTGGTTCCCGGTCCAACTGAGTCCTCGGTTCTTCGCCACCACAAAACGTGCATTCCATGAGCTGCAACACTCAGAGGAAATGCAACGTCTTGTTATTATACGTTACACCCTTTCATTGTTGGAATGATTGGATTTGATGAAGTAGCTGCTTCAAAGCTAAGTGGTTACTGTATCGTATCTGAAGTGGTTCCTTTGCAAAGCTAAGTGGTTACTGTGGATGAGATGAAATCTGTGCCTGTGGCCTCAATAGCAGCAATGAGATCTCGTATAGATAGATAGATTGTTCCTCCTGCTGGTGAAATACCTATGCTTAAGTGGGTGTTTTTTCCTTGAGGTGCTGTTACCCATAAGACTTATTTGATTCAGCTTTGTCTAGGTAAAAGGTTGTTTATTCGCCGGTTTATGAATGAAGGTCTAAGTGGAGATATGTAATCTCCACCAATGATGCATCGAATCTAGCTGCTGATCCACACCACACAAAAAGACCCCCTTCGAAGTCCCATTTACCCGTCGGTTGATGTGTTTCCGGTTGAGCGGAGTTATCGAGTTCTTCGCCTAAGCAGTTATTACATACCAACGACGCTTCCCGGCGCTGCTATTAGTATAACAACCGGTACACCATAGGTTGGCCCAACCCAGTCCTCTCGTACTAGGGGTGGGTTCTCGCAGTTCTCCCTGAAAAAACGGTAGATAGGAACTGAACTGTCTCGCTTATTGGCTTAGAAAGAAATACATGGCTGAGACTGACTCATTGTATTCTAGGTTGCTCTCTCTATAAACGGTAATGACTCTTATAATACGATGCACCTAATAAACCATGCTTTCCCAACAAGTAATGGCCTGTAGAAACCACAGCTGGGACACTAGCAGCACCAGACATCTTAATATCGCAATTTTTTCACCCAGAGTAGGAAGATTAAGCCGGTAGGAAGAAGATAGAACTAGAGCTTCTTACTCAAATAGGCTTTTACTAACTAAAGGATTAGAACTATAGGCTTTAGAACTCAAGGATTCTATAAAAGACCTATCACTGAGAACTGATAACTCGTAGTCTAACTAGTCGTAATAATGGCTCCTTATGTTTGTTGCTGGGATTCTTTGAGAACAATCATGGTGTTGTTCAAGTAGACACAGTAGGATCGAACCTTGAAGCTCGCCACTTAGCATCTTACTCTATAGAATACTAACCTCGCTACTAATCCCTTACTATGCTCTAACTTATCCACTATTGGGCTCAAAGGTATAACTAACAACTGGTTTATCGGAGCTATAGTTTCTTTCATCTTTGTAAACTATTACTCTTTGATTACCTTGTATTGTATTCATGTTAATAAAGAAGGGAGACCGATAACTGGCCGTTCCTACTCCTAACTGACGTTATCCTTGCTCCATTCGCCTCCACTGCTTCGCTTAAAGGGAGGGAGACTATGAATCTAATTAAGAAGCTAATTCATTAGAGTAGTCCGGTATGGAAGAAAGGGAATAAAAGCAAGAAGCACTTATAGCTAGTGGTGATTATCCTGTATTCCATCAAGAAAAGGGAGTTCAAAATGCGTCTTGTTCTTATGCGAATGAATTCGATTGGTAAGGTAGTCTGGTAGCTCTAAGCAAGCTTGAATGATGGTAGTCCGGTAGGCCAGCAAGAATTGCAAACAAACAGCTTCCTCAGCAAGCAAGGGAAGAAGAACAAGGCCCGGTAGGGTGCGTAAGCACGCTCGACTAATAAGGACCGGAGGGCGATGGCGGCCCTCTTCGCGTTCCTCTCCTTATCAGTCGAGCCCCCCTAAAGGGTCCTCTCTTTTGGGGCAGGGGGTGCTTATTTGGTGAGGGGCCCCAAAAGAGAGTTGTTCGTCTCCTCACACGTTACCTCACCCTCACCATATGAATAGTGAGTGACCCCTCACCA
>Ga0139314_100406_pt1 | contig 11385 bp, 7 predicted proteins | sample In2P11_FD_99376 | JGI IMG/M metagenome (GOLD analysis project Ga0139314, IMG submission 99376)
TGTTTTTCAAATTCATCCCATGACAATTCCCTTTCTTGAATAGCTTTTACGTTGCTTACGTCTTCCCACCATATATCGCTTAAGTTTGTTCTACGTTTTTTAATTTTTAAAGTATGTATCTACCATATATGCCTTATAGTGTGGTACTTGGCTTGCATTTAGTTCAAGAAAATGCCAAAGATTTTGCTTAGAAAAATGAGGAGTGCATAACATTGTTTCGTTGTTACATTAAATAAAAAATCGTATGTAAATTTACCACCTGCAAGAAAAATTAAGGCAGTCCTTATTATGAAACCTTTATCTCACTAGTCAAACGTCAGATACTTATTATGAAATCTTTATTTCACTAGTCAAACGTCAAATACTTATTATGAAATCTTTATTTCACTAGTCAAACGTCAAATACCATGATAGTCTTCGTATAAATACAACTGCCATGCATATTTCAACACTTAGTTTTTTACTTAGATAAATCAGATAAAACGTGGGCAAAACTTTGCTCTCACATCAACATCCCTAGGCATTTGAGCAACATTAGCATGAATAGAGGTCACGTTCTATTTCTTCTCAAGCACCATGGAGGAACTTTAGTAATATAAGAACACAAATACAAATGTTATTGTTTAAATATGCTTGCAGGTGTGAGGCTCTCTATACATATTCACATAAGAAAAGCAGAGCCCAATCCTATATATATATTATATTATATTATATGGGGGTGTTGGATCTCTTATATATGGGATTTTAATGTTTATAGCAATATGTATCCATGGGTATATGAGATGTTTTAATTTATAAGATATGATGTGTGTATATATAATTTAGTTGTTAGATTAGATGTATAATTCCATATAAATAGGTAGGTTTAGATATATGATGAGTCTCATTCTCTATGACTATTGAACTAAAAAGTGACTAATTTTAAAGACGAATCATATTTTCATTTATATGTATATAGGTGGTAGGTTCTAACACAAGTAATTAATATACATAATATGTTAAACTTTTACAATTGATTAACACGCCTAAATGTGATACAAAGATAAAATTGTTATGTTACATGATGTATTGATTATATTATTGTTATGTTACATGATGCATTAATTATATTATTGATGAACACATTTATAATAGATTACACAAAGTTCTTTAGAAATTAATGGCCTTTAGTGACTCCCATGATCCATGAAAATTCACTGTGAGTAAAGAAACTCCATGGAACACCCAGAGAGAAAAACATATGACCTTGATCAATCATCAAGAACGAAAGTTCAAAGATATCACCAACACGAGAGAAGAAACAAAAGACCAATACCAAAAGGAATTTAAGAAAACAAGACCTCCCACTTTTGATGGAGATAATAAGAAGGTCGAAGATGCAGAAACTTGGATACTAGAGATGAAGAAGTACTTCAAAGTACATGAATACTCTAAAAACATGAAGGTTAGAGTAGCAATTTTCAGCCTAAAAGGAAAGGTAGATATATGGTGGGAAGACGTAAGCAACGTAAAAGCTATTCAAGAAAGGGAATTGTCATGGGATGAATTTGAAAAACAATTACGAGACAAGTATACGTCTGCAAGGTATTATAATTCTAAGGTAAAAGTGTTTCATGAACTCAAGTTAGCTAAACTTATTCTAAATGAATATACAAATAAGTTATTAGAACCATTGAGGTGTGTACCATATATTAAGGACGAAAAAAGTAAAAATCCAGAGATACCTAAGTGGGTTACCTCAGTCATTCAAAGATAGGATTAAATTTGATGAGCCTAAAACATTGGAAGATACTTTCTCGAAAATCGATTATAGTTATGAACAATCCAAGCACAAGAATGAGAACTAGATGGACTGCAAAAAGAAGGATTATAGCAAATTCAAGGGGAAAGGGTCAAAACCCTTTAGGTTTAAGCATATGGGAAAAGAGGGAAAATTCACCACTTTATTCCAAAGGTAAATCCCATCGAACACTCCTTGTTAACAAAGAGCATCCCTCCAAGTAAGCTAGAAATAAAGCAACGAGTTACTAGAAACTGGAATGTTGGAAATGTGTGGGGAATCACTTTCGTAGGGACTAGCCTCAACAACAAAATCAGAGTGAAAAAAGGTTATACAACATGGAAGAAGTGGTGACAGTAAATGATGTAGCCCAGAGTATGCCCCATATTTATGTTGCATTAGACAATAGACAAGCTGATCATCAAGCCTTAATTATCGAGATCAAATGTAAGATCACTAATCAACCTATTTCAGTTTTAATCGACCTTGGATCTAACCTTAGTTATGCTAGCCCTAAATTAGTAAAAGAATGAAAATTGAAAAATAAAGAGCACATTAAGCCATGGATGGTTCAGTTAGCCACAAGAGCTAGAATGAAAGTAACATAATTGGTAGGATCATGTCACCTAGAGCTGAATGGTATGTCTACCACAACAAATCTCAACATTCTTTTTTTGGGCTCATATGATGTATTTTTGGCATGGACTAGTTGGAAAAACACAAGACCAAGGTCGATTGTTATAATAAATCACTAGAATTCCTGGATAACGAAGGCAAGGAAAGAACATTACAAGGGAAAAAGAAACCCATTTCTGTGAGATGAATTTCAACAATTTAGGCAAAGAAGTGCAATTGCAAATGGTTTACTCTATTCATGATTCATGTGAACAAGGTAGCAGAAGGCGTCAAAACCAAATTTGACAATCACACCATATTATTAAATATAGAAATGTATTTCTAGATGAAATACCAGGATTATTACGTAAGAGGGGCATTAATTTCTCTATCGATTTAATTACTGGTTCAATGTCAGTATCCATGACACCTTATCACATGAGCACCCTTGAATTGTTGGAACTAAATTGCAGCTCAAGGAGTTTTTGGATAAAGGGTACATCAGGCTTAGTGTGTCACCCTAGGGAACACTAGTTTTGTTTGTGAATAAAAAGGATAGTACACTACGATAATCAACAATAAATAATAAATACCCCCTATCGAGGATTGACAATTTGTTTGATTAGCTAAGGGGAGCCACGATGTTTTTGAAAATTGAATTAAGGTCGGGCTATCACCAAGTCATGATAAAGGATGAAGACAACCATAAGTCTTCACAAGTTTTGCATACTTCACGAAGATGTTCAAGTACAGGTCTAAGGTTGTCCACGAGACTTTAAGTCCTTCAACAAAGTTGCTCTTCAATGACTGTCTCAATGAGGACTTCAATAAGGGTTCCAAGATGACCTCCAAGATAAGATCTTATAGATCTTCCAGATGTCTTCAATAATTCATTAAGGCATAAATTAAGCTGCCTCAAGAATTTACAAGAATGTCTTCAAGTACCTTAGTGCTGCCTTCAATGGTGCTCTAGTAGTGTTCGAACAATGATCTTAAGTCAGCTCCAAAAATATGTCAATGCTTCTTGTCCTTCAAGACCACTGTAAACACTTTCAACATAGATGATAAATGGTTGTCCAAGATTTGATTTAACTATTGTTGTATCCTTGTATCAGTGCAATGACAACTTAGATGTGGTTGTCATATGATCCTACAAACACACGTAACACAGACCTTGAAATTATGGGTTAGGTTTGAGGATCCTTTTTATCTAAATTGAGGTATGTGAATTCATTAACTATAATGCAATAGATCAAAATATGGTTTATATATGAGAGCATCCTGTATGATTTGATATATTTATATATATATATTATATGTGGGTGTTGGATCTCTTATATATGGGATTTTAATGTTTATAGCAATATGTATGCATGGGTATATGGAGGTGTTTTAATTTATAAGATATGATGTGTGTATATATAACTTAGTTGTTAGATTATATGTATAATTCCATATAAATAGGTAGGTTTAGATAAACAAGAAACAACAAAAAAAGCCCAAAGGGTGGCAGCATATCGACCTCCTGGAAGAAGAGGACATGCAGATAGAACCTATAGGGAACCAATCAGTACCTGACATACAAATGGGACAGAAATATACTCAGGAAGAATGTACCCCAGATACTCATTGGGGCCAGACAATATGAAACAGCAACAAGAACCTCAGTTGGAAGTAAGCGGCATCAAAAGAACTCATGGATCTGAAGGATCAGAATCTGACAAAGAACATCCAATGGACACAATGGAAAACCAACTAGCCATAATTGCACCCACTCCCAACTCTGAAGGTTGGCGAAGGGTGGAGAAGAAGAATGGCAGAAAAGTATAGGCCAGCTAGAATTTATTTTTTCTTTTTTTGTAACCTTTGTTTCCTATCATTACAGGGACAATCATCTGCGTATGTTTTAAGCATCTACAAAATGTATTTTTTTTTCATATGAATAAAATTACGACTTTTTCCACGGGAAAAAAAAGGTAGGTTTAGATATATGATGAGCCTTATTCTCTACAACTATTGAACCAAAAAGTGACTAATTTTAAAGAGGAATCATATTTTCATTTATATGCATATAGGTGGTAGGTTCTAACACAAGTAAGGAATATACATAATATGTTAAACTTTTAGAATTGATTAACATGTCTAAATGTGATACAAAGATAAAATTGTTATGTTACATGATGCATCAATTATATTATTGTTATGTTGCATGATGCATTAGTTATATTATTGATGAACACATTTATAATAGACTACACAAAGTTCTTTAGAAATTAATGGCCTTTAGTGACTCCCAGATCCATGAAAATTCACTGTGAGCAGAGAAACTCCATGGAACACCCAGAGAGAAAAACATATGACCTTGATCAATCATCAAGAACAAAAGTTCAAAGATATCACCAACACGAGAGAAGTAACAAAAGACAAATACTAAAAGGAATTCAAGAAAACAAGACCTCCCACTTTTGATGGAGATAATAAGAAGGTCGAAGATGCAGAAACTTGGATACTAGAGATGAAGAAGTACTTCAAAGTACATGAATACTCTAAAAACATGAAGGTTAGAGTAGCAATTTTCAACCTAAAAGGAAAGGTAGATATATGGTGGGAAGACTTAAGCAACGCAAAAGCTATTCAAGAAAGGGAATTGCCATGGGATGAATTTGAAAAATATTTACGAGACAAGTATATGTCTGCAAGGTATTATAATTCTAAGGTAAAAGTGTTTCATGAACTCAAGTTAGCTAAACTTATTCTACATGAATATACAAATAAGTTATTAGAAATACTAAGGTGTGTACCATATATTAAGGACGAAAAAGTAAAAATCCATAGATACCTAAGTGGGTTACCTCAATCATTCAAAGATAGGATTAAATTTGATGAACCTAAAACATTGGAAGATACTATCTTGAAAATCGATTACAATTATTGTTACACAGTAATTTGTCACCGTGTTCTCGCCGTCCTAGTTACCCCTCTCCCGCACTTTGGAGGACTTATTCCAGGACCTGTGAGAAGTGACACAACCTGAAAACACTTGTATCAGATTCCTCTAAGTATGGACTTTACATGCCTTTAAGACATCTCCTGCAAAAAACCCTTTAAAAAGCCTCCTTTTCCATTAGCGCGGTTTCCCAATGTACTGCCCGCGCCAATGGGGGAAATCCAACAAAGAGGGCGCGCCAACTAGCGCTCTGTCTCAGTGTCGGACCCGCGCCAACCAAATTTGGTAAAGTTTTTTAACAAACTGGCACGGGAAAGTTCTTTCCAACTCATGAACTCTATTTGGGAACACTTTCCAAGGGTAAAGCCAACTCGAGCGAGGATAGATCCAACTCAATCGATGTGTCGTTGATCTTATCTCCTGCAAGGACAAAGCCTATCCCATCTCTTTTTCCTGATCTATAAAAACTTGGTGTGTTGCCTTGATCAGGCTAATAGTGCTAAGGGGAGTGAAAGATAGCGATAGCTCTGGTCTTAGTTTCAGCAGGAGGAGAATCATACTTCTAGAAGGCCAAAAGATTGCTGCAAGGAGCAAGGAGATTTTTGTCACCAAAGAGAGAGAGGCTTGTTTCTTGTCCCCAACAAGCTTTGCAAGACATGTACACCTGACGACCCAGCCAAAGGAGGATTTCGACGTCAGAACTATGGTTGTATTCTTCTTTGTTGATTATCAATAATAGATGACTATCATTATGGTTCCACTCTTGTTGTTCATCGCGTTGATGCTTGAGTTATATCCTTTCTGACTGATATATAATTGCATCTATTGGTTTCTATGCTTGTATTTGTGTTGTTCTTTGCATGTGCAGGTGTCCATTCACGGAGTTTTTGAGGATTGTGACCGGCCAGCGCAAAGGATCGACTCTTCTACGACACTAGCGTTGGGATCCAAGTAAGCTCTTGTCGCTTACCTGTAGTTTGCAATTAGGGACCTGTGTGTTAGCATTGTTTGATTGTTGCTAGACCCGATTTGGGCTAGTAGGGATCGCCTCTGTCCGCAGAGGGGATTTACCTCCTCAACAATTTGGTGACTCCACTGGGGAAATCCGTTTGTTTGTTTGATTTATAAATCCTTGACTTGGTTTATGAACCAAACGATTTGGGGTTTGTCTTGTCTCTTTGGTTTTTCCTTGTTTCTCTTGCTGGATCGGCCTTCTGAGTTGTTTTCTCCAGCTATATCTCGCTCCTTGATTCATCTAAGCACTGTTCCCAAATCCTGGGCCATTTATTTTTATTTTGACTGAGAAAACACGATTAGCGCGGTTTTTTGGCTGACAGTCGCGCCAATTAGCGCATGTTGCACACAGGCAACCCGCGCCAATCCTTCATTAGCACGAGTTGCAGCCTGACAGTCGCGCCAACACTATAAAAAAATTTTGTTTGCCTATTTGTCAACCTTTTAAGCCTGGATCTTGTGCCTGGACAATTTTTCTCAATCACCTGGGTGTCTCAGAACTCTGTTTGACTGGTTTTTGGCCCTCATCCTTCGGTTGTTCGCTTGTTTCTATCGATTTCACATTGTAGCCCTAGGGCATCTAGTGGCTCTGTGCATCGAGCCTCCCACAGGATTTTCGGTCTTCTTTCGGTATAGTCGACTGTTTGGATACTCTTTTATATCTGTTTGGTGATTGTTGAAGTTTGTTATTGGGCTATTCAAGCAATTTAGTTCTTTTTGCTTGATTTTCGTTTGGCTTCGCTTTGAACCTAGATCATATGGTTCATTGAGGTCTTTGGCATTTTTCTTAGTTTTCAAACATTGCCTTTCTCGTTTGGGGATCTGATTGTGTGCCCATTGAGTGAAATTTGTTTTTGCTCTTTGTTATTGTTTCTCAAAATTTGTTTAGTGCACTTTGCCATCAAAAGGAAAACAAACAATCTCTTTTGCTTGGAATTAGTTAATGGAAATTAAAGCTTTTCATTGATCAGTGAGTTAGTGACTCTAAAGAAAAGTTTCGTTTATCGCCATTAGCTGCATTAGAGTGTTGTTGATTGTTGTTTTGGTCATTTTGTTTGCGTGAAAGCTCTCAACCCTTGTATAGCTAGCATTCATCGAATGAAATGATGTATTTTGGCATATAGTTTGCATTTAGGAAATTGTGAGAAATTACATACGGTAGGGCCTGAAAATCGAAACTTAACCCAAGATCAACTGTAAAATGAACTGAATAAATCTAACAATGCATTGGAACTTAACGCACACACCTAGAGGTCTAGGCTAGAGACGTGTTCCGACGTTATTAAACCTAGTCACTATTGTTTCACATTACGGTTGGGTGCTTCCTCCTTTTGTGACTCGATAGTGGTCTAACACGGATTTGTGCTCCCACGTACCGTCGAGTATATGGGGAGACCCCACTAGGTTATCATCCTTTATCCATAGGAAGCCGTGTCTGCCGCCTTACAAACCGTAATGCACTGAACACAGCATTCGGGAAGATTGACTGCCGTACGGAAAGTCCTTGGTTTTCATCTGACTGCCAAGGTGTATATGCAGTTTTACGGATTGTCTGGTAAACCCTCTGCCTAGTTCTCCAGAGTAGTCACTTTTGATCCTTTTCGGACTCCCTAAAAGAAAAGGTTCAACTGAGCGTCTTGTCACTTCGGGCTCATTAAACATTCGAAGGAGACTAGAGTCACCCTTTTGTCCTTTTCTCGACTCTTAAAACAAGAAAAGGTCAAGTTCAGTTCCTGCGTCTTAAAATTTATTTGGCCATGATTCACATTTACCCGGTTAGATCTTGTTTGTGTTAGTTTGAGTAGGGTCCTTTATCGTTAGCTTCCCTAGGATTTTGTGAAGTATTCATCCTGGCGGGATTACCAATTTTGTCCCCTGTTCCAAGTGACCAAGGGTCTCCGTCCTCTACTTCTCCCGAGGTATCGGTTGCAAGTGACACTCTTCCTATTGTTTTGAGTATCCAGCCGATTAACTCTCGTGCTCCGGGCGACAAGGCCTACGTCTTTCATTCGAATCCCATTTGGGAAGAGCCTGAAGACGATATCCCTGTGTGGGAAAACTTTCCTCCTGGTTTTTCAGCCCCGCTGTCTCCTTCATATATGGAGGAAGGCTCTCCTATTTCAACCAACGAATCCGTTGCGACGAGCGGTGAAATTCCCACCGCAACGGAACCTACACCTATTGGTAGCGCTCCTTCTGCTGAGAGACTACCTCCAGGCTATCGTGCATTTAGGGATTTGATGTCTTCTGGGTTTCCATCCATGAGTTCTATTTGGTCGCAACTCACTGCTTCCACCATGGCTCCTTCTCCTCCACAAGGTCGCAGTACGTCTGTTACCTCAGACCCAACCGTTCCGGCGATATGTGTAATCTCTTCGGCCCCCGTTGTGGGTAGCCCATCGAGTCCCGTTATATCTAGTATCATTGATCCTACAGCAAATGTCCCACATTCTTCTGGTCCCATTCTAGCGGAGGGGCCCTTAGACCCGTTGTTACGGATACCTCAATATGATCCCTCTCAACCTATTGGTAGGTCTCCATCGCCTCAACCGATGGTTGAAGTGTCGGTCCCATTGTCGATTGGTTAGGCCGCCACCCATTATCATGGTGGCCAAGCAACGTTTGCGCCTTTTCAAGGGCCACCTATTCAAGACCAGTCATCTTGACAATCTTACCCAGGGCAACCTGGGGGCCAACAAGGACAACCTTTTCAAGGACAACCTTCGGCCTCGGGTGGTCCATCTTTCTCCTATTATACTCAACCTTCTGGTAATTCAGGCCCGTCCTCTGTTCCACAGCACCAGCCTGGTACCCAGCAAGGTTACCCTACTGGACAAGTTCGTCAGTCGTATGCTCACCCAAACCAACTTAATGTCCAGTATGGTCAATTATCTGGACATATGGGTCATCCTAGTGTTCAGCAGAGCCAACCCACTGTCCTGTATGGTCAAGCACCTGGGCATGTTGGCCAGCCTCAAATCCAATCAGGTCAACCAACTGCCCAGCCCAATTGGCCGTCCGGTCAATTAGGGAAACCCCAACCCCAGCAAGTTCACCTTTCTGGGCAGATGGGCCAACCTCAATATCCACCAGGTCAACTTTCTGGCCAAGTAGCCCAAACTACAGGATATCTTTCTGGAGCTGCTCAACCAACTCAACCAGGTTTTGGGCCCCAGGTTGGACCCCAAACTCCATCTGGTTTTCAAATGCAGGGTGGAGTCCAATTCTATCAAACTCCGCCTGTTCCACAAAATCAATTTGGAGTCCAACCACCTTATGGCTACCAGCAACCCCAAGGGAAAACTTCCTTTGCCCCATATCAAAATTATCAACAATCGCAGGCAAGCCCTTACCAAAATTACCAACAACCGTATGGTGCTCCTGTAGGACAGTCTGGTAATCAATGGAACGCTGGGGGGCAAAACCAGGGTCCCTACGGACAAAACCCTATGGGGCCGAGTCCGTCCGAACAAGGCCAATGGGGGCAACCACCAGCTGGTTGGAACCCTGGTACTCCATCCTATTCACAGCCCCAGATGCCCTTTAATCCTCAGGTACCTTTCTTAGCAACCTTGGAACTACCGGATGTGTCCAAACTAACTAACGATCCTATTTTCCATCATCCATACTGGCCTCCGGTTCCAACCAAGATTCCCGGTGATTGTCCCAAATTTGAAGGTAGGGCTAATGAAGATCCTCAGGCCCATGTCATGACTTATCACCTCTGGTGTTCATCCAATTCATGGCTTGATGATTCGATTCGCCTCCGACTTTTTCAAAGAACTCTCACTCGCTCTACAGCTAAGTGGTACATTGGGCTACCTCGCGGATGGCATTTCTCACTCACTTTCAGTTGCCCATTTGGTATGAAACGGGCACACACCTTTTGACCTTCTTGAAACAAACAACGGCGACGCATATCTCTGATCACATCCATGAATGGAGACGGCTTCGACATTTGATCAAGTTTCCGATTCCCGACCAGCTTCTTACCGACTGGTTTACGTCTTCATTCGTCGGCCCAATAGCACAGGATATCACTATGGGGGCATGTGTAACTGAAGAGCACGCTATCGCGTGTGCTCAGTATCTTGACTTGGTTTACACCCAGTCCGATGCATTGTATGGTTATTTTCCTGATGCCCCGAGGCTAGGAACCTCCAGCACCTCGCCAACACCATCGGTTGACGGTATCATTGGTTCCGTTAATTCAACCCTGAAGAAGAGTTCCGCAAACTCTGGCAAGAAAAATTCTAATGCTTCGAGCGGAAACACCTCTTAGGTTACCCCCCATCTGAGTAATACTTCCGAGATCAATGCCGTCCAGTCCACCACGGCAAACAAAGCCTCGAAAGGAAAAAATAGAGGAAAAGGAAAGAGTAAGCCAGATCAACCGAAGCAGGACTCACCTAGACCTCCACCCGAGGAAAGTACCAAACGCAAACTCAAATACCCTTGTCTTATCTGTGACGAGGATCACTTTACCAGAGACTGCCCCAGGCGGTCCGAGGTTAGTCGTTTGTTGAAAGGTGCTCCTGGGACTCCTGCGGTGCTTAAAGAACCTTTCCCTTCGCAGCAAACCCAAATGGTGGCTAACCCTGATCAATCCTCATCTTCCTCTGGTTCTCAAGTGTTTATGACTGGGACGATACCCATCCACATCAGCACTCGGACAAAAGATTATCCGTCGTCTGCCGGGAAAGAGCCTGAGATCCCCTCTAGTGCTCCTCCGTCCAGTTCGGGTCCGCTCCACATTGAGAGACCTAGCACTGAGATGCCCATTCGACCCCCTCCAAAAGGTGTACTCCGAAAATCTTCTTACAACCCAAATGCTCGTGCTGCGCAGCACTACAGCATTGTTGAGGACTTAGCTCAAGCTCCGTCGGCTATGTCCACCCTAGAAGTACTCCAGAACTGCCCTTCTCAGAGGAAGTCCTTGCTATCGGCCATCGGTGGCATCGACCCGGCCAACTCGAACCTTATTACTTTTGACTTGGGAAGCCATACGCTGAGACTGCCTCACCAAATC
>Ga0139314_100410_pt1 | contig 11317 bp, 13 predicted proteins | sample In2P11_FD_99376 | JGI IMG/M metagenome (GOLD analysis project Ga0139314, IMG submission 99376)
TCTGGTTTGAATTATCATATCGTTGATATATTCTACAATTATATTGTTTTATTTATCAACTCCTTGTATCATTCTTTCTGGAGATACAGAGCTCTAGAGTTGGCCTTCTCTATTTTCATTTTATTGGAGACCTTTCCTATATATTTCTAAGCTATATTGATAGTCATGAGGTTTTGTTGGCTTGTTGGGGCCTGACCCAAGTTCAGAGGTGATTTAGCCAAACAAATCTCGGTACTACTGGGCCTTTCGGTAATAGTTCGCGGAGCACGAACTGAGGTCTCACCCGAAGTAGTATGGGAGGGTGATAGAACTAGGTTTCTGCACCCTAGAGATGTCTGATGATTTCAAGTGGCCCCCAGTTTGACCCTATGTGCATGTCACTACGCGCACCTATCAGTACCTCGTAGCCTACTACGCTGCCCTCGCGTAGCCCTGCTCGGGGCCCGAACAGTGTTATTACCCAATTCCTTAATATTAACCTGATATTAGTTGATCAACTTAGTTTATCTATATGTGCTTAGTTTATCTATATTTTTTTAGTTATACTTAACAATGTTCAACATTCATACAAGTGCATGCGATAAATAAAACAATATAATTGTAGAATATATCAACGATATGATAATTCAAACCAGATACACAAGATTTGGAATCAAAATTATCTTTATTATCTCTTTCTCTTGGTTACAGACTCGACTCTACCCTGTGCACTCAGCTGCAGGGGTCTGCGCACTCAGCGACAGACTCTACTAGGCCTTTGCGCACTCAGCTGCAAAGCCTCTTCCTACTACTACGACCCAAAGCACTTAGACTCTTTCTCTATGCTCGCTATCTTCTAAACTCCATTCATTAGCTACTTTCTACTTTACAACTTAGAGCCTCACTCTATTTATACAATCCCATGGTTCATGGACCATGGGTACGCCGACACTACATTCAAAACTTAGGGTGGAAAACCCTATGACTCTAACATACAATTCGCGCTCCGCACCCACAATTCGCGAAATCCTTACAACAATAGTACTCAAAACTTGGGCTTTGAGCCCCAAAACATGCTTTGGGGGGCTTCCATGCACAACATGCCCCCAACACAAACATCGTGACTTGCCCTCGAGTCACTTGGTTGGCGTGGTGATCTTGGTGCAGAGTCCCTCCAGCTCGTCCCGAATGGTCTAGATGTATGTAGCACACTGAGCTGCTACTTGCTGCACCTACTGCTTTCTTGCTTCTGAACCCTCTGTTTCCAGCATGTTGCACTACATCTGTGCATGCATCCCCCTAAATCTGCACGAGCTCTCCTTCAATATCTGCTGCGACTGTGAAGGCTTCGTCAATCCATGGCTGGATGCACGCTTTTAGAGCTTCTTCCTTGTGTCGCATTGCGTCCACATGTTCTTTTAATTCCTTGGCTTGCTACATCCTTACAAGATGCTAAGTAAGGACTACTGTCTGCATAGTCCCTCTAATTTTGTCATATCGTTGCTGGAGTTCACGTGCCTCTGTCTCCAGCCACTGGATGTTGGGGTCCTCCTGCAACATCGTGAGGACCTCAAGTGCCTGCTTCAACATGTTGGTACAGTCGTGGACTGCACCTCCAATCTCTTCCATCCCTACTGCAATAGCACTAGCACACTACTCTCTGACCTCTGGGAGAGTGGAAGGTTGCGCCTTCAACCATAGCTTGGCAATCTGGAGATTCAACACCAATTGCACTCTTGTTGTTTCCTCTTGTGCGTTGCGGACTTCACTTGCCAAACAGTGGATCCGCACTTCTGCTGGTAGGTCTGCTGCAATGGACAACTCTGGGATGAGCCGACAAGCATCATCAAATATTTGCACCAACTATTAGTTCTGCGACACCAACTCATCATGCTGCAAGCTAAGTTTGTTCTATATTAATCTTCTGCTGACTCAGAACCTAGATCTCACGTCTCTCTCTGGTGCGGAGTTCTGCTGTTATCCCATCCTGCAGTTGATATAGTGTGTCACGGGGAACGGCAACCAAATTAAGGCCAATGCCTTTCATCGTATTGAGCATCACCAAATCCATCGTGTTTTCCAAGACTAGCGCTCCATCTGGCAATACTATCATATTTGCCATCTTCGCACGTAGCATTTGTTCTTCTACTAACATGCCTGCTGCAACGTGGGTAGACAAGGTACCTTCCTGCGGGGGCCGCACCTGTAACTCTTACACCTATGCCCTTAGGGCCCCTAACACAGTCTGCTACTTCATCATAAACTCTTATAGTGCTTCATTGGTGACATCGTGAACCGTCTCACTGATGTCATGGAGATCACCTTCAGTTAAGGTGATTGGGTCGATGTCCAACTTCGAGGTCTTGACCTTCTTTCTTGGACCCGATCTTTCTGCGATGCATGGCCATTTGAGCTGTGTATAGGTGGTCCCCAGGTCTGTGCTCTCTTCTACAATTTTTGTGTCCTCTGCCCCCTGTCCAGCGAACGTTTCTTGGCCCTCCTCTGCTTGCATTGTTGCAGCCTCTATTTTCTGCGCTGCTACTACTACTTCTGTGGCTTTCTTCTGCTCTGCAGCTTCTTGTGCCGCTTCGTGGACTACCCTTACCTTGGTTGCCTATTTTTCATTCCGCCTTCTCTAGGCCAGTTGGGTGACGTGTAGCTTGGCATCATCCTTCCTTTTCTGTGCTATTGTCTTCTCTAACTCTACCAAATCTGGGGCATGCTACTCGGGAGGCCATGTCTCTAACACTGTATAGATCATGTCGTCAGTAGCTATAAATGGGAGCTTTGTCCATTGTTGGGTCAGATCCTTTCGCGCCCTGATGTATATGTTTTGCATGTCCACCTTGAAGTCTGCAAAACTCTGCAAATCGTTGTGCACAGTAGGGGACAGGCACGACCTCCTATTGATCCACATTCAGATGCTCACCTCCTTGGTGGCCCAGAGCAAAGCGTACTTTGCGGCCTCTGGTATGTATCAGTCAATGCTCGGGAACTGACTATCCTCTGGTAGTTCTCCCACTACCAACAAGATGGATAAGAGAAACCACACGTAGTGGAAGGTCTTACCCTGCTCCTAGATCTCGCGATAGTTGAGCAAAAACTCCTCATGGAGGAACTCGGCCCAGGTGAACTATACCTCCTCCGCACATTTTTCAGCCAATGCAACCACCGACGTTGGTATTTCATTGGCGAGACATTTTCTCATCACTTTACTGGCTAGGATTTGGGTGGCTACGCACACCCCTTTGTCCTTAATACTGGTGATAGCGTAGCCCCTCTTTTTCTTCTCTAGTTTATACTTTGCCTTCATGGCCTCTGCGAGAGCCAAATCGTTGCTTTTCTTGGCTATCGTCGCGGGGTCCTTTCCCTTACAGGGAAGCCGAGAAATTCGGTGGATGAGATCTGTCGTGATGGGAATATGCTCCTCCAGCCATAAGTACCCATCATGCACCAGGCAGAGCAACTTCCTGATGATGAAAATGGTGATGGGTGCATGGCAGAAATGTGGTATCCATAGCAGATGAAGCAATCCGACCTTTTCCACACTGCGCAGCCATTTTCATGGGTCTAACGTTATCATCGGCCCCTCCGTATTCTGCTTCATCAGGTTTTCCATTTCTAAGTGTGGGAACTTCTCGTCACGAGGTCCCAGTATTGAAATTTCATGGTGGGCACATGACCTAGGAGCGAGCCCTCAAAGGTAATTCCATCAGGGAGGAGTGGGGTCTGGAGTGCATTCTTCATTGCATTTAGTCCTTCGGTATTTTGGTTTTCCCTTTTCGCAAAGGGACATACTTGGGCAATTTTTCTGCAGAGCACAATGGTTGGATGTCTTCCTCCACATCTTCTTCTTCCTCTATGGCAGCAATTAGGGTTTGCAAGTCTTCTTCCTCTTCATTTGTTTCAATGGTGACTTCCTTTCCTTTTTCTTCCATTAATAACATACTGTGCCGAGGATTCTTCAGGGACATATGTACTGGTCCCATTGCCTGCTTATCTTTCTTCGGTCCCGGTGTCCGGGGTGATTTGGGGATTTTGGTTATGACCTAATGCCTTCGGGAACATCCTGTACCATGGGGGTCTATGCATCCTCATTGATGGTTCCTTCTTCAATGCCCAACCCATCCTTAGTGGCCGTCATCATTTCTGCATTGTATATGGTTTTTTGCAAACTTAGGGGCTCTATTATCACTCAACTCTCAACACTATGCACTCTATTCAACCGCTCAAGTCTCAAATGACCAAGTGTTGTTTGTTGGCTAGCCCTTGGAGTTTTATAGCACCTTTTGAATTCAAATTCGACCGTTCCCCCCAATTCTGGGCCATCAATGCTTCCTTGGCAGTAGATTTTCCCAAAACTTGCCCATAACTTTTGTTTTAAATGCCCATCACCCTCTCCATTTGGCCTCAAATCGAACATCCTGTCATGAACAGTGACACCAATGGTCACTTCCCATTAAACCCTCATGGTAGCACATCCCTCCATGCACGAGCGTGAACCTTGTGACAGGCTGTTCCTGCACGCACCTCTCAGAGCGCGCAACTCCCAGGTAGAATAATTTATAGTTCAGTGCTCCCTTTCAGCTATCTGGAGTGCTAAGAATGTTCTTCCTATGGCTAGTCAGGTGGTTGCACCACCTATGCGGGGCTCCATCTCGCCCTCCAATATAGTTTGCGGAAAATCCTCATCTGTCATTGTGGTGATCAGTGCCACGTGCTCTACTATGTGTAGTGCATTCCTGTGGTTACTGCGTTGGGTGATATGCGGTCCTAGCCATGGTGGTAGACTAATCAATTCTCGACAATAGTCCTCTAATTCACATTGAAAATTGGCAACAATAAATTGCTAAAAATAGAAGTGCTAATAAAAGCATTGCTAAAAATAGCAGTTTGGGTCTCAATGCTGGATTGGGCAACAGGGAATGAAAAATGTAAGTGCTAAAAATAGAAGTTCCATTTTTAGCAGTTCAGGATGGATTCCTATTTTAGTCAGTCCCTGGACTAAAAATAGGAAGTAAAAGTCGAATTTGATATTAACAACAGTTTGTAAATTAATTAATTAATTCATCTTGAGTTAATTAGTTAAGGAAAAACAAACTTGAAGTCTATGTGAGGACATGCAACAGTTTATCTATTAATTAAGGAATTTATCCATCAGTTAAAGAGATAAGGATGAGTTCTATATTAAGTATGATCAGTTGACTTAGTTTAACTTAGTCAAGTCCAGTTAGATTAATTTAACAGTTTGTTAAATTAATGAGAGTTCAGTTAGTTAATGCTTGCATGCATGTAACTATTGTATTTCAGATAACTGAGCATTTACTGATGGATAACTCATGCATGTCAGTTCAGATAGAGACCCAGTTGAGATCAGATGGAGGGATAGTGTATTATCAGTTGCTAGGATATTCCTTGGTGAATATTCCTTGCATGCAGAAGGAATATTATTCCTTATGGATTGCGTAGTTGGACTTGAGGTTACAGCAGGTATGATTTGGCCAATTCACACATGTTATGTAATTGGACCCCTATCAAAACTGCGCAAGGAAATAGGAGCTTGGAGGACTTGTGGAGCCTATATGTACAGGCCTAGATAGTCCATGAGCTACATCATCAGAGTACAGAGAGAGCAGGATAGATTTTGAACTGATTCTTTTTGTATGTTGTTGAGGATTTCCACTTGATTGATAATACAGAGATGAGGTTTTAGGCTGGTGCTTTCCCCAGGTTGTATCTTCCATGTTATGGTTGATTACTTCTCATTCTCAGTTTTATCTATTCATGCTTGATGTTGCTCATGTTCAATTAAGCTCCTGCTAAGTTTACGGTAGATGTAGATCTAGTATTATGCTTTAGTACATTGCATATATCAGTTGGATCTACAGGTGAAATTTCTACATGATATCAGTGGGCTAGCTGATTTGTAGAGAAAATTCTACATGGTATCAAAGCACAAGTGATCAAGGAAGAACAATATACAAGAAGGGAGAAGTTGAATTTTGTGGTTTATGAATATTGAATTGAGTTCTTATCACATCTATTTCACCGATGGCGTTCTATGGTTTGAGACTCAAATATGCCCTTGATGGCAGTTTGAATTATATAGCCTGGAAAGATCACATGGAGGTAGTATTAGAAGATAATGGCCTTAAGGACTTCATTGATCAAGAAGTCCCGAAGCTGACTAATGCTACTCAACTGGAAAAATGGAAGAAGTGTGTGGCTAGAGCAAGGAGAATCCTTCTGGAGGGAGTTCGAGATCACATTGTCTCGAGCCTCCATGGGAAGGAGACTCCATTTTCGATGTGGAAAACATTGAAAGATCTTTATTAGAATAGTAGTGATCAGAGGAAGTTGGCACTGAAGGACAAACTTCGAAAGATCACGCGTGAAAAGGATGAGACGATCTCTATGTATCTGAACAAGCTCACCTCATGCAGGGATGAACTTGCAAGTGTAGGGGTTGTGACAGCTAATGATGACATGGTGAGTCTAGCACTCCTTGGCCTTCCTAAGAGCTGGCATAGCTACCAAGACTCAGTTAATGGAAGGGAGAAACTGCTAGATTGGGAACAACTGTGGTCAGATTTGATGCAGGAGGAGATCAGATGGAGCACTAGAGACGGTTCTTCATCCATGGAGGAAGAAGAGAACTATGCCCTAGCAAGTAAGGTGAAGAAGGGGAAGGAGAAGGTTTCTCTTTCCGAGTCTAGTTCTTCCCATGGTGGGAAGAAGTTTGACAAATCGAAAGTGTGATGCTTTCGTTGTCATGAGGTGGGCCATTTTGTTACAAATTGTCCACTAAGGAAATCTAAGAAGGGATACAGGGAAGGATCTGAGGGTGAGGCACTTGCTTCATAGTTCGAGTTGTATTTCACACTCTTCACATGCATGGTTTCATCCATGGTGGGAAGTGGTTGGTTTCTTGACAGTGGAGCTTCTTTCCACATGACCGGCGACATGAGTTTGTTCAGTACTTTGGAGGAGAAATATCTCCATATACTCATAGCGATGGGTAATGATGAAAAGTATAGTGTCTCAGGTGTAGGCACGGTTATTTTTCAAAGGGAGCATGGAGCTTGCCTTACCTTGACCGATGTCAAGTATGTACCAGGACTAAAGAGAAACTTTGTGTTGATCGTGATGTTGGAAGATAGAGGCTATGATGTAGCCTTCAGTAAGGGAAAGGTCTTCCTTAGACACATCATCACTAGACAGGTGAAGCAAGTTGGTTCACGGGTCAAGAACCTGTATGTTCTTGAGGTTTAAGATGCAAGCAAAGCCTTGAGCAGCAAGGCAACTGATGGAGACTTCGTGGTTGAGAGGGAGAGTATATTGCCTCTCAACATGCAGTACCAGAAGAAGTCTCAGACAATTGTGGAGGATCCACTATTGGTGCAACAACTTCAGGAGGTTGTGGAGCAGCCAAAACAAGGGAAGCTAAAGGGAGTTCTAGTAGAGACATCTACTCATGTAGGGGGAAACTTCGAGCCAAGTGGGAAGTGGGATCACATGCAGCCATACCTCCAAGTAGGAGGTGGGGCGATGTGCAGTGATCGTCCCAAGGAGGAGGGGTAGGATCCTTGAGGTACCCCACCTCTTTGATTTGACTTTGATACGAGAGCCCTGATGAGGAGTAGAAGAATTGACTGATTTTGTAGAGACAGATGCAGATGGAGTGGCAAAGAGAGCTACAGTGTAGGGAATCCCAGGATACCGTAGAGCTTGCAGGCTGCAGCAATGCAAGAGGCACAAGTGTGTTGCATAGTGCAGGGTAGCACAGAGAAGGGTGCAATGGTGCAAGATGCATGGAGATGTTGCAGTAGCGTAGAGGTCAGAGAGGGATCACGTGTCAGCGACAGGTAGAGCTTCAACATTAGAGTATGTTTCTAGCCCAACAAAGAGGTTAGTTGGGAGTTTTTTTTGTTCCGAGAGTTGCTGGAGCAACCACACTTGGTAGATGTGTTGCATGTATAACATTCCAGAGGTACAAGATTAGGTTCAAGAGGAAGCCTTTCTTGTTGAGAGGGAATGTTGAAAATTAGCAACAAGAAATTGTTAAAAATAGAAGTGCTAAAAATAGAATTGCTAAAAATAGCAATTTAGGTATCAATGCTGGATTGGGAAACAAGGAATGAAAAATAGAAGTTCTATTTTTAGTAGTTCAGGATGGATTCCTATTTTATTCCGTCCCTGGACTAAAAATAGGAAGTAAAATTTGAAATTGATATTAACAACAGTTTGTAAATTAATTAATTAATTCATCTTGAGTTAATTAGTTAAGGAAAAACAAACTTGAAGTCTATGTGAGGACATGCAATAGTTTATCTATTAATTGAGGAATTTATCCATCAGTTAAAGAGATAAGGATGAATTCTATATTGAGTATGATCAATTAACTTAGTTTAACTCAGTTAAGTCCAGTTAGATTAATTTAATAGTTTGTTAAATTAATGAGAGTTCAGTTAATTAATGCTTGCATGCATGTAACAATTGTATTTCAGATAACTGAGTATTTACTCATGGATAACTCGTGCATGTCAGTTCAGATAGAGACCCAGTTGAGATCAGATGGAGGGACAACGTACTATTAGTTGCTAGGATATTCCTTGGTAAATATTCCTTGCATGCAGAAGGAATATTATTCCTTATGGATTGCGTAGTTGGACTTGAGGTTACAACAGGTATGATTTGGCCAATTCACACATGTTATGTAATTGGACCCCAATCAAAACTGTGCAAGGAAATAGGAGCTTGGAGGACTTGTGGATCCTATATATACAGGCCTAGATAGTCCATGAGCTACATCATCAGAGTATAGAGAGAGCAGGATAGCTTTTGAGCTGATTCTTTTTGTACATTGTTGAGGATTTCCACTTGATTGATAATACAGAGATGGAGTTTTAGGCTGGTGCTTTCCCCAAGTTATATCTTCTGTGTTATGGTTGATTACTTCTCATTCTCAGTTATATCTGTTCATGCTTGATGTTGCTCATGTTCAATTAAGCTTCCGCTAAGTTTATGGTAGATGTAGATCTAGTATTATGCTTTAGTACATTGGATATATCAGTTGGATCTACAGGTGAAATTTCTACATGATATCAGTGAGCTAGCTGATTTGTAGAGAAAATTCTACAATTCATTAGTATGATCATCTACATCTTGCCTGTCCATCCTTGGTTTATCAATGAGACATGCTCCCTTGATCTCATTTTCCAGTCTCTTGACCTCTACGTCCATCGAAACGCTTTTCTTCCTTAGTCGTACTAGGTCCTTTTCAAGTTCGCGAATTCTAAGGTTCCCTTGCCGTATTTCTTCCTAAAGTCTTATGTGTTCTGCTTCATGTAGCTATGTGATTTCTTCATCCTAGCCTTTGCGCACTGTCACATCTATGGGTGGTATTACGTGTGGATTCATCTTTGCATGCTCCTCAGCGATTACAGTCCCTGCTTCATTCCGCAGACTTAGAATCATTTTCATGATCACGGTTTTGCACATGGTCCTATAGGCCCATCAGACCACTGATAGGCCCATCAGACCACTGATACGCACAAGTCCCAGTCAATACGTCTCACTTGGAGAACCCTGTTCAACACTTTGTACACCTTGTCAAATGCTTCTCCGTGGATAATCTTTGGCACACTTCACCTTTTCTGTCGCTGTGTTTTTTTCCAGTTTTCTATTCTGGGAGTGGTGTGCGCTCGTACAGGCTGCATGTCATATGTCTATACCCATTCAGAAAGGTGGGCATGCAAGTTGTTTTTCCCCTCGTAACCGGCTCTCATTCGTAGCTAGGGTTTTCCAAATCGTAGGTGCATCATCCTTCTGCATTCATGCCAATCCTCAAAATTCTACTGGTGTGTACCCCACCATATTGCGGGCGTACCATGCAGTGCCCATTTCAGAGCATCAAAATGCTGCTTTTCTGATACTTTGCTCTCAAATTTGTTCATAAATTCATCCACTGCTGTCAACCTGTCATACCTAGGTGGATCCCTTATCTCCATTATTACACAATGCAATGATCTTATCATCATGTTGCAATTGAGTGTTGTTACTTCGTGCATCCGATTCTGCCATCGTTCTATTTCTTTGTCCGAATCCGAGGTACAGGAGATTTTGCGCTCCCACGAAATCCTACCATCTGCAGTTGGATTCACCCAATCTTGTTCTCACGTGGTTATCTTGTAGATACAATCGAGATTGTCATCACTATCATCGTCATGCACCGATTCATGTATCATGCTCCTTTGGTCAGATCTAGTGGTACTACTACGCGTAGTGAATTTTTATCAAAAATCATTTTACGCTTCTTTAGATTTATGACTCCATTCATATCAGTGGCCTAGTCTAAGCCTAGTAGCACAGGATAGGGATTTCTATTGTCGAAAACATCTATCACTTCGAAATTCACCAGCACACTCGCACCTTCAATATCCACCGTTACCCCTTGAAATCTCCCCATGGGTAGGATCTTCTGCTAGTTCTCCATTCGCAACTGAAAAGGAGACCATTGTAGTGTGAGTCTACCCATGCTCTCCCATGTTTTTTTCGACAGTACAGTCACGTCCGATATGAGATCTAGAATTACCTGATCCATTTTCTTTGATTTGCGCAGTCAATCTCATTTCCCTTCTTGTGTGCAATGCATGCTTTCCATGTTTCTGGACCACACGTGGTTCTCCTGACCCCACACACCTAGTGATAAGTTCTTGTAGTCCTTCTACAACCTTGCTGTCATGTAGCAGTTTCATGCATGTCTCCAGAAAGGTAGTGAGCATTGAAGGATCCATTCCTGGTTCTAGTTGATCCTTACTACTTGAAGTGGAGGCCTCCATGAAGGTCTTCTTAGCTTCCATGAATGTTTCCATCATGCACTCCAAATCAAATTCATGTTCCTTTGTAGGAGCATTATGAACCCTTCCTCTGACTGCTTACCTTTATCATCTCCGGTTGTGATACCACTTCTAAGCACTATGTTTACATTTAGGTCTTCTTCGCGTGGCTCAGACCTCATCATTTGCAAATTCTGAGTCGGGGGAGGTTGGAGTACCCCTTTTTTGTGCAGTCTCGCTATCAATGTAAGGTAGTCTTCTACCTCATGATCAAACTAAGTACAGTATAAACATGATGTTCTCGTTGGGTTCATACAATCGTGGGCATAATGTACTGGCCCTCCGCAATTGTAACAAATTAGTTGTTTGCGACTCGTTCCTAGTCCCATTCCACCTTGACCTCATCCGTGCCCCTAAAATCTAGCGCGTGCCATTCCTGCATTTGGGTTGAGAGCTAAGTATCAGAAAAGCAGCATTTTGATGCTCTGAAATGGGCACTG
>Ga0139314_100411_pt1 | contig 11311 bp, 12 predicted proteins | sample In2P11_FD_99376 | JGI IMG/M metagenome (GOLD analysis project Ga0139314, IMG submission 99376)
AGTTTGCACAGTCCGTATGCCAGCCACCACACTGTGGACATGTGACAGAAGAACGTAGCCTTTAAGGTAAGTCAGATGCTCTGAACCTCGACAACAAACCCCGAGTGGGTTCTGAAGGATTACATCAATGTTCGCTCGCTCGCTCGCTTGGAAATCACAGCTTTGCTGTGTGAACGGCAAGAGTTGTTATGAGGAGGAGTCTCTCGTCATCTACAGCAGCGACTAGAGACATCTACCGCTCGTGAAAGGCAACCAGCTAACATGTGTCAAGTCGACCTACCGAAGCTGAAGACGCTCATGCTGAATGTCGTTGGCTGACTTCCACAATTGCATGCCCCTTCCGCTACCTAGACCGAGCATCAGGTCATGCTCTTCCAGCGTGGAGAAGGCACATTCGCTCTGACCCTAGAGAACACCACAGTGGGAACCATTGTTGATCTTGTGCTTGTTACTTGTTGCGCAAGGTTCTATCTTCCGGCCTTTGCAATAAGCACTTACATAAAAGACCCCCCACTGGCCGATGTGTATGAGCTGCAACAGCGGGTGGTCAAAACCATTGGACCCGTTGACTACGTACGTACACATAATATGAAGTCATGATACCAGGACAAACGAAGTCAAGAGCTCTTTTCACACGAGACAGCTAGGTTTTATGGTCAGCACCAAGGCCCATATCAACAGCAGTGTCGACGTACGTATACTCAAGGATGTAGCATTCCATCGAATTCAAGGGCTTGAAGAGGATCGGGGCTAAGGATTGAGTGGTGAGAGCTCAGTTGACGAATGCTGTTGCTGGAGGAAGACTTTGCGGAGCAGCAAAAGGCGGAAGCTAGGGAGAGGGAGCGGACGGGTGGGTTGTTTTGGACGGCGGCACAGGTGAGAGGGTTTTGTGCTGGTAGAATTGGGAGCTAAAGACTTTGATTGGGCGAGGAGGTTACTACATACTTACCAAACCAAGTATCTCAGACTCCTTCCTTCCTTCCTTCCTTACGTATGTACGTGTGTCTTCGTCGTTCTTTCCTACCTTTTTCTTTACCTGTCTCTCGTTTCTTTCCCGTCCTTAGCCTTGGACCACAAACGTACTTGCTTGTTTACACGCCTGCTTGCATGTCTACTAACGTGAGTTTACTTGGATAAGTAATAGTACTTACGTACGTGCTTGCTTGCTTACTTGTCAACCCAGGTATCTACTTGTTACTTCCTTCGTTACTTCCTTCACTAGTACTTACGTACGTACATACTTACTTATGTACTTTCGTTGCTTTCGTTGCTTACTTACTTACTTACGTACTTACTTATCTTACTTGCTTACTTACCTTACTTACTTCCTTGCTTGCTTACTTTCGTCGTTTCGTTGCTTAAGTACGTACATATACTTACTACGTATACTTATTTATGTGGTTAAGACTCGTGTTCTAGAACTGGATTCTAGGTTCTAACGGACTTCTGCGCCAGCGCGGATTCTGGGGTTTGGGTTTAGAGTTGCGCTTAATGTTTGGGCAGCTTGATAGACGATCATATAAAGGAGTAAGTAAACAGGTAAACCCATGATCCAATGAATTTGTAGACAATACTAGTAATGAATCAACAGCTTGATGAACAGCTAAACGAGTAAACGATGGAACTACGTATGTACATACTTATTAAAGCAACGAACCAATGAACTACGTACTAAGAAAACTACAGTAGGGAACCAGTAACCCAATCAATCAGTATACAAACCTGTAAAGCAGTAAACAAGTAGATAAACCAGTAAGCCAGCAGATGAACTAACAAACCAATAGATAAACAGATATACTAACAGATAGATCTATGACCGAATAGAGAAACTGATAAACCAGTAGATGCCCGAGTGTGTGTGCTCCTGGAACCTTGCGTCCAGATGCCAGATGGTTGATTCGAAGAAAGCGAATGACATTCGAATCTTTCAGTTGTACGAATCACCGCAGTCACGACGGTGTATCTGCATACCTTGAGCTTCGATCCCGACCAACACACTTTCGGTGGCGGGAGTAGTGAGAAGTACTTTGAGCTCTGCGTGGCCAACATCGAAGTGAACGCTTCAAGGATAGCAGCTATTCAGGCATCGCTTGCAGCAGTAGCGAAACACCGCTCTCGAAGCATTGGCGTGCGCCTCGAGTTTCTCCAGAGAATCCATTCTACTAGAGACGTCAGGCCACAGCGCAACGCGAAATCCGATACACTCCAAGCATTCCGATGCGGAAAGAAGACCTCTGCGAGCTTCGCAAAGGTGCAGTATGTGTGGTATGAATTCGAGTTGAGGCAGGACATGTGTCAAACGCGAAAACCTTGGCAAATTTATACATCTTTGCGGAAACAGTCGGTATTCATGACCTAATGAACAACCCGAGTCATGCAAGATTACTGTATCGCAATACAGCAACCAGTGAATAGTTGAGGTGAATAGACGATTGTAGATCTGAGTCGTGAAACTACATGGTTCTCAGCTCAGCAAGCTCTTGCCCATCTCTGAGATCAAACCCCCTCCCTCGATCCAAAAATTGCGTCTCAAGAATAACAACAGCTTCAACCCGCTATAGTAAACCAATTGCTTGTCATACTTTCTCCCACATGGCACTCTCACTACCTGCATGTTGATGCACACTCCCACCCCCATCTCCAATTTCATCAGCAACACCACTCCAAACATTCTCTGCGTTAATCAATTCCGGTTCCCGCTCCACTGGCCGTCCAGTCTCGACATCATAAGTTGGTACCCGTCCAATGCCCAAGCCATCATCCAGACTGTCTCCTACAACCTTTTCTTTCACGGATCCAGGCAATAGGCTAACATCCCTACGTCCCCGGTATCCCATCATGAAACTCACTAATCCTGTTGGCAAGAATCGACCGCAAAGATCGTACACTCGTGCGCCACTACCGACAAACACCGTTTCATTACGTTTTGGGAATTGCCAGTCAAAGCGATTGAAAGCCCTGAATGTGGCAGGCGGAGCGAGAGCATCGAAGACCGCGTTGTGGAATTCACGCATTGGCGCGCCGCGTGTGAGGGTTGATTGACCCAGACGCGAGCGGGTTGCAGCAGCGCGTTGGGAGGAGTGCCAGTGAGTTAATGCTTGGGATTGTTCGTGGTCGGTGTATATGTCGCGGTTTAGAGTGCGTGAGTATGTGGAGCCTAGGTCGAAATTGCCGAGTTTTAGTTCGTGAACTGTGATGTTTGCGGAAGAGATTGCGATTTCGCGGCGGAGGCCAGCTGCGAGTGCGGAAAGGGAAGTGCTGGTTATTGTGCTCGGGATTTCTGCGGGCGGTGTTAATGACGTTGGGATGGAAGGATATGCGATGGCGATGCTTGTTGGTTGTTTAGGATCAAGACTATGCCGTGCAAGAAGTGGGAGGAATTGTTGTAAAGTGAGCATTGGTTGCAACAGTCTTGTGTTGATACTGTCTACTACACTTGTTGGATGTAGTAGCGCGAGCGGTCCAACAGGATAGCCACTACAGCCAGGGAACAGGATAATGCCAGCCAATGTCATCTCGTATGTCCTACTGTTTATCGATGCTCGTGGTGATGATGGAGATACCGGCTTGCTGGATTTTGATAGCAACTCGCGGATAGGTTCGAGATCAGGGTGAGTATCGTAGTTAGGGTTGGGCACTGTTGATGTGACGTCGATCCAAAGAGGCCGTAGATCAGGCTTTGCTTCTTGCTGAATGAGAGAGTCTTCTTCTGTCGAGGAGACTGTAATGTAGACAACATAGCCACGTCTTTCCAGATCGACAGCCAAAGAACGTGTGAGCGGGTCATGGAAGGTAGAACAAGCAAGCACGACAATCTCCTTCTTTGCGCCATTAGGTAACTTCTTCGCTCTTCTCTTCCTTGCATGCGCCCGTCTCCGTCGATGAACGAGATACAACGTCGTTCCTGTGAAAGCCAGCACAACGGCAATTGCAGTTTTGTTGTTCGTGATCCATGCGACCGTCTTCTCATACATGCCTCTTGGTGGTGGCGGTGGTGCAGGCGCAGAGTACGTGGAATGTCGGGGTGGCTTGAGGGATTCGGGTAGCCATGTCGCTTGGTCTATGGCTTCTCTGATGTCGGTGGCGATGGAGTTGGAGTGTTTCTCGATATAGTCTGCCACACGGGAACCGTAGGCCGATACGTCTTGTGGTATGCTGGCCAGCTGCGGGGCGTTAGTGATGAGCCAGGTTAGAATAGCACAGCGATAACATACCAGGTCGAGAAATTGGCTATCGTCGGATGTCATATTGTTACAACCGTCCTATCGTCAAAATGGTGTACGACATGAGTAGCGATCGAATATTAGATGGTGTTGACTTGATGGACGTAGTTACGACATGTGTTGCATTATCGGTTAGGCACCCTGCGGAGGACTCCGGGAATTGAGAGCTTTCATTGGTTGGTGTCTGGAAAGGGTCCGCCACGAAACACCAAGACCAAGACCAGCTCAGCTGTACATGGGGTAGCTACCTAGTATCTACCTAGCTATGGCAATATCGTTAATCATCACTCTACCAGAACAACATGGTATACTTCGTACATGACATCTCTTCTCACGCAGACATTGGTCAAGGGCTTGAGCAATAGCCAATGCATTCAGGGATGGCATTTACAGATCTATCCTAGTCACCATACTCTATGATTATGCCGATCATCAGATCCTTATCCTCGGCTCGCAATGCGTTTTGAATCCGTCCAAACCAGTATGCGTCAAGGTCGTCCTTAACGCCAGCAATGCTCCATCAAACTTCAATTCATGCGTCCACCTGCTCTAGCCCGAACTCTTCCCTCAACGCCTGTCCAAACCGTTTCACAGCCTCTGTGATCTTATCCATTGGCGCCGCTGCAAAGGTCATTCTGAAATACACAGTCGTATCGACCGCATCCTCCTCGTCATGACCGTTGGCCTGCCCATTGGCAACAGTTTCCTGGGGCGGGATTTCTTCCGGTTTTGCCCAACTCTTCTCAGTCCTAAACCAACTTCCCCTAGCGACAAGCACATTCAGCACTGTCCCCTTCAGGAATCCTCTCTCTTCAATCTGCTCCAATAACTTCCGTCTGCTTGCATCCGTACGCAGTTGCACTCCCTTTTCGCGCCACAAAGGATGCTTGCTTCCATCGACCCTCAACCAATGAAACATACCAGCCATAGGCGCTTCGAATTGAACAATCTCAGTTGGCAGGTATCGCTCGCAAGCATCAACTATCCCGTCACGACGCCAAGTGTACTCTCCTCGCAAGTGTTGCAACCATCGGAGGAATCCTTCATGGCCCCACTGTTCCTCCAACAACTTGTACAGCACCATCGCTGAGAATCCAGAAGGGTTCTGTGCCGACACCTCACTTGCACGTAGATATCTTTCGATGATGTTTGCCGGTCCGGTGACCCAGCCAACTCTCGAACCCGGAGCGACGATCTTGGAGAAGGAGTCCATGCGCATCACATTCCCCGTCTTGGATAACGAGAGGTAGCTGGGTGTTAATGCCTCGATGAACTCGCCGAGGTCCTTGTTCTTTGCTTTCTCCACATTGCCATTGATGTGTGCTCCATTGGCACCGTTGGCGCGATCCATCTGCTTGGCCGGACTGACATAGTCCTCCATCTGTAAGAAATAATATGGCTCATCCTCCAGTATAAAAACATCATGTCTCTCACATATCTCCAGAATGGCCTTCCGCCTCGCCAAATCCTGTGTCGCTCCAGTCGGGTTTTGGCCCGTAGGTACAGTGTACAGGAATTTCGGCCGCTTCGCACCATTGTATTTCGTCGGCCCAACCTTCGCTCCCTCTTCCCAATTGCTCAACACGAAATCCAAATCTTTCGGACACATGCCCTTCCCATCCATCTTGATTCCTACCAGCTCCAAGCCCATTGGTCGCGCCGTCTCAATGGCGGATGAAAAGCTATACTCCTCTGTGATCACAGTATCGCCTCTTGCACAGAACATTCTCAACACAATATCTAATGCACTCGTGCTACCCTGTGTGAAACAAATGTCCCAATCTGAATATGGTGGCGCATGCACGATCTCAGTATGTTCTGTCATGAACCGCATCAGCTGCGCAGGCCCCATCGATTGGGCATAATTTAGAGCCACGGATAAATCATACTCGGATTTTCCCTCAGCAATGTCGAATTTCCGACTCCGCGCAACGCTCATGCCCTCGCGGGCACTGAAGTCAGCTGCTGGCATGGTGACTTGGACACTCAGTTCTTCGAACGGAAAGTACTCACTGCTCGGTAGGCCACCGCAAAGACTAATCATCTGGGGGTTGAAGTACTTCATGGCACCTTTGAGCGAACCGGGCTGGCGCTGCCGTGCTTCGGCCGTGAGATGGTTGTAGTAGTTGCGGCTGGCCTTTGGTCTGGAAAGAGCGGAAGGTGACTTGAACATTTGTGCGGTGCTGAAGGGAGCCACGCCTTTTACCATGGGTGGACACGTCGTTCTGTGGGGAAGAACATCGTTGGGTGTGAAACGTGTTTGTGTGGGTTTCATTTGGAGGATTGGATCAGGGAATTGTGCTGCTGTCGTATCAGATGTGGCTTCGAGTTGTTGTGCTTCATGGTGGTCTTCGGTGGTGTTGGTAGTGTTCGCCGACTTCGACAGTGGTGTTTTACTGTTGATGTGACTTTGGTCGAGCGATGGGAGTGCTTCAGCATGTGGTGCCATGTTGGGCTGTGAGTCGAGTGGCTATCAAGCACTTGTGTGTTGTGTTGACACTTTACTGCTAAGTCGATCTTCCTGTTTGGCAACTGTGTGCTTGTGGGTGGAGGCTTTTGCTACCGTGCTTGAATGAGCTCGAGGTTATGGCTATTATGCAATCAGATCCAGGACCCTGGGCTGCCTTATCAGACGTTCCTGTTGTCAATGGGTCACGTGTAACTGCGGTTTCTTTATCGTGTTGTAGGATGTTTATGATGGTTGCTTTCGGTGCAAGTGGTGGGTGCCTTTCGCTTTATATGCAAATAAAGCACTTCGCAAAAGTCTCGACGTGAGCAGAAAAAAATTGATAATCAATTTTGCAGCAGTATGATAGAATCGAGCACCTGACTTTTAAGAAAGAATTCACCGACAATAGAGTGGGAGTGACTTTGGTACGATTATGTAAAAATGCTATCACAGACCAGCATTCCACTGGGCAGGAGGTGTTGATCAAGGGCGCGTACCTCTGGTTGGGCGGATAGAGAAGGTTGCTCTCGGATCCTCAAGCAGCGTCATAACTAACGCATACGCCACACCCAATTGCGTTGGAGCGAGCACAATGTTCCAGATGTGATAGGCTCACTCTACCCTTAGCGCTGATCTTTAAGATAACTTTGGTTTGTCTGCACGCCCTTCTGTGAATTAGCCTGAACAAGTAATTCGCGATAACGCTAACCGATTGAGATAGCGCTAGCAGGTCAATTAATGTCAAAACAAAGGTGAAGCTGGATATAGCCGGTCAGTGAGCAGGTTGAGAACATTTGGCAACATGTGATGTGACTTCATTTGCGTTGAAACTGCCTGTCATATGCGTTCAACTTCAACGCAGATAGCACAATTGAGATGAACCTTGTTCGGTGATAGTTGTAGTGAGTGTCCGATTATTCCCTGCAACGCCATTGTTCTAGAGCTTCCATGTTTAAAAACCCACTGAGACCACCTCTCCTTCCCAATACCATGTACAGTACAACCGAGGTAGCCAGCCCTGTCAAACTTGTTCCGTCCTCTACTATGACAAGTCCCATGCTCTTTTTGCATCCTTTATCTGTCCTATTGGAACATCCGATCGTTTGTCGATTCCTGAACAGTTTTTCCAGCTCAATTTGTGATGTAGGGTATTGTTCGCGTCAACCATGCTGAGCGGTCGAGAAGCTGGTGCGTTGAGACTTCAACGTTGGTAGTCCAGAAGAACTTTGTCGCAATCCCAACTCACGACATCACCGTAGTGCTCGAAGATCCCAATTAGTAGCCATCGCCACCAATTCCATTGTGGCCTGGTGCCACACCTGCATAGTAAGCACCAGTGGTGTCTTGGTCGCCTGCGTCCAGTCCTTGTGATGGACTCATAGGGTTTGGTTGATTGCCGGCATAACCTGCAGTTGCACTGGCATTACCAGCTGCACCGCCGACTGGTCCACCGCTCTGGAAACCTCCACTCGAAGTAGGTCGATTCTGGTTTTCTGCTCGAGTTGTTTGTGTCTAAGCTAGAGTCAGTATCTATCATCAACAGGGATGTGGATCTGGTACATCTTGCGTCCTACTCACCTCTCGGTACTTGGAGAGATAGATTTTGAGGGCTTCGGCATAGTTCTCGAATCCAAGCGAGGTCATAGCAAAGAGAATGTCCTCTCCATTAACCGTCTTTCTCTTCTCCTGTTGGCATTTTTCTGACGCTGTGTCACATCAGCAAACAGCCACATTTGAAGCAGCTGGCTCACACATACCTTCACTAGTAATGAATGAGATGAATTCACTAACACACTCTTGCATGCACTCTTTTGCTTCTTTGGCGATCTTGGCGTTATCGGGTAGGGCAATCTTCATGATTCGAGCCACTGGAGCAAAGTTACGGATGTTAGCATCTGATGCAGTATGGTGATGTCGACCATGCTTGGAAACAGAGGATCCCGTAGGCGAGAAGTCAGAGGACATGATTTGAATGGTCGAGGTACCGCGACCTAGCTCGAACGAATCCAGGCGCCGTGTATGCGAATCATTGCTGAGAAGAAGCATGAGAGTGGACGAATGAACGGATTTTGCTTCTGGGACGTTCTGCATAGTTGCAGAGTGGTACGCACATCCTGTGCTTCTGTACACTGCTGCGTCTGGCCGGGTTGCATCAAGCGTCACGCAGGGAATGGGCAAATCACGGTGCAAAGGGCTGGAGGGTGACACGATGGAAATGAAATGTGACTAACCATTGGCGATGGGAAGCCATCGATCCTGTTCTTTGACTTCGAAATCGCCGAGACCTCCTCCTTGTCCTTCGTCGTGTCGAGACATGTCACCTTCTTCGTCGCCAGATTGCGTCTGTTCGAGCTCTGTTTCCTTTGGTGGAGAGGCAGCCATGATGTACTCTGGATAGCTGCAGCGGGATTGGGGTCCTAGGCGAGAAATGCTGCTACCACGTCACAACGGTGCGTGCAATCTGTGGTCTTACTGCGGCCTTGCGTCACCGGTAGCCGTCAGCTGGTGTCCTGTTCCCGGTGATGGGTACTCACACTGCCCAAAGTGATTAGTCGAGGCGGATGGCTAAGGCTGGGCTGCAACCGAGTGAGTTCAATTGAGCCACTGAGCTTGCGCTATAGGCGGTGAGCACTTGAACCGGACGTCGATGTACTTAGGATGGCGCTTACTATGCAAGATGTCACAAGCGCGTCCACTGGTATGTGCAGAATATATCTACCACTACTTCCCTCTAGTGTAGAGGAATATCTTCCTCTTGACGCGATATGTTCACGGCGCAACTATCGCAAGTTGCGACCAATATCGCCTTCTTTTTTCCAAGTCGCTTGTACTGCCGTTGCAAGCCCAAGCACGAGTGGTGAGATTCTGATTCGTTGTCGGACACGAACTGAGGAGCAGGATGTGGATTGGAATGAGGGTATCGAAGCAGATTGTTAGGAAGACGGGCAGGTGGTGGGGTTGCACGAAAAGGCAGCCGATGCACAGGCTTGTCAACACAAATGACGCGTATTTAGATGGGGTCGCGGCAGACGTGCCCAAAGGTGAAGCGGATGTTGGTAGGAAAAAAGCAAAAGCAATGCGGGTGTGTACAGAGAGGTGACGGTGAAGCTTCTGCGTTGGGAACTGGCAACTGTGACTGCATGCCCATTATTTTAGTTCATCTTTAGCCTGGACCGTACTGCGGCACCTGAAAGTGGGATGCCCAAGCATTCTCTGAACGAAAGTACCTCGTTGTCGTTCCCCACGGTACTGTATCTTCTCATCTCAAAACATGCATTGCCTCACAGACGCTTTTGAGGTGGCCATCGTCTATTGGCTACTGATGGCTGTTCCGCGAATAGTCAAATCCTATTGAGCGTAGGGCTGTCCTCTCACATTGCGGTGTTCGGAGCGCCTTTTCCACCCGACTGGTACCTCATCTCGCTTACCGACATGCAATCTCTCATTCGTTGCATATTGTCCGGTCTGCGAACGTCAAAGACAGTCAAGCATCTCAACAAGGCCAACAATCGAGCTGTTTTTGTGCTGTAAAAGATAATGTCTTTATGCAGCAAGCAGGATTTGCAATTGTGGGAGCAGCGACTACTGCGCTTGTACGCATGCACATCGTTGCAAAGATTGATGCCTGAACGCTTCTGGTGATTCTCCAAATCAGGCCTAGGAAGAGATCTGCCAGGTGAGAATGCTGACAGCTCAAACTGTCGCTGCACGGCCTCATGGTTCAAGGTAAATACCGAGGTGTGTCCTCTCGGTTTGATATTTGCATCATTAGTGCCCAACTTGTTCCTGCCGATGATGGCTTGATAGGGTTTTCAAGCAAGTCGCGGTCAAGTCACCGCCTCTCGTCCAGGTCTCTAAGCATATTCCTTCGGGTCGGATCAAGCGAATACCTCTCGTCTCTTTCGGACCATATGTACTCACGACATAACATTTGTGATGGAGTTTCGATGCATGCGGTTGTTCGTCTTCCAAGTTTCTTGTCATTCAGTCACATGAGAACGATTTCATGCATTAAGACAACTTGATAGGCCAATAGGCCTGAGCCTAAACCAGGCTGTTTGGCGATTGGTTACTGGCGCCATCTTGCATAAGTGTTGCATGAGCGCTGCACAGCAACCGTGTCTGCCACTCGTCATGCATGAATGTGGCCTAGCTGACGGCCACGATCCAGTTGCTGCCTTACCTGCCGGTTTAAATCTCCGGAATCGAGGATTTCATCCTTCGCAGGGCAAAGAGGTCTTTCACCCAGGAAAGAAGATGACGAGAAGGATGAAGGATCAAGGATTGAGAATATCTTTCCTCCGACGTCGCACAACAGGGCTGGAGGTTGATGAGATGGGCCTATAAGCGAACGGTTATAGAAGAGGAATGATGGTGTACAAAGGTTGGAATTGCCTGATACACCACGCATGGGGACCCAATGTGAGGCGCTTTCACTCGACGCGACGCGACCATTTGCACGTGTTATTGCTCTCCAGTCACAGTTGGACCCTGAGGTGCTTGGCTGAACAAGACGTTCGCAGACCGGACAATATGCAACGAATGAGAGATTGCATGTCGGTAAGCGAGATGAGGTACCAGTCGGGTGGAAAAGGCGCTCCGAACACCGCAATGTGAGAGGACAGCCCTACGCTCAATA
>Ga0139314_100413_pt1 | contig 11287 bp, 6 predicted proteins | sample In2P11_FD_99376 | JGI IMG/M metagenome (GOLD analysis project Ga0139314, IMG submission 99376)
TAGACACCTCAACACCATCATCTTAGAGGGTTTAGTTACACATCTTTTGACTTTCTAGTTAAAATTCTATACATGTGTATGATTTGCATCTAGGGATTTGTTAGCTATTTCTCCAGACACCATCTGCGAATTTTCGGTATGGTCGGTCAAGAAATATCTCCTGGCGTCAATAAATTTTTTGCTACAAAACCAATTGGTGAGCACCAGTATTGCAGCAATAATGTTGCAAATCCCGGGGCTCCCTACTTTACTTTTATCAACCCGGTAGTTCGTAACAAACTTGGAAGCGACAGTGCTGTATGCACAAGTACTGGCTCTTATTGCAGGCTATCACTTGGTCAGCAGGCGCAAGTTCGCTAGGAGATTAAGCCAACCTCTATGAATTCTTAGAAGAAGCTTTTAACTGTGATGAAAAGAAACTAACTCGACAGAGGCTATTCTATTTGCAGAAAGAGAAGGAAAACTGAAATGTAATGCAAACCCTAACAAACCCTAATTTACCCACTAACCCTACTTTTGCAGGAAAAGAGATGAAAACTCATGAGATGAGTCCCATTGACTATTGAAAAGGTAAATTGCATTTATTTAAGCTAATTTTGAAAATAAATGAGAAGAAAACATCTTTTTGTGCTTTTGAGTGTTTTTATGTGAAATTATTATACTTGTGATTTATCTAGTTGTGATTGTGTAGAGGTTTGGTGGGGAAGGAAGATGGAGTTGGCTTTTGCAGAGGTGGAGGAAGGTGTGGAGAGGTCCTAAGAAGTCCCTAGTACCCTTCTAAAGACTTCCATTGCAATAATATTTCAAAAAACCACTTAGAGGAAATCCTACAAGAGGTTACAAGGGATCTATAGGAGGATCTACAAGAGGAGGACGAGAGATATTTTTGGAGTTTTGAAGGTGGAAAAATGATAAGAAAGGGTAACTGAAGGCTAGATGAAGGTGTTGAGGTGTCTAGAGCTTTTTAAGGAAGATCAGGAAAGAACATGATGGTTGGATTTGTTCAAATGACAAGAGGAAAGCTTATGGAGGAAAACACAGAAATTAGGGCAGATTGGCGAAATGTTGTGAATGACTTGGGAAATATATGAGAAGTAAGTCGGTACTAGCTATTTTATGGATGTATGGTGAGCTGAGGTGTCCTGCAAGAGATCTGCGCATCTACTTATGAAAACTGATCGAAGAAAGGACTAACTATGCCATGAAAACAAAATTTTTTCTAGCTTGACCTAATTTCTTACCTACAAATAGAAAATGCTAAACAGTAACCTTTGAAGAGAAAAGAATGTAGAGAGATCTATTGTAAAACAAAAGGAATGCTCTAGGCAACTAAATCTAAACTGATTAAACTGATATCAATCTTTCCAAATTAAGGTATCACACCAGCAGTTGCATGGAAGAGAAAAAACTATGTTTTTGGTGGAAACAGTGGTGCCTTGACCTCAAATCATAGTCCTAGGAAGGGAGAAAGGATATTGAGGCCTACTGTTGGCATTTTTGAATCTTATTCTATCACTACAGTAACCTACTTGAGCAATTGAAACACAAAAACAACTATGCAAACCATCAAAAGCAACCTAATCTAACAAAGTAAAACGAATCTATGTAACAGAAATTAATTCATGAACTGAAGAAAAAACATATAAGTACAAAGTAAGAGGTATTGGGAAACTTGGGTTTGGACCTAACCCAAGAGATTTAACCCTCTGAAAGAGATCAGTGCTGGCTCAAAAATTGTGTCATCTTCATTACCAAAAATAATAGTCACATTACATAAACTGTTCTAAAAAAGGAACTCGAAAATAAGTTGAACAAGTGCTACACAAAAGTGCGAAAATTATACTAATGACTAGCTATCCTACTGAGGCTCTAAGCCCCCCTTATTTATACAAATGGAGTCCTCCAATAGTCCTCCTAAAATCAAGGAACTCGGTTTCCTAGAACTGGAGATAAACAATAATCCTTCTTTACTTCCTCGACTATCCCTTGGAATCATTAATGTGGACCTTTGTGCTCTGAGTTGCTGATGGAGGATTTGAGGAAAGGGGTCATAAATGAAGGAGACACCCCCCTACAAGTCTTCTTCCCTGTTTTCCTCGAGTTTTGGCTGCCACATTCTCATAAATCGCTTGGCCTTGCCCAAAATTGACCAAAAAATCTGCATAAGGCACACATTAGATTACATGGCAAAATGACCAACCCAATTCACTCTATTAGCATAAATATGTTCAAAAGCATGCAATGAGCTAATGAGAATGGTGGATTAAGTCGAAATAAGAAGCAAAATGAGTCCATATAATTACCCATTTCTGGGGCTCATCATCACCCCCCACTTAATGGGTTGCTCATCCTCTGAGCAACTAGTCTAACTCTTCATCCTTGACGGCTCTGACATATTTCCTGACATCCCATGCTTTTGATGTGATATCTTCCTCTTTATCATGGAAACCTACCTTCCTATCCACTTATCCCCACTGTTTTTGTTCTTCCTCTTCTTTTATTCCTTCCAGTAGTCCTAGCAGCAATGGAGGACTAAATTTAAGGCCAATCCAATTGGCCTTCAAACTTTGCATTGAGTGCTTATACATGGGCACTCTCCTCATGGCTTCCATCATCCTATTTGGGGTATGATACTCCCTGATCCGTAGGCTGTGTGGTAATGTATTCCACCTTCTCATGCAAGCATGAATGCAGTCATCTCCAAACAATCTCTCCATGTCCTCGAAATGAGCAATAGCCTGGGCTTGCTTGTCAACATAGTCAGGGACAACTTGAGGATTAGCTGTAAGGTGTTGTGGGCATAGATGAGAGCCATGGGATCTACTAGTTTTGCTCTAATCATCAGGGGTTCATTTAGTTCTTTTGGCATAATTTTCTGGACTTCCACTGCCCTTTTCTTTTCATGGCTCATCCAAGATGCCATGGCCATCATCTGCAAGTCTTTGAATGCAGCATTTGGATCCCATAAGTTCATGTCAATAAGTGCCATGTTGTACAAGTAAAACTCTGCTAGCTTTGCTTTGTCCTCAGCTGAACTATGATCACATAGATGCATGAATTGGCCATAATCCTGAAAAGGTATTGTGCTCGTCTGGGCTAGTGTCTTGATCTGAAATTGGAGCCACTGATCCTTGAGGTACACTGCATATGATTTGGCTAGCTGCCTACACTATAATGCCTCCATAGCCTAGCTGGCCATGCAGGCTAACTGGGCTTCCTTTTCCTATAGTTGCCTTCTCAAAATCAACACCTCATTTTCTGCCTAGGATTCCCTTTCCTATTGTTGTTTTATCAATGTCTCACTGTCTACCTGGGGTTCCTCTTCCTGTTGCTATCTTTTTAAGATTGATAGCTCATTTCTTCCTTGAGGTTCCCTTTCTTACAGTTGCTTCTTCAACATTTCATTTTCTGCCTCTAATTGAGCTCTTCTGATGCTTTCTGTATGCCTGACCATGCTCAATTCTTTTCCCATCTCCCTCAATTTGTTTTCCATGTGCCCAATGTCTTCCATCCCTTTTCATTTTGCAACCTGCATCCATGTATGGGTCCTCACTCTTTCCTTTTTCTAGCTCGAAGAAAAGAGGGATTGCAAACTTTTGTGGGATGATCTTCCCACCTTCTAGAAGGTTGTAGTAATATCCTAAGTTAGGTTGAGGTTCAGGCTCTGGTATCTCTTTTGCCTTGTCTTCCTCCTTGGTCTGTTCTTCTGCCTTCTTTTCAAGTTTTTTAGTCTCCTAGAACTTTGTCAATTGTTATAGACATTTTTGGGCACTGCAACCCCAATCATAAATGTCAATAAACCAAGGGCTCTTAAGTCCCTAAAAGTGTTGTTCCAACTCTTAAAAGAACAAGGTCAACTAATTACATATTCTCCTAGAAGTTCTCCATGAAAATCTACTCAGAACTGGTCAAAACTGGACCATTTCACCTGCTCCATAGGCAAAGTGCGGTGCATCCCACCTAAATACACACGGTAGGTGCAATGCATGTCAAAAAGCCCTTCTATGGGGTGCGATGGGCTAGAAGGGACAAATGGCAGGGTCAATCCGCAAGGTGGAGGAGCATGGAATCTTCTAGAAACTTCTCCTATGACACTTGCCTTTCTGAATTCGACCAGGAATGAGTAAGAGATCATCAATCTCTAAGTGGAATCAAGAACTATTAGAGATAAGAAACTAGTCAAATCTCAAAAGCTGACTCATCCCCCTTGCAAACATCTATATATGGATCCCTCATCCCAGAGATCCAGACGCTGAAATTTTGTATCTTGTAAGGAAGTGTTGTTGGTTTCTTGGTGTAATATCATAGTGTTGGGTGATCTAAGCTTTTCATGAGGTGAAGAAAGGCTTCTTGCTGAGAGGACGATGCTGGGTCGGAACAATTGGTTGTAATCTTCTTGGCTCTTTCTTGATTATCAATAAAGCTATTCAAGTTTTCCTCCATACTCTTGTATTATTCATGTTTTATGCATTTGTATGGTAAATTTACATCTGGTCCTAGATTGTTTATGATAATAGATCTATGTTCTCGTATAGTGTTATGCTATTGTGACTCTCCAGGTGCTCTTTGAAGCTGGGTATACGAGAAAGCTAGTAAAAGAGGACTATCAGAAGGGAGAGGAACCAAACAAGGAACCAAGTGCAAGACAGAGTTTGGTCTCCTTTATTCTTCTCTCATCTATTTCTCATAAAGGAAAATTAGAGTGGTTTTAGTTAGTTTGTTTCTAAGGCAGCCACTAGCCTTAGTGGGATTAGCAGTTCTACATAGACACTTTTCCCGTTAACAAAATGGCGACTCCGCTCGGGAGCGAATAGATTGTTTGTTTATCTGCATTTGTTTACTTTATAAACTTACAGACGAAGCCTGAAGCCAAGCCAGCTAGCCTTCGAACTGCATTTGTTTTACAAATGCAAAGTAGATCAATGCTGCTTCAGTCAATCTCTGGGTTTTGTTTATGAATTAAACATTTGAACTACAAGCTCTCTAATTGCCCTTGTGGTGGCTCTAGTAACCTCTTTAGATCTACCCCTGTGATTGATTTACTAATTACCACTTGCTTGGCCTAAATCCCTGAACTAAACTGCAAACTGTGACCTGGAACCCAATCAAAGTCTCGTCCCTGGTCCAACGCACTGTCTGTTCTGTGAACTTCAAATGCAGCGCACTTCCCGATTGTAGCAGGTGCGCTGCATTTCAGATTCACTGTGTTACAGGTGCGCTGATCAGACAAGGCCTTGTTCTTAAGTTTTGGTTTCTGTGTTCACTCTTTTCAGTTCTATTCAAGAGTTTTGCTGCCTGTAGTCAGTACACCTCTGTTTGAAACCCCCTTCCTTGCTGTTATTCCGCCTCCATTGTGCAAAGAACTGTAAATGTGTTTATGTATTTTTTGAGTCATTTTCAGTTCTCCTTTACAAAGAAGTAGCGTAATTGTACTGTCATTTCTTGATTTGAAAGTGTTGCAAGTGTCGTTTTCAATCATAGAAGAGAATCTGATTGTTTTAGATAGTCAATTACACTGTTACTCTTGTATTCAATCTGAATTAGTAGTTTTTCTAGTGTCGAAAGCAAGTTTTCAATTCCAAATCGCAAAGTGTTGTCATTATCCTCATTTTGTCTTGAAAAGAAACTTGTTAGTAATTGTCGCTTTGAAAAATAGTTCAGATTTGCACATAAGCTTTCTTTTTATCATTTACATATTAAGAAGGTTGAAAACAAATACATGCATGTGCATTCACATTTAGACTGTTTGATTGGTTTGATTTAGGACAGTGCATATAATGTGTTCTCTTTGCTCTTTGTCGAAAGAATGCCATCTTTCTTTCCTTAGTAGCTAGGATGTTCATTTGCCAAAAGAATATTGAACGACTGTTTATCATCTTAGATTGCATTTTAGGAATTATACATCTACATCATGCGGTGAACCTGAAAGGCAAATTTCTTAAGCAAGATCAACTATAAAATAAATTTAATGAATCTAACAATGCTTTGGAACCTAACGAATAACATCTAGAAGTCTAGGCTAGAGACGTGTTCCGACGTCGTAAAACGTGGTAACTATCACTTTCATTGTTGGTTGGGTGATTCCTCCACCTTGAGACGACAAGTGCCAATACGGACCTGTGCTCCCATGTACCATCGAGTATATATTGGGAGACCACAATAGGCTTTATCCTTTATCCATTGGAAGTTGTCTCTGCCACCCTATCGATCGCAATGCACTGAACACAGCATTCGGGAAGATTGACTACCGTACCGTAAAAAGTATTCTACAATTTTGTGATTGGTTTGGTAATCCTTCTGTATAGATTTCCAGAGCAGTCCCTTTCATTCCTTTTTAGACTCCTTAATGGAAAAGGTCCATCTGAGCACTTGTCACTTCAGGCTCATTAAAAATCGAAGGCGACTAGAGTCATCTTTTGTTTTTTCTCGACTCTTAAAAATTGAAAAAACAAGTTGTGTTAAAGCGTCTAAAATTTATTTTAAACGGAATAATTATCACCTTTCCTACGTTGGTCTTAGGTTGAAGAAAATGGAGTCCACTAACCAAGGAGTTCCCCTTGGAGGAAATCCTAGTCCCTTCTCCTTTTGGGGAGATGTTGGTGCACCCTATATGGCCACATTGTCGCTTCCAGGATTAACAATCGGCTTGCCCGTATGGCTCTTCTCAACCTCCGTCGTTCAGAACACCATGATTCCTGAACAATCGAGTCAGCAACTAGACGATTCCACAGTTACCCCTCAGAGGCGAAAAGGGACAACCAAGCATCATCTAGCGAAAATCCACACACTGCACCGACGAGGCCTAAATCGGCATGTGTCATTTGCAAAGGAGACCACTATCATCGAGATTGTCCTTGCATCCCTTAGATCTTAAGGGACTGGCCTCCTCATTTGCACAATCCGATGTCATCAACCTCTGGTGATCATGTTGAAAGCACACTATCAACTAGCAAAAGTGAAGCCCCTGCACAAAAAGGAAAATGTAAATTTGCTTGTAAGCTGTGTGAAGGCAACCATGCCGTCCACCATTGTCCCTTCTTAGATGAGGCTAAAAGAGTTTTGAATGACCGACTGGTTTCACCGTTACGGCTTCCTCCCGGATATAGGAAACTCTTGCTGAGTCCATCACTAGTTGAAAATCTGGCTGACATGCCCTTGTGGTCAGCCGAAGCTTCTATCATTGAAGATAAACCATCTGAATCCACACCAAACGAAAGTTAAAAGGTTGAGGCGACAGTTGACCCGGTCTTGCCTTCAGAGGATCCATCTTCAAATGATACACTCACCGAAGAGAACAAGGATGACACCGTACAAATTCTTTTTGTAAACACAGACTCCGACGAACATGGGGGTAGTCTACCCATTCCTTTACCGCAGGAAGGAAATTTGTTAGAGTCGTATCCGGCCATCTATTCGGTCCCACCTCCAAGCAACCTGGTTGTTTCCTTCGACTCGAATCTACTAGGCAGATCCTGTTTACCGACTAGTGTACCATTTCGAATCATTGCTCAAATATATAGAATGGTCATGGGTGGTACCATCATAGATGAAGGGGCTTCTGTGAGTATCCTTTCCTCAACAGCTTGGAAAGCGCTTGGTTCACCATCGCTTTTTCCTGAGATGAGAAATCTAACAGGCTTTGACAAAGGAACCAATCGACCGTTAGGGATCCTTCCCAATGTGCCCATAACATTGAGAGGGAAAACCGTTCAACAGAATGTAATGGTAGTCCAAGGACCCCTGGATTATAATCTACTCCTTGGATGAGACTATATTTATTGCATGAGAGCAATTGTCTCATCACTCTTTAGAGTGATGTGCTTTCCGCACGAAGGAAGAATGGTCAAGCTCGTAGACCAACTTTCATTTCCTGGTTCACACATAGCAAATTGTCGTATACCATCCCTGAATGGTCTTTTCATGCATGGAATGTCTCATCAATCCCCAGTCCATCCTCCTGATGAATGCGAGTGATTCGAAGGATATGACTGAAACCCAGGGGGCATGCACCCTGGTCTGCTTTGGCAGAGAAACTTCAGGTATATTGTAGGTTTCCGCGAGGGATATATGACTAGTCTGGGATTAGACTAGAATAAGATTCCCTTGTCAAAGTTATGTGGGTGTAGGCGTCTGCGCCACTCACCTTTATCTATTTCGGCAGACATCGCCGAGGAAGTGTTTTGTTTGTGGTATAGATAAAACAATCTTTGGTAACCTAAAAGAGGTAGGCCTTTCCTGATAGAACAAATGTTTTATCTGTATCGAGGGGTAACCTCAAAACTCTATTCTATGCCTAGGGGCATGCAAACCTCATGTAAGCAAGTGAAAAGCAACCAGCGTAACACTAACCTCATACATTCGCTAACTATAGCCGCTTAAGTTAGGTAAGTAGTCGGACCGAGTGAAAGGTGCCGACGAAGCAAAGGAGAGTTTCCTACCTAACTTTGGTGGTTAGCTAACCCCATAAACAGTAGTTGGTCACTCTTAGCTTGCATGCAAGGGGCTCCAGAGCAAAGATTTGTAAGGTGCAAGCTCCATAACAAATGGGATCTTAGATGAGACATTCTTATTATAGGACTGGATCGAGCAGTTTTAGCACATAGTTCAAGCTCGTTAAAAAATAAACATAAGTCATGAGCAAATGTTTCTCCCCGTGTTTAAGCTCATTAAAAAATGAACAGGTAAATAACCATAGTGAATGTAGTACTTCAGCCTTTAAAGCCTTGGTCGTGTTGTCGTCATCACCTCCACTCTATGTTGGCCGATCATTCACCTCCATTTGGTTGTTTACCCCTTTTGAGGAACAGCTGCGAAGAGTGATCCTATTAGCCATCCTTGTAACACTGCCATGATTGGAAAATTTCAAACCTTACATGGAATTAGCTGCTACCCAAATTTATCACTCGTTCCTCAAAGACGAGTCTCCTTTAAGCTCTTTTCAGCTGACTCATAAAATATGAAAAGATTGCCGAGCCATTGGCCTCTCCAGCTCGTTAAAGTGACCGGAAGTGTTATCCCTCCTTTATATTTTAATCTTTTTGGACTTGAGGGATCATTACACAAAAAGATCGAGCGCTTGTTTTGTTCGGCTCGTTAAAAGTACTGAAAATTCATCCCTTCTGTATTATTTTATACTTTTTTGGACTTAAGGGATTAGATGATGAAAAAGGATTTTTTGGAGTTTCCTTTACGTCCCTTTTCAGACTCTCTAAAAATGAAAGGGACCGAGTTATCTTTGTCGTTAAACTCGTTAAAACATAATAGCGACAAACTTGTCCCTAACAGACAAGAATGAGTTTCACTATCACTAGGCTCGTTAAAACATAGCGATGGGTTTGCCCGAAGGGAAAATTATAGAATAAGCATATGTTATCCTCCTCAAGCTTGACAAAAATAAAGAGGTACTAGTCAGCAATGACTGGAGAAAAATTGGGAAGAAAACTTGAAGAAACTTTGTTGGTAGCAAGTCGCTCTTGAACATGACACTTTCACTCCGCATCCAAGTCGGGTTGGGTTGTTCCATTCACTGGTCACATCACCATGGTTCCATCACACCATCCACATTTGGGGTTAATGCTACCAATCCATCATGTCAGTGTCGCCGATATGTTCAAGAGAAGTCACTCAGAGAATTCGCCTGTGTTTCGCCCGCTGCAATGCATTTACGCTCCATCCTTTCATAACCGCCACCTTGAACCTTATATCACCAGATCGTTTTCACCTCCATTAAAACCATTTGCTCCGTTCCGTGCCATTGATGTGGGATTCATTAAGGCCCTCCTATGACAGATCGCTTCTTGTCGACATCAGCTCATTATCCAAGAAGTTGATCTAGGAACAACCCTTTCAGTACTTTGAAGCTTGCATGCCTCAATGGCAAGTTTCTCACTTCCGGCGACAGGTTTACATTAATGGCCTTCGACAGAAAGATTTTGCGTGGTGTTCGACGCCAAGTCCTTTATTCACACCACATGAATTGTACTGTAGTACCTTGAGGGTCATCATCATTATCGGTGATTCATCTCGCGCCTGTTAACAGATTACATCATTGGCTGGTAATCAGGTGATGTCTTTCCATGTTCGACTTAAGAACATCTCTCACATGGATCAACTTGTACTATGAGTGAATATCAAATGAGATTGAAGACCCCGGATCTAGTTTCATCTGTCCGGGCTGCGATATATATTCAGGAAAATAAAGACATCAAATGTACATCATTGTTGCATAGATAATCATCCAACCTAAGGGATGATGGCTCTACCAGAATCATCAGTCTACACTCAGACAATTGTCTGTCCTATGTACATGAAAATGAATTTATAAAGCTGAGCATGGGAATGCCCGCCTCAGCTAGATCATGAAAATGTTATGAAGATAATGTATTGTGCTGTATCTTATTACAGGTCTCCTCTCGGCTTGAAAGAACTTCGGATCCTCACTATAAAGCATTTCACCCGACATCAAAAAGATTAATGACCTCATGCTTTAGGGGGCAACTGTTATAGATGTTTTTGGGCCCTACAACCCAAAGCATAAAATATCCATAAACTAAGGGCTCCTAAGTCCTTAAAATTGTTGTTCCAACCCCTAAAGGAACAAGGTTAACTGATTACAGCTTCTCCCAGAAGTTCTCCATGAAAAACCACTCAGAACTGGTCAAAACAGGATCATTGCACTTGCTCCATGGCCAGGGTGCATTGCATCTCACCTAAATACACTGGGTGGGTGCGTTGCATTTCAAAAATCCCTTCTGTGGGGTGCGATGAGTGAGAAGAGACAAATGGCAGTGTCATTCTGCAAGGTGGAAAAACATGGAATCTTCCAGAAGTTTCTACTGTGACACTTGCCTCTCTGAATTCGACCAAGGATGAGTAAGAGATCCTCAATCTCCAAGTGGAAGCAAGAACTATCAATGGGAGGACACTAGTCAAATCACAAGCTGACTCATCTCCATTACAGATATCTATATATGGATCCCTCATCCCAGAGATCTAGAGGCTGGAATTTTGCATCTTGTAAGGAATTACTGTTGGTTTCTTGAGGTAACATCAGTGTATGTTGGGTGATCTAAGCTTTGTGTGAGGTGAAAGGAGGGCTTTCTTGTCAAGAGGATGATGCTGGTTCGGAACAGCTGGTTGTAACTCTCTTGACTCTTTCTTGATTATCAATAAAGCTATTCTAGTTTTCTTCCATACTCTTGTGTAATCTATGTTTTGTGCATTTGTATGGTCAATTTACATCTGACCCTAGATTGTTTATGATAATAGATCTATGTTCTTGTATAGT
>Ga0139314_100415_pt1 | contig 11272 bp, 14 predicted proteins | sample In2P11_FD_99376 | JGI IMG/M metagenome (GOLD analysis project Ga0139314, IMG submission 99376)
GGTGCTGGTAACTTTGGTAAGGTTGATGGGTATAACCATTATGGAATGGTTGATATTGACCGTTTTGAATATACGGCTGCCCATTATTTGCAAATATTTGTTGCTCAGATCCTTGGTAAGCATGTTGGAAATGCGGTTGTTGATATTGCACCAGCCATGGTTGTGAAGCCATGTGTTGTTGTCCAATACTGGCTGTTTGACCAAGATGAGGGGTAATTGTACCCGTTTTGGCCTGTGTCATTCCACTAGTTGGCGATTGTGGTTGAGTCGCAAGGATAAGAGGCTGTTGCATTATGACCTGAGAAACCTAAGGTTGGCATACAATAGGTAACGCTTGTACTTGTGACACTGTCACAATAGCCGGCGTAGTTGGTATATTTGACATAGGTAAACATTGCTGCATTGAGTATACAACTCTTGGTTGTTGAGGAAGTATTGGCACCCAACCACTAGATGTAATTCCAACATAACCTGGATTATGTTGTGAACTCTCGTATGGTTGTTCTCCTGAAGGAGACAATGAAAGGGTATATTCCCCCCCATACAGCGGTAACCTGTTACTCAAAGGAATGACTTGCCTTTGAGGACTGGATTGCCCAAATTGACATTGTGAAGGATCAATTTGTTGAGACTCAACATAAGAGCTTCTGGATATTATTCCAGATGAACAAATGGGAACGAACCATACTGTTGAAATAGCCCCTAAGTGGGCCCCATCTAGCGATTGAGAGCTAGTTGGGATAGTTGGTATGCCAGCGAACATTGTTGGAGTGATAGCAGGAAGTTTTGTCGTCACTGTGTCAGATGACACAGTCCTAGATGTCGATGGTTGTTCAGACATTTCTAGTCTATCCAAAAGATTTCCTAGCGATTCTACAGGAGCTTCCGATAGTGGTAGACTAATTTTTTACGAAGAAGGATATAGGGTGATCCCGACTCCAAATTGTGATGGAGTACTAAATGGAGGATCCTCCACAATATCTTCTATAGCAATCAGACCATGTGGAAGTGGTAGACCGTCAGGTCCGTAAAATATTTCTGGTGCCGAAGAAGGTATAGATTCTGTAGCTACAGATGTTTTTGGAATAACACTTTCCGAATCAGCTGTAGATGGAGCTGGTTCAGTAATACAAGTGTTCGCCTTCACACTAGGATCAGCTCTACTGTCCTTTGGTGGCTGCGGAACTTCTTCTGTAAAGGCAGGGATACCAGAAATGTTTCGAGTAACTGAGTGTCCGATGGCGTCAGAACACTTGTTCCAACTTTACCAGGGGATTTGGAACCAGTTAAATGAGTTCACTTCATCGGTAACAATTTTGATTCTAGAGACAAAGACGGTTGACTCATAAACCTCCACGAACGATGGGGTTTCAATTGACTTTCTTCCACGATTGTGGATTACTCGATCAACTAAAAATCAAATGGGAAATATATTTCTGAATTAAATGAATTTTAGACGCTTCGACACAACTTGTTTTTTCAATTTTTAAGAGTCGAGAAAAAAAAAGATGACTAGTCTCCTTCGATTTTTAATGAGCCTGAAGTGACAAGTGCTTAGATGGACCTTTTCCTTTAAGGAGTCTGAAAAGGAACGAAAGAGACTACTATGGAAATCTAAACAGAGGGATTACCAAACCAATCGCAAAATTGTAGAATACCTTTTACGGTATGGCAGTCAATCTTCCCGAATGCTGTGTTTAGTGAATTGCAATCGATAGGGTGGCAGAAATAGCTTCCTATGGATAAAGGATATAGCCTATTATGGTCTCCCAATATATACTCGACGGTATGTGGGAGCACAAGTCCGTATTGGTACTTGTCATCTCAAAGTGGAGGAATCACCCAACCAAAAACGAAAGCAATAGTTACCACGTTTTATGACATCGGAACGCGTCTCTAGCCTAGACTTCTAAATGTTGTGCGTTAGGTTCCAGAGCGTTTTTAGATTCATTGAATTTATTTTATAGTTGATCTTGCTTACGAAATTTTCCTTTCAGGTTCACCGCATGATGTAGATGTACAATTCCTAAAATGCAATCTAAGATGATAAACAGTCGTTTAATCTTCTTTCAGCAATGAAAATCCTAGCTACTAAGGAAAGAGAGAATGCATTCTTTCAACAAAGAGCAAAGAGCACCCACTATATGCACTGTCCTAAATCAAACCAATCAAACAGTCTAAATGCAAATGCACATGCATGTATTTGTTTTCAGCCTTCTTAATATGTAAATGATAAAAAGAAAGCTCATGCGCAAGTCTGAATTATTTTTCAAAGCAACAATTATTAACAAGTTTCTTTTCAAGACAAAATGAGGACAGCAACAACACTTTGCGATTTGGAATTGAAAACTTGCTTTCGACACTAGAAAACTACTAATTCAGATCAAATACAAGAGTAACAGTGTAATCGACTTATCAAGAACAATCAGATTCTCTTTTATGACTGAAAATGACACTTGCAACACTTTCAAATCAAGAAATGACTGTACGATTACGCTACTTCTTTGTAAAGGAGAACTGAAAATGACTCAAAATACACAAAAACATTTACAGTCCTTTGCACAATGGAGGTGGAATAGCAGCAAGGAAGGGGTTTCAATAGAGGTGTACTAATTACAGGCAGCAAAACTCCTGAATAGATCTGAAAAGAGTGAACATAGAAACCAAGATTTAGGAACAAGGCCTAGTCTGATCAGCGCACCTGTAACACAGTGAATCTAAAATCCAGTGCACCTGCTACACTCGGGAAGTGCAATGCATGTGAAGTTCACAGAACAGAGAGTGCGATGGACTAGAGACGAGACTTGAATGGGTTCCAGGTCATAGGTTGCAATTCAGTTCAGGGATTTAGGCTGTGCAAGTGGCAATCAGTAAATCAATCACAGGGGTAGATCCAAAGAGGTTACTAGAGCTACCACAAGGGCAATTAGAGAGCTTGTAGATCAATTGTTCAAATCATAAACGAACCCGGAGATTGACTGAAGCAACATTGATCTACTTTGCATTCGTAAAACAAATGCAGTTCGAAGGCTATCTGGCTTGGCTTCAGGCTCCATCTGTAAGTTTATAAAGTAAACAAATGTAGATAAACAAGCAACCTATTTGCTCCCCAGTGGAGTCGCCATTTTGTTATTGGGAAAACTAGTGTCTATACAGAACTGCTAGTCCCACTAAGGGTGATAGCTACCTTAGAAACAAACACACTAAGTCTACTTTCGTTTTCCTTTATGAGAGATAGATGAGAGAAGAATGAAGGAGACAAACCTCTATCTTGCGCTCGTTTCCTTACTCGGCTCTTCTCCCATCTGATAGTCTTTCGCTACTTGCTTCCTTGTATACCCAGCTTCAAAGAGTACCTGTAGAATCACAACAACATAACAATATACGAGAACATAGATCTATTATCATAAGCAATATAGGATAAGATGTATATTAACCACACAAATGCATAAAACATCAATCACACAAGCATGTGGAGGAAAACTTGAATAGCTTTATTAATAATCAAGAGAAAGCAAAGAGGATTACAACCAGTTGTTCTGACCCAGCATCATCCTCTCAGCAAGAAGCCCTTCTTCACCTCATGAAAAGCTTAGACCACCCAACACTATGATATTGCACTAGGAAACCAACAGCACTTCCTTACAAGATACAAAATTCCAGCCTCTGGATCTCTGGGATGAGGGATCTGTATATAGATGTTTGCAAGGGGGGTGAGTCAGCTTTTGAGTTTTGATTAGTGTCCTCTCTCTGATAGTTCTTGATTCCACTTGGAGATTGATGATCTCTTACTCCTCCTTGGTCGAATTCAGAGAGGCAAGTGTCACAGGAGAGGTTTCTGGAAGATTCCATGCTCCTCCACCTTGCGGATTGACCCTGCCATTTGTCTCTTCTCGCCCATCGCACCCCATAGAAGGGTTTTTTGACATGCATCACACCTACTTAGTGTATTCAGGTGGGATGTAGCGCACTTTGCCTATGGAGCAGGTGAAATGGTCCAGTTTTGACCAGTTCTGAGTGGTTTTTCATGGAGAACTTCTAGGAGAAGATGTAATCAGTTGACCTTGTTATTTTAGGGATTGTACATCTACATCATGCGGTGAACCTGAAAGGCAAATTTCTTAAGCAAGATCAACTATAAAATAAATTTAATGAATCTAAAAACACTTTGGAACCTAACGCACAACATCTAGAAGTCTAGGCTAGAGACGTGTTCTGGCATCGTAAAATGTGGTAACTGTTGTTTTCATTTTTGGTTGGGTGATTCCTCCACTTTGAGATGACAAGTGCCAATACGGACTTGTGCTCCCACGTACAGTCTAGCATATATTGGGAGACCACAATAGGCTTTATCCTTTATCCATAGGAAGCCGTGTCTGCCACCCTATCGATCGCAATGCACTGAACACAGCATTCGGGAAGATTGACTGCCGTAACGTAAAAAGTATTCTGCAGTTTTGCGATTGGTTTGGTAATCCCTCTGTCTAGATTTCCAAAGCAGTCCCTTTCATTCCTTTTCAGACTCCTTAAAGGAAAAGGTCCATCTGAGCACTTGTCACTTTAGGCTCATTAAAAATCGAAGGCGACTAGAGTCATCTTTTGTTTTTTCTCGACTCTTAAAAATTAAAAAAGCAAGTTGTGTCAAAGCGTCTAAAATTCATCTAATTCGGAAAGATACTTCCCCTTTGATTTTTAGTTGATCAAGTAATCCGCAATCGTGGAAGAAAGTCAATTGAAACCCCATCTTTCGCAGAGACTTATGAGTCAACCGTCTTTGTCTCTAGAATCGAAACTGTTACGGACAAAGCGAACTCGTTTAACCGGTTCTAAATCACCTGACAAAGTTAGAACAAGTGTTCCAACACCATCAGGGACTCCGGTTACTCCAAACATTTCTGGTATCCCTACCTTTACAGGAGAAGTTCAGCAGCCACCGAAGGACATTAGCACTGATCCTAGTGTGAGGGTAAACAATTATATTCTCAACCAGTTCCTTCTACAGCTGATTCGGAAGGTGTTATTCCCCAAACATCTATCGCTGCAAATTCTATACCTTCTTCGGCACCAGAAATATTTTACAGACCTGACGGTCTACCTCTTCCCCCTGGTCTAATTGCTATAGAAGAGATTATGGAGGATACCCCATCAAATATTCCATCGCAATTTGGAGCCGAGATCGCTCTGTATCCTTCTTCATTAGAAATTAGTCTACCGCCATCGAAAGATCCTGTAGAATTGCTAGGAAATCTTTTGGATAGACTAGAAATGTCTGAACAACCATCGACATCTAGGACTGTGTCGTCCGACACAACGATGGCAAAACTTCCTGTCGTCACTCCAACAATGCTCGTCGGTATACCATCTGTCCCAACTAGCTCTCAATCGCTAGAAGGGGCCCACTCAGGGGCTATGTCGATAGTATGGTCTGTTCCTGTTTGTTCGTCTGGAATAGTATCCGGAAACTCTTATGTTGAGTCTCAGGAAATTGATCCTTCAGGGAGTCAATTTAGGCAATCTGGTCCTCAAGGGCAATCAATTCCTTTAAGTACCGGATTACCACCGTATGGGGGGCAATATACCCTTTCATTGTCTCCTCCGGGAGAACAACCATATGGGAGTTCACAACAAAATTTAGGTTATGCTGGAATTACATCTAGCAGTTGGGTACCTATACTACCTCAACAACCAAGAGTTGTATATTTGATGCAACAATGTTCACCTATGTCAAATATACTGACTACGCTAGCTATTGTGACAGTGTCACAAGTACAAGCGCTGCCTATTGTATGCCAACCTCAGTTTTCTCAGGTTGTAATGCAACAGCCTCTTGTCCCTGCGACTCAACCACAATCGCCAACTAGCGGGATGACATAGGCCCAAATAGGTACAATTACCCCTCATCTTGGTCAAACAGTTAGAATTGGACAACAGCACGTGGCTTCGCAACCATGGCTAATGCAGTACCAACAACTGCAATTCCAACAAGTATACCAAGTATCTGAGCAACAAATCTTTGTGAATAGTGGGCAATCATATATTCAAAACGGTCAAAATCAACCATTCTACAATGGTTATGCCCATCAACCTTACCAAAGTTAACAGCACCAAATGCATTATGCTGGTATGCAAAGACCAACAGCTCAGGTGATTCCATCTTATCCTGGGTATGCTTTACTTAACCTGAATCAACAGATACCCTTCGTGGCGACTTTAGAGTTACCGGATCTAAATCGGTTAACAAATTATCCAATTGCTTATGCCCCTTGGTGGCCAGCGATTCCGCATAAACTTCCGTCAGATATTCCTAAATTTAATGGAAATCCGGGTGAAGATCTGTTGAATCACGTGATGACCTTTCATCTGTGGTGTTCGTCAAACACCTTAAATGATGATTCGATTAGGCTTTGCCTTTTTCAGAGGACGTTAACAGGTTCAGCAGCAAAATGGTATATTGAATTACCAAGAGCTTCGTTTGACAACTTCAGTACCCTAGCCACAACCTTTTTAACCCATTTTTAGTTACCAATAAGGTACGAAACAGGAACGGAACTTCTTACCAATTTCAAACAAACAACGGCCACTCACATATCCGATCATATTCATGAGTGGCGACGTCATCGTAGAATGGTAAAAATGTATGTTCCTGATCAGCTTTTAGCTAAATAGTTTATTAAGTCATTATTGCCTTCTATTACAGAAGATGTGGCTAAAGGGGGAGTCATCACCGAAGAGCAAGTTATTGCTCATGCACAATACTTAGACTTGACTTATACTCAGTTTGGCACACTCTACGATAAAATACCTGACGCTCCCAGACCAGAATTTTCAGTTCCCCCCCCCCTCCTAAATCAAACAGTGACTCTCATGTCGGCGATGGCATGATTGGCACGACAGACACAAAATCAACAAAGGCTACATCTAAAAAGGCCTGTAAGATTTCCAGTCAAAATGTGAAAGAAGGACTTCTCGCCTCGGAAGTAAATGCCGTCTCAACAGATAAAGGCAAAGAAACCAAGCAACCAGGAGGCAAGAAGAAAAACAAAGGGAAGAAGAAGAAACAGGAAGAATGATCACCTGAAAAATCTTCTGCAAACCCTCCTGGAGATATGAAACCAAACTATCCATGCGTAATATGCGATGAGGATCATTGGGCAAGAGAATGTCCATATAAAGCTGAGCTTAATTTTTTTTTTAAGAATTCAAAAACCTCAGCGGTATTAACTGATCCGTTTCCAAATCCAGGAACAAATCTGGTTGCCGGTGAAAATGCTTCCCCGTCCCAAGTGCTAATGTTGTCGGTTTACAAACAGCAAAATGATGCTTTGATATCGACAAGAAACATAGATTATGGGAATCCACAGCCGTCGAACAACAAGGATAAAGATCAACCTAGTAGTTCGACAACAACTTCGACAGAAGTTGCGCAGCCCATCATTCCAGAGCTAACAATAAAACCGCCAAAGGGAGTAGTACACAAGTCGACATTTAATCCTCGTGCCAGAGCAGCACAGCATTATAATATAGTGGAAGATTTGGCCCAATCACCATCTGCTATGTCGACACTTGAAGTATTGCAAAATTGCCCATCCCAAAAGAATGCTTTATTAACAGCCATCGGTGGGATAGACCCAAAGGATTCTAATCTTGTATCTTTTAATCATAAAGGGTACGATCCTCAGTTACCAGCTCAACTAGCTTTCCTCATTCAAGTGAAAGCCCTCAACAAAACTGTTCATCAAACATTTATTGATGAGGGAGCATCTACATGTATTATGTCGATAAGTTGCTGGAAAACTTTAGGATCTCCAACCTTGTCACGATCTTCGACAACATTAAAAGCATTTGACGGATGAACGTATACTCCATATGGTATTCTAAGTAACTTGCAAATTGAACTAGGGGGAAAATAGTAGAAATAGATGTCGAAGTAATCGACGGAAACCTCGATTACAACATCCTACTGGGAAGACCATGGATATATGCTATGGCTGTAGTTGTGTCGACCTATTTTAGAAAGATTGCATTCCCTTATCAAGGAGGGATTACAATCATCGATCAACAAACTTTCCTCCCCAATGGTTCCCAAGTTACGGGAAGCATTCCGATGATCCATGGAAGCCCCCATTCGCTTCAAAATATCGGAGTAGGCCTACTAAAAGACCCTGTATTAATGGGTACTTTTGCCCTTCTGCCTCCAATCAATTTAGCGGAAATAGCATCGGTAGGAACCTGCAATATGATATCTTCGATGCAAAAGATCTCAGAAAACGATATAAACATGGATCATACGCTGGTGTTGCCTCCAAGCCCAATAGAAATATTGTAGCAATCAATGTTTTTAGCATGGGAGGCAAACCCAAATCAACGCTCATCAAGCGTTTGGGTAAATAGGTCTAAGGAATATGGTACCCCTTCAGATCCTTGGTCGAAAGTGCATTACACCGACGAAGGAATTGTTCAATCAATGGTAATAGAAGGAGCGCCATGGGAAGATTACCACCATCGTTCCCATCTTCCGATTTGTAAAGAAGATACTCCTGATGAACTGCATCATCCGTCAGTTTTTGATTTCCTATCAAATACTGTAAACACGGTGGATTCAGAGTGAAACTTGTCCAATATTGAAGAGACTATCACCATAAATATCTCGACCAAAACAGGTGTTGTAGAAAATATTTATGTTGGCAAATGGTGTTCCCCTTCAGAACAAGAAATATATAACTCTCTCTTTTGTGAATTCAGAGATGTCTTTGCTTGGTCATATGATGAAATGCCAGGCATTGACTCGAGTATAGTTGAACATGAAATTAAGATGTATCCAGATGTCAAACCAGTATGACAACGACTACGGTAGGTGCACCCCAAGAAAGCCACCGCCTTCAAGGCAGAAGTTGAAAAGCTTCTCCATGCTGGTTTGATTTACCTGGTTCCTCTAAATTATTGGGTATCGAACATTGTTCCTGTGATGAAAAAACAAGGAACGATTAGAGTGTGTGTCGATGATAGGGATGTAAATCAAGCTTGTCCAAAAGACAACTACCCTACACCCTTTATTAACCAGATAATTGATGAATGCGCCGGATGCGAAATCTTCTCATTCCTGGATGGTTTCTCCAGGTATAATCAAATAAATATCCGCCCACAGGACCAGTCAAAGACTGCATTTATTTGTCCGTGGGCACATTCGCATATCGTAAATTACCCTTTGGTTTAAAGAACGTAGGGGCAACGTTTTAGAGGGTGATGAATTATGCCTTCCATGACATCAAAAACATCATTCAGCCGTATCTCGACGACCTTCCTACTCATTCGCGAAAACGGACTGATCATCTGCAGCATTTAAGAGTGATATTTCTACGTTGCCGACACTACAAGATATGACTCAATCCGCACAAATGTGTGTTTTGTGTCAGTTCTGGTCGTTTACTTGGCTTTGTAGTCTAAAAGGACGGGATTCGTCTCGACCCATGTAAGGTTCAGGAAATCATAAACTTGCCTCCACCTTCAAATATGCTTTAGATTCAGAAACTCCAAGGAAAAGCATACTTTTTGAGGAGGTTCATTCCAAATTATGCTGAACTTGCTAAAGGTTATACGCATTAAAGTACCCTTCATTTAGGATTAGGTTGCGCAAGCTTCCTTTGATGCTTTAAAAGAATCCCTATCAAAGCATCATTAATGTATGCTCCTAATTATCAAAAAGACTTTAACCTGTATCTGGCTAGAGCAGATACAACCATCGCAATGGTTTTAGTTCAAGAAGATAACGGAATAGAACATCCTATATATTATTTAAGTAAAAACTTAAATGATACAGAAAGCAAATATTCTTACGTTGAAAAGCTAGCGCTCGCAGCTATTCAAGTGATACAAAGATTTCGACACTATGTCCTCTTTCGACAAACTACCATTCTGTCAGATTGCAACCCCATGACTTATATATTGTCGCAACGGTTGCTGGGGGGCAAATATTCAAAATGGATAGCAATTCTACAAGAGTTTGATCTGGAATTTGTAAAATCCAAGTCAAAGAAAGCCTTGGTTTTTGCAGAATTATTATGTGATCTCCCATCGTCGTCCAACGATGAAACATCCAAAGAAACAATCGTGGACGAAACTTTGTTTCTGATATCTTCAAGCAATCCGTGGTATGGGGACATAATCATCTATCTCCAAACCCAAAAATATAGGCCTAATACCTCCCGTTCCGAACAAAAACGTATTCGATACCAATAAAAAGACTACATGACCGTCGGTAATATGCTTTACTATCGTGGTGTCGATACAGTTCTGAGGAGGTGCGTCACCCATGAGGAAGCCGAAAAAGTCATGAATGATTGCCATTCAGGCGCGTGTGGGGGGCATCAATCTAGTTATGCTACAGTGCAAATTTTTTTACGAGCAGGATACTTCTGGCCAACAATGTTCAAAGATTGCATAACTGCAGTCAGAAGTTGCCATGCCTGTCAAATTTTTTATAACAAAACCAGAAGACCACCCGCACCTCTACAGCCAATAGTTGCAGTTGGGCCGTTCGCCAAATGGGGCATCGATTTCATGACATGTAACCCCACCTCGACCAGGGGGCATGGGTATATCATAGTCGTAGTGGACTATTTTACTAAATGGGCCGAGGCGATGCCTACATTAGATAACACTGGTGAAACAGCTACCCTTTTCTTTTTCAATCATGTAGTCACCAGATTCGGAATTCCATAGGCTATAGTCACAGATCATGGATCGCATTTTCGCAATCACATGATGGCTGAATTAGCTGCCAAATTAGGGTTGTCTCACGACAGCGCTACTCCATATTACCCACAGGCCAACGGACAAGTTGAAGCAATCAACAAAGTCCTGAAGCGCATGCTGCAAAGGATGATTGGAGTCCACAAAAGGAGTTGGCACCTGATCCTGTACTCGGCTTTGTGGGCATACCGAACATTGGTAAGGAACGCAACCGGGTTTACACCCTTCCAAATGGTGTATGGCCTAGAAGAAATCTGACCAGTCGGCATATGCCATGTGCGGTGGCATCAGAGAGAAGTTCTATCAACGCGCTATATTCAACAATGTTATTCGTTGATTGACCAATACAAACCCCTCTGAAACTTACTAACTCACTGCTTGGATCAAAAATGGCCCAGGCTGCAGAAGACAGGTTCCGCGAACTATGACTTGCTCTGTCGGCATATCCAACAAAAGATTCCAATGGGTTCAACATCTGTGACAAATGCAAAAAGCGGATTACTTGACCAAAATGGTTACCCTC
>Ga0139314_100416_pt1 | contig 11263 bp, 6 predicted proteins | sample In2P11_FD_99376 | JGI IMG/M metagenome (GOLD analysis project Ga0139314, IMG submission 99376)
CAAGACTTCCAATGTCTATCAACCAGAAACCTGACCAAGTATACACCCAACTAATTAAGAGACAGAGAGGCACGGGAATAGAGCATAGTTGGAAACAAAAGATACATGTACAGGTACGAGAGTATAATACAAAATAGAGATAAGAAGTAAATTTAAAATACCCATAAACCTCCCTAGCTTTAGGTTGGTCATATCTCAAAAGGATGTTATTATTTTTCATCAGAGCCCAACGTTGGGTGTGGAGCTTGATTATCTTATGTATTCAAAGGTTTCAGCCGAATGTATACCCTAGGAAGACTGTACACCCCTCCACGCGGGGGGGTGTGGGGGGGGACTTGTCCCCCCCGCGGGGGTCCAGGGGGCCGATCCCCCCCGGCTGGGGGGTTCGGTGGCCAACGTTCCCCCAGCAGGGGCTCAGGGGCAGTGCCCCCGAAGCTAAAAACAAATGTAAAATTGCCTTGTAAAAGTATAGTAATTTCTAGTCAATCTGGGCCGTTCATTAGGCGGATGATCTGACGGTAGAACTTATGTTTAGTTTAGGGTTTTTTGCCCTAGAAGGCAACCCCTCTCTTTGTATGAGGGTATTGTATTTGAGGCTGTGAAATAGATGTGTATTCTGTGAGCAAGAAACAGAGAGGTGAGACTGTGAGAGAAAACAGAGGATATTACAGCGGATTTGTTGTAGGTTGTGTCTCTTCATTTTGCTGGATAATAGAAAGGATGGATTGGCTGTTCGGGGTGGACGTAGCCCAAACTGGGTGAACCACGTATATCTATGTCTCTCTGGTTTTGTGCGTTTTTTGTGTTTATATTTCTGCAATATTTTATGTGTTCCATTGCTCCATAATATATAATTTTCTAACAACTGGTATCAGAGGCGAAGGTCTATTTGGCTGATAAACTCGCAGGAAAGAAGGGTTCCTGGTTCGAGTGGGAGCAATGGCGGAAGATGGTAAGTTTAGGGTCGAGAAATTTAACGGCCAAAACTTCTTGCTGTGGAAGATGCAGATGGAAGATTATCTGTATCAGAAAGATCTATACCTACCATTGGGCGGAAAAACAAAGATGCCGACGGGTATGAAAGACGAAGAATGGAACCTTCTCGATAGAAAGGCACTTGGAACAATACGGTTGTGCCTTGCTGCGTCAGTCGCCTTCAACATTTCGAAGGAAACCACGACAGAGGGTTTGATGCAGACGTTGTCGAAACTATATGAAAAACCCTCGGCCTCAAACAAGGTATTTCTTATGAAACGGTTATTTAATATGAATATGTCAGAAGGTGGATCTGTTGCAAACCATTTAAATGATTTTAATACAGTTACAAGTCAGTTAAGTTCTGTAGGGGTAAACTTTGATGATGAAGTTAGAGCTCTGTTATTCTTGTGCTCATTACCAGAAAGTTGGAATGGTTTGGTAATGGCCATTAGTAACTTTGTTTCTGGATCTAGTACTTTAAAGTTTGATAATGTTGTCGGTGCTATCCTTAGCGAGGAAATGTGACGGAAAAGCTCTGCTGAGACATCGAGAAATGCTTTGAGTGCAGAGTCTAGAGGAAGAAAAATGGAAAGAGGGAAGAGCTCAAGATATCACAGTAAATCAAGGAAAGGCAGATCCAAGTCTAGATCGGGGTTAGTGTGCTGGAAATGTGGAAAGAAAGGACACCTAAAGAAAGACTGTAGATCTCGGAAGGGAAAAGAAGGAGATGCACAGCAAGAAAACAATCATGAAGCGAATGTGACAGGTGAGGTGTTACAAGATGCTTTGATTCTTTCTTTCGAAAATATTACTGATTCCTGGGTGGTAGATTCAGGGGCTTCATTCCATGCCACACCTGATAAGAAATACTTTCATGACTATGTTCAAGGAGATTTTGGACAAGTTCATCTGGGTGATGATCAACCCTGTAAAATCGTTGGAATGGGTAAGGTTCTTGTAAAATAGTAGAATGGACACCAATGGCTATTAAAGGAGGTAAGGCATGTTCCAGATCTAAAGAAAAATATGATTTCAACAGGGCAGTTAGGCGGTGAAGGTTGTGTGACAACTTTCACAGATAAAGCTTGGAAGGTCACCAAAGGAGCCCTGGTAATAGCAAAAGGCGAAAAGGTTGGTACATTGTATTTATGCAATGGTATTTCTAACTCCGTTAATGCTTTAACTTCCAAAGGAGCAGATGCAACATTATGGCATCATAGGCTCGGACACATGAGTGAAAAGGGGATGAAGATTCTTCACTCAAGGAATTTGTTGCCGGGTTTGAAGAATGTTGATTTGGACTTCTGTGAGAATTGCATTTATGGAAAACAGAAGAGAGTCAGATTTCTCAGAGTTGGGAAAGAAAAGAAGAATGAAAAATTAGAGCTTGTGCATACAGAGGTATGGGGACCTGCTCAAGTATCATCTCTCAGTGGCTCTCGTTATTATGTTACTTTTATTGATGATGCAACTAGAAAAACTTGGATTTATTGTATTAAGAATAAATCTGATGTATTTGATACTTTCAAGAAATGGAAAGCTTTGGTTGAGATTGAGACAGGAAAGAAATTGAAGTGTCTTAGATCAAACAATGGAGGTGAATATTGCAGAAAAGAGTTTGATAGGTACTGTTCAGAGCATGGAATTCACAGAGAGAAGACAGTTCCAAGAACACCACAAGAAAATGGTGTGTCAGAAAGGATGAACAAAACAATAATAAAGTGTGCAAGGTGCATGAGATTGCATGCAAGATTGCCTTTACAGTTTTGGGCAGATGCTGTAGATACTGTTGTTTATCTAATAAACAGAGGGCCTTCAAGTTCCTTGGATGGTGGTGTTCCAGAGGAAGCATGGACAGGTAAAAAGGTAAACTACTCTATTTTAAAGCCTTTTGGTTGTGAGGCCTTTGTCCATATTGATAAATAAAATATAACAAAGCTTGAGGCAAAGTGTCTAATGCAAATGGAAATCCTATTCTAAGGTCTTAAGAACACTTTTAAAGGTCAAGTATGGATGTAGATTTCAAGACAAGGTTTATGTCCCTAATGGTAACTTCCAAAACTTAGCACTTCAAAAGATCTCAAAGCATGTTATTGATGGAATTAGTACTTAAACAAATGTAAAATTGCCTTGTAAAAGTATAGTAATTTCTAGTCAATCTGGGCCGTTCATTAGGCGGATGATCTGACGGTAGAACTTATGTTTAGTTTAGGGTTTTTTGCCCTAGAAGGCAACCCCTCTCTTTGTATGAGGGTATTGTATTTGAGGCTGTGAAATAGATGTGTATTCTGTGAGCAAGAAACAGAGAGGTGAGACTGTGAGAGAAAACAGAGGATATTACAGCGGATTTGTTGTAGGTTGTGTCTCTTCATTTTGCTGGATAATAGAAAGGATGGATTGGCTGTTCGGGGTGGACGTAGCCCAAACTGGGTGAACCACGTATATCTATGTCTCTCTGGTTTTGTGCGTTTTTTGTGTTTATATTTCTGCAATATTTTATGTGTTCCATTGCTCCATAATATATAATTTTCTAACAACTGGTATCAGAGGCGAAGGTCTATTTGGCTGATAAACTCGCAGGAAAGAAGGGTTCCTGGTTCGAGTGGGAGCAATGGCGGAAGATGGTAAGTTTAGGGTCGAGAAATTTAACGGCCAAAACTTCTTGCTGTGGAAGATGCAGATGGAAGATTATCTGTATCAGAAAGATCTATACCTACCATTGGGCGGAAAAACAAAGATGCCGACGGGTATGAAAGACGAAGAATGGAACCTTCTCGATAGAAAGGCACTTGGAACAATACGGTTGTGCCTTGCTGCGTCAGTCGCCTTCAACATTTCGAAGGAAACCACGACAGAGGGTTTGATGCAGACGTTGTCGAAACTATATGAAAAACCCTCGGCCTCAAACAAGGTATTTCTTATGAAACGGTTATTTAATATGAATATGTCAGAAGGTGGATCTGTTGCAAACCATTTAAATGATTTTAATACAGTTACAAGTCAGTTAAGTTCTGTAGGGGTAAACTTTGATGATGAAGTTAGAGCTCTGTTATTCTTGTGCTCATTACCAGAAAGTTGGAATGGTTTGGTAATGGCCATTAGTAACTTTGTTTCTGGATCTAGTACTTTAAAGTTTGATAATGTTGTCGGTGCTATCCTTAGCGAGGAAATGTGACGGAAAAGCTCTGCTGAGACATCGAGAAATGCTTTGAGTGCAGAGTCTAGAGGAAGAAAAATGGAAAGAGGGAAGAGCTCAAGATATCACAGTAAATCAAGGAAAGGCAGATCCAAGTCTAGATCGGGGTTAGTGTGCTGGAAATGTGGAAAGAAAGGACACCTAAAGAAAGACTGTAGATCTCGGAAGGGAAAAGAAGGAGATGCACAGCAAGAAAACAATCATGAAGCGAATGTGACAGGTGAGGTGTTACAAGATGCTTTGATTCTTTCTTTCGAAAATATTACTGATTCCTGGGTGGTAGATTCAGGGGCTTCATTCCATGCCACACCTGATAAGAAATACTTTCATGACTATGTTCAAGGAGATTTTGGACAAGTTCATCTGGGTGATGATCAACCCTGTAAAATCGTTGGAATGGGTAAGGTTCTTGTAAAATAGTAGAATGGACACCAATGGCTATTAAAGGAGGTAAGGCATGTTCCAGATCTAAAGAAAAATATGATTTCAACAGGGCAGTTAGGCGGTGAAGGTTGTGTGACAACTTTCACAGATAAAGCTTGGAAGGTCACCAAAGGAGCCCTGGTAATAGCAAAAGGCGAAAAGGTTGGTACATTGTATTTATGCAATGGTATTTCTAACTCCGTTAATGCTTTAACTTCCAAAGGAGCAGATGCAACATTATGGCATCATAGGCTCGGACACATGAGTGAAAAGGGGATGAAGATTCTTCACTCAAGGAATTTGTTGCCGGGTTTGAAGAATGTTGATTTGGACTTCTGTGAGAATTGCATTTATGGAAAACAGAAGAGAGTCAGATTTCTCAGAGTTGGGAAAGAAAAGAAGAATGAAAAATTAGAGCTTGTGCATACAGAGGTATGGGGACCTGCTCAAGTATCATCTCTCAGTGGCTCTCGTTATTATGTTACTTTTATTGATGATGCAACTAGAAAAACTTGGATTTATTGTATTAAGAATAAATCTGATGTATTTGATACTTTCAAGAAATGGAAAGCTTTGGTTGAGATTGAGACAGGAAAGAAATTGAAGTGTCTTAGATCAAACAATGGAGGTGAATATTGCAGAAAAGAGTTTGATAGGTACTGTTCAGAGCATGGAATTCACAGAGAGAAGACAGTTCCAAGAACACCACAAGAAAATGGTGTGTCAGAAAGGATGAACAAAACAATAATAAAGTGTGCAAGGTGCATGAGATTGCATGCAAGATTGCCTTTACAGTTTTGGGCAGATGCTGTAGATACTGTTGTTTATCTAATAAACAGAGGGCCTTCAAGTTCCTTGGATGGTGGTGTTCCAGAGGAAGCATGGACAGGTAAAAAGGTAAACTACTCTATTTTAAAGCCTTTTGGTTGTGAGGCCTTTGTCCATATTGATAAATAAAATATAACAAAGCTTGAGGCAAAGTCAAAGAAATGTACCTTTATTGGATATGGTGTTAATGATTTTGGTTATTGCTTATATGATTACGAAAATCACAAAATCATTAGGAGCAGAGATATAATATTCAATGAAAAGGTCTTGTATAAGAATCAATATTGCAGAAATATAAACACAGAAAACACACAAAACCAGAGAGACACAGATATACGTGGTTCACCCAGTTTGGGCTACGTCCACCCCGAACAGCCAGTCCTTCCTTTCTATTATCCAGCAAAATGAAGAGACACAACCTACAACAAATTCGCTGTAATATCCTCTGTTTTCTCTCACAGTCTCACCTCTCTATTTCTCGCTCACAGAATACACATCTATTTCACAGCCTCAAATACAATACCCTCATACAAAGAGAGGGGTTGCCTTCTAGGGAAAAAAACCCTAAACTAAACATAAGTTCTACCGTCAGATCATCCACCTAATGAACGGCCCAGATTGACTAGAAATTACAAGTCCCCCCCCGCACCCCCCCGCGTGGAGGGGTGTACAAGACTTCCTGGGGTATACATTCGGCTGAAACAAAGACCTTTGAACAATCATGCTCCACACACAACAATCTCCCACTTGGAGAATGATTGTAGCAACTCCACTGCTGCTTCATTTGCTGGACAATGACTCCTCTTTGGACCTGGCTGTTTTTCATCTTCATCGTCATCCTTGAAGACCAATTGAAACTAAGCATGTTCTCAGTTTCTCCCTGGTTACAACTTTTGTTAGCATATCTGCAGGATTCTTGCTAGTGTGTATCTTTTCCAGCTTCATCTCTCCATCTTCCAACACTGATCATATGAAATGGTACTTGAGCTATATGTGTTTAGTCCTGGAATGAAATGCTGAGTTCTTTGCAAGATGAATGGCACTTTGATTATCACTGTATAATGTACCCATATCATGCTCCTTACCCAATTCACCCATAAACCTTTGTAACTAAATCATTTCTTTACTAGCCTCTGTAGCAGCAACATACTCTGCTTCTGTTGTTAAAAGTGCAACAACACTTTGGATTTTTGAAACCCAACTGACAGCTGTTCCTCCAACAGTAAATACATATCCTGTAGTGCTCCTCCTGTTATCTCTGTCACCTGCCATATCTGCATCAACATATCCTTGTAGTGAGATGTTTGAACCACCAAAGCATAATGCTTTATTTGTGGTACCTTTCAAATATCTGAGAATCCATTTCACTGTCATTCAATGTTCCTTTCCTGGATTGTTCATGTACCTGCTTACAACTCCCACTACATGTGCAATATCAGGCCTTGTGCAGACCATTGCATACATTAAGCTTCCAACTGCTGATGCATATGGAACTTTAGACATATAATCCATGTCTTCTTGGGTCTTTGGGCACATTTCCTTGCTAAGTTTGAAATGGCTAGCAAAAGGTGTACTAACTGGTTTTGCATTGTGCATGTTAAATCTTTTCAACACCTTTTGTATGTACTCATTATGAGACAATGTTAATTTACGAATTTTCTTGTCTCTAGTTATTCTCATACCAAGGATTTGTTTTGCAGCTCCCAAATCCTTCATTGCAAATGAATTTGCCAATTTTCTTTTGAGCACATTTATTTCCTGCGTGTTAGATCCTACAACAAGCATGTCATCTACATACAATAACAATATAATATAGCTGCCATCATTTTGCTTTTTCAAATAAACACAATGATAAGAGTGACATCTAGTATAACCTTGTTCAGACATAAACTTGTCAAATTTTAGATACCACTGCCTTGGAGCCTGTTTTAAGCCATACAAGCTCTTCTTCAACCTGCACACTAGTTTCTCCTTCCCTTTCACCTCATATCCTTGTGGCTGCTGCATATATATCTCTTCCTCCAAATCCCCATGGAGAAAGGTTGTCTTTACATCTAACTGCTCAAGATGCAAATCTTCAGCTGCTACAAGACTTAAAATGGTTCTGATTGAAGTCATTTTAACAACAGGAGAAAATATTTCATCAAAATCAATACCTTTCTTCTGTGCAAACCCCTTCACCACAAGTCTAGCTTTATACCTCTGTTTTCCTCCATCTTCTTCCTTCAGCCTGTAAACCCATTTATTCTTCAATGTAGCTTTTCCTATAGGCAACTTGACTAAATCCCAAGTCTGGTTATGCATTAAGGAGTCCATCTCTTCTTCCATGGATACCTCCCACTTCTCCCTGCTTTCAACCTGCATTGCTTCTTCATAACATTCGGGTTCACCAGAATCAGTCAACAATAAATAATATAATGAAGGAGAGTATCGTTCAGGGGGTCTACTTATCCTGGTAGAAGAGATGGACTCCTTAATGCATAACCAAACTTGGGACTTAGTCAGGTTGCCTGCACGTAAAACTACATTACAGAATAAATGGTTTTACAAGCTTAAAGAAGAAGACGGAGGAAAATAGAGGTACAAAGCTAGACTTGTGGTGAAGGGGTTTGCACCGAAGAAAGGTATTGATTTTGATGAAATATTTTCTCTTTTTGTTAAAATGACTTCAATCATAACTATACTAAGTCTAGTAGCAGTTGAAGATTTTCATCTTGAGTAGTTAGATGTAAAGACAACCTTTCTCCATGGGGATTTGGAGGAAGAGATATATATGCAACAGCCACAAGGATATGAGGTAAAAGGGAAGGAGAAACTAGTGTGCAGGTTGAAGAAGAGCTTGTATGGATTAAAACAGGCTCCAAGGCAGTGGTATCTAAAATTTGACAAGTTTATGTTTGAACAAGGTTATACTAGATGTCACTCTGATCAATGTGTTTATCTGAATAAGCAAAATGATGGCAACTATATTATATTGTTATTGTATGTAGATGACATGCTTGTTGTAGGGTCTAACATGCAGGAAATAAATGAGCTCAAAATAAAATTGGCAAATTCATTTGCAATGAAGGATTTGGGAGCTGCAAAACAAATCCATTGTATGAGAATGACTAGAGACAGGAAAAATCGCAAACTAACATTGTCTCAGAATGAGTACATATAAAAGGTGTTGAAAAGATTTAATATGCACAATGAAAAACAAGTTACCACACCTTTTGCTAGCAATTTTAAACTTAGTAAGGAAATGTGCCCAAAGACCCAAGAAGACATGGATTATATGTCTAAAGTTCCATATGAATCAGCAATTGGAAGCTTAATGTATGCAATGGTTTGCACAAGGCCTAATATTGCACATGCAGTGGGAGTTGTGAGTAGGTACATGAACAATCCAGGAAAGGAACATTAGATAGCAATGAAATGGATTCTCAAATATTTGAAAGGTACCACAAATCAAGCATTATGCTTTGGTGGTTCAAACATCTCTACAGGGATATGTTGATGTGGATATGGCAGGTGAGAAAGATAACAGGAGGAGCATTACAGGATATGTATTTACTGTAGGTGGAACAACTGTCAGTTGGGTTTCAAAAATCCAAGTGTTGTTTCACATTCAACAATAGAAGCAGAGTATGTTACTGCTAGAGAGGCTAGTAAAGAAATGATTTGGTTACAAAGGTTTATGGGTGAATTGGGTAAGGAGCATGATATGGGCAAGTTATACAGTGATAGCCAAAATGCCATTCATCTTGCAAAGAACTCAACATTTCATTCTAGGACTAAACACATACAGCTCAAGTACCATTTCATATGATCAGTGTTGGAAGATGGAGAGTTGAACCTGGAAAAGATACACACTAGCCAGAATCCTGCAGATATGCTAACAAAAGTTGTAACTAGAGAGAAACTAAGAATATGCTCAGTTTCAATTGGTCTTCAAGTAAGATGAAGAAGATGAGAAACAACCAAGTCCAAAGAGGAGTCATTGTCCAACAAACGAAGTAGCATTGGAGTTTCTATAATCAGTCTCCAAGTGGGAGATTGTTGATGTGGAGCCTTATTATCTTATGTATTCAAAGGTATCGCCACATTGGACCCCAGTTCAAAATGGGGTGGGAACACCGCCTAGAAAATATTCGTTTTAGGAGGGGTTCAGAGGGGGCAGCTGCAACCTTTTGGGAGCCCCCCTGCCCCTGGTAGGGGTTTTCGGGCGCAGCACCCCCGAAGCTAAGAATAGATGTCAAATTGCCTTGTAAAGTATAGTAATTTCTAGTCAATCTCGGCAGTTCATTAGGTGGAGATCCGGCGATAAAAGTTTTTTTTAATTTAGGGTTTTTTGCCCTAGAAGGCAACCCCTCACTATATATGATGGAATTGTATTATGTCTATGTAGATCTGTATTTTGAGTGAGAAAGAGAGAGGAGATCGAGAGTGAAAAGGGTGTTACAGCGGATCTGATGTAGGTTGTATCTCTTTAGTTTGCTGGATAATATAAAAGGAAGGACTGGTTGTTTCTTCGTGGACGTAGCCCAAACTGGGTGAACCATGTATATTTATGTTTCTCTTCTTTTATGCATTTTCTATGTTTATATTTCTGCAATATTTTTGTGTTACATTGCTCCGTAATATATAATTTTCTAACACATGTCCTTTTGCAACACCACTCTCACATTTCCATAACATGTCATCCCTCGCATGGATCAAAATAAACTTTTGCAAGATACTTCAGAGTCCCAACATATATAGTTGACATGCAATCCACTAATAATTAGGTTTTCTTACCACCAAATTCCTATTCGAAGTGGAAAAATAATCATTTAAACACTTACTAGTGGCTAAGAAAAGTGTAATGTATTCAAGATAATTTTGAGCAGCTTCAACTCTGAACTGATCTACATCGGGGATCTGATATTCAATGAAAGATCTATATTCCCCCCACTCTAGGTGAGAAAGATGATATGGTCCTACATTGGTTCATCCTAGCTTTACAGTAACTACAAAAGAAAACTTTAGAAATAATAGCAACCATCAACAAGTTCTCCCTTCCAACATAAGCATATTAACTAAATATTTGAGGGTTGAATGATTTGTAAAGAAATTAAAATTACCTCCCAATATATAATGGAAAAACATATCAATAAAATAAACCATTTCTAAACCCTTATGCTCATTCATGGTGTAGTTTCATTCTACAGTAGAAATTTTTCGACTAGAGAAATAGATGGGATGATCGAAATTACCTTCTCCAGGTTGCGCAAGGATGGTAGTAATACCAATACCATATGCATCAATGTGCATGTGAAATTATTTTTTCAAATCATGATATACCAGAATTAGATAACTTGCTAGCTTTTCCTTTAGAGTATCAAAAGAATCATCAGAATTATAGGTCCATATAAAAGGTCTAGTCTTCTTCAACAACTACTCTAGTGGAGTAGTGATTGGAGAATATTTTTGGATGAACCTATGATAATACCCATATAACCCAATGTAGATCTCAACTTCTATATAGATGTAGGAGGTGGCATATTAATAATTACCGTAATATTGGTAGGATCCATTGATACACCATCCTTATATACGACATGTCCTAATAATGTTCCAAAAGGCACACAAAAGATACATTTCTTCACGTTGAGAGATATTTGTAGCTGTCTGCATTGATCAAAAACCACTCTTAACAAATTAGAGCACATTTAAGAAGACTTTAAATTGTTGATTCATTCATATAGACGTCAAGGAACATATGTATATACTCGCAAAAGGATTCAATGACTATTATGGAAAAACTAACAAGAGCATGCTTAAGGACAAAAGGCATAACATGATATGCATATGATT
>Ga0139314_100419_pt1 | contig 11253 bp, 13 predicted proteins | sample In2P11_FD_99376 | JGI IMG/M metagenome (GOLD analysis project Ga0139314, IMG submission 99376)
AAGGATTGTATCTTCTTTCAGCTCATCTAAGAATTATGGCGAGAAATATTCTATAGATGGCAGCTGAACAGCACTTTCATGATCAGCAATCAAAGGAGGTTCATACAAACGTAAGTTCTCCACATTGACAACAGAATACATTTGCATGTAGGAAGGCAAATCTAATTGAAAAGCATTATTTCCAACCTTCTTGAGGATTTTGAATGGACCATAACGAATAGGCTTCAGCTTTTTACCTTCTCCTTGCATCCTTTCCTTACTAATGTACAGCCATACCTCATCCCCTTCTTGAAACTTGTGATCGACTCTATGCTTGTCGTGTCTTTCCTTGTACTTGCCTTGACTCTTCTCAAGCTGTTCTTGAATTTGCTGATGTATTTGCTGAATTCTTTCAATGAATGAACGAGCTTTGTCAATATCACTATGTCCCTCAATGGCAACATCTTTCTCAAGAATGAAATCAAGAGGTGATTTTGGCAAGTAACCAAAACAAGCTTCAAACGGTGAGGTGTTTGTGGAAGAGTGCTTGGCACGGTTGTAAGCATGTTGTATGTAGCGCAAATGTTCATCCCAAAGCTTGGGATGCTTGCTGCAATAACCTCTCAAGAGGTGCACAATGGTTCTATTCACAACTTCTGTTTGTCCATCTGTTTGCGGATGGAAAGCAATACTTTTCTTCAACTTTGTGTCCATCATCTCCCATAGGTTGGACCAAAAATTGCCCGCAAATCTGGAATCCCTGTCACTAATGATGGAAGTAGGCAAACCAAAGTGAATCCATACATGATGAAAAAATAATTCAGCAGTTTGTTCAGCAGTTATAGTTTTCTTACAAGGCATAAGTATACACATTTTGCTGAAATGATCAACTACTACATATAAATAATCATGCTGCTTTCTAGATTTTAGCAAACCTCCTACAAAATCCATAGAGATGCTCTCCCATGGTCTAGAAGGTACCGGCAAAGGAGTATACAAACCAAGCTTCCTATTGCTAGGCTTGCTTGTAGCACATAATGAACATCCTCTTATGAACCTTGAAACAGAATCTACCATGCGAGGCCAATAGCAATACCTCTGTAGATGTGCAATTGTTTTTCTTACCCCAAAATGGCCAGCAATAAGAGAAGAATGAGCTTCTCTTATGACATTTATTCTCTCCCCCTGTGGTATACACAACTTTCCCAAATGAAACAGCAAATGGTTATGCATGTGATAGTCATTTTCCTCTACATGATTCCCTTTACTCAAGTTAGCATACACATCTTTAAAATCATCATCAGATGCATATTGTTCTATGTAACTATCATGTACAATGGAATCATTCTTAAGTAAAGTAACAACACCAATAATAGGCCTTGAAAGCATATCAGCAACCTTATTCAAAGTACCTTTCTTGTACCTTATTACCAAATGGAACTGTTGCAAGAAGCCCATCCATCTGAAGTGTCGTGACTGTTGTAACTTGCTTTGTGATTGCAAGTACTGTAAGGGCTGATGGTCGGTATGTATAACAGTTTCTTTGCCCATCAAATAGTGTTTCCACTTTTTGACGCTTTGTACCAATGCATACAACTCCTTATCATATGTAGGATAATTTACAACAGCACCATTAAAAGTTTCAGAATGGAAAGCAATAGGCTTACCATGTTGTAGAAGAACTGCACCCGTGGCATAATCACTAGCATTTGTTTGTATCTCAAATGGCTGTCTCAAATCCGGTAATGCAAGGACCGGAGCTGAACTAATCTTCTCTTTCAAAGATTCAAAAGCTTTTTGCTGCTTGCCTCCCCATTGGAAAGCATGCTTCACACTTGTCACTGCACGCATAGGAGCTGCTATAGAAGAGAAGTTAGAGATAAACTTCCTCCAATATTGAGCTGCACCCAAAAAACTTCTTACCTCTGTTATGGATTTGGGAGTAGGCCACTTCACAATAGCCTCAATCTTAGCAAGATCAATTCTCAAAGCACCTCCTCCTACTATGTGTCCCAAATAAACCAAAGAAGTCTTTCCAAATTCACACTTTGACATTTTAAGAAATAACTGATTCTTCTTCAAAACATCAAGTACTTTCCTAACATGCATGACATGATCTTCTCTAGACTTGCTGAAAATTAAGATGTCATCTAAGTAGACAATAACGAAATCATCAAGAAAAGGACACAAGACATCATCCATTACCCGCATGAAAGTTGCAGGTGCATTGCACAAACCAAACGGCATCACAAGCCACTCAAAGTGTCCTTGTTTGGTTTTAAAGGTTGTCTTCCAAATGTCACTTTCTTCAATTCTTACTTGATGATATCCACTACACAAGTCTAACTTAGTGAAATATCGAGCATCTTTCAGCTGGTCTAGCAAATCATCTATCCTTGGGAGTGGGTAACGATTCTTTACCGTTATCTTGTTCAAGGCCCTGAAATCAACACACATACGCCAAGTGCCATCTTTCTTTGAAATCAATACAATCGGTGACCCACATGGCGAAGTACTTGGCCTTATGAAACCCTTATTCAACAAGTCCTTGATTTGCTTCTTTATTTCAGCATTCTCCATAATAGACATGTGGTACATGCCGATGTTTGGAAGAGGACAATCTGAATGCAAATGGATTTCATGCTGAATCTCCCTCTTAGGAGGCAAACCTGTTGGCTCCTAAAACATCTCATGATATGCATCAACTACATCATATAGATCTGATTTAAGTTTTGGATCACAATTGTCAAATGACTCATGATTCACATCAACCTTGGGCTTAATCATAAGAAGAACAAAATTCTTACTTGAATTGACCAGCCTTTTTACCTGTCCTGCATTCACCATCGCTATATTTGTCTTCTTGCGATGAGCTCTAATAATGAACTCCTTGCCATCTTTGAAAAGATGATATTTGTTTTCATGGCGATGAAAGATAGCTTTCCTGTCAAACAAGTAAGGACTTCCCAAAACAATTCCTGCTATATCAAAAGGTACCACATCAAGTTCAACTGTGTCAATAAAATGTGTAGTAATTGCAAAGCGCAATGTGCACTTTCTTGAAACTTGTAAATTTGCATCCTTGCAAATCCATCCAAGTGGATATGGCTTCGGATGTGGAACGGTCTCAAGTTTAAGCTGCTTGACCAAGTCCTCTGATATAAGGTTTGCTTGTGACCCACTATCAAAAAGTGTGTCAATTTTAGTATGTTTTGAAATCACCCTCACATGAAACAGTTCAATTCTTTCTTCCTCCTTAGGAGCTTGTACATGACAGTTTGAGGTACTAGTGCTGGCTTGAGTTTCAATTTCTTTTCCCTTCAAGTTTTTCAAACCCATGGCTGCAATTTTGGTTTCATCACCTGAATCATCCCCTAAATCTTGTGGTGTAGATGTAGTAGCAGCAGTTTTCTGTTTCCCTTTGGATTTGTTAAATTGAGGTCTTTTTTCAGGATGTAATTTCCAACAGTTTTTCTCCTCATGGCCTGGTTTAGAACAGTGTTTACAGATCACTTTCTCACTCTCCTATTTGACAGATGCATTCTTTTTTCCCTTTCCCTTGGAGGTTTTCTCTTTGTTTTTCCCCTTGGGGGGCTTGTTTCTACCCTCTTCAAATGTGTTTTTTCCTGTTGCCTCTAAATGGGTAGCTTGGACACAAACCTCGTCTAGGCTAGTAGGGTTAAACATCAAGATGGTGTGTTTAAGGTAGGTATGCAAGCCACCAATGTATTTCAGCAAGGTTTCTTGGGTCTGTAAATCTACCCCTAACAAGAGAGCTCTTCTCCTAAATTCTTGGGTGTAGTCTTGGACACTCTGACCCTTAAGTTGTCTGAAATTTTGCCAGTTCATAATGGATTTTTGCATGTGAGAAAGAGGATAAAACTAATTTTTAATGGCTAACAGAAATTCAGGCCATGTTAAGGTAACCTTACCGAATTTCTTGATCTTCTCTTTAGTCTTGGCCTCCCACCAGACCAATGCTGCTCCATCCATTCTCAAAGAAGCCAACTGAATCTTTGTGGCATCATCATGCATATTCTGGATCCTCAAGTAAACTTCCAACTGCCTAATCCAGTTGTCAAGCTTTTCTACATTCACTTCACCATTAAACATAGGTAATTCGAATTTTACATCAAGCTTCAAAAAAGGACTTTTTCCAGAGGATCTATGCTTATGAACAGAAGAAGAAGACGAGGATGAAGAGAAGGAAGGTGACGATGGAGGTGGTGGATCACCATTACCTCCATGTCCTTTCTTGGAATGATCATCATCCTTCTTACCTCCTGAAGAGCCCTCTCCTTCATGTGGATGTTTGGACCCTTCTCCAGCCAATTTCTCATTTCTTTCTTGGTACAATATCCTCACCATTTCAGTGAGGTCTAAGAAAGCCTTTCTGAAGACTGTTTCTTCTTCTCTTGGATCCGTCTCTGTAGGAATTTCTCCTTCATGTTCAGACATCCTTGAAACTTCTGCTGAGACTCTTGAGGGTGAAATTGAAGGTGGAGTTGATGGCTCTCTGGCCTTCCTTGACTGAGGATTCTCTCGTTCTCTAGTCAACTGTCCTTCCCCTCTTTTAAGTTTCAACCTGGTAAGCATCAATACTTGCAAGACAGTTAGAAGATCTTTGCACAAAAACAATCAAAAGACAACTACACCAGAGATTGACTGAAAGAGCATTTATCTACTTTGCAATTGTATAACAAGAGCATTTCAAAGGCTTCCTGGCTCGTTTCAGGCTCTGTTTATAGCTTATTTGACTGCTTTTGATACAAAGAAGCAACAACATAGCTCTGATACCAACTTGATCTGAATTTGAAACTACTTGTAAATGGTTTGCAAGGTATTCAATTCAGATATATACATATTTAAAAGATGTCCATGTCTTGCAGAAAGAAAACAAATGAAATTTTCAGTTGTTCATGACCCATTTAAGTATAGCAGATTTATTTCCTTTCACTGTTTAACACACTAAAACGAATTTGTTCTGCAAAATAAATCAACCAAAGATGCATAAGAAGTTGATAAAGCAGTTCACCCCTCCTGGGTTACGTCTGCTGGGTCCAAGGCTCCCAAATGGGCCTGTCCTTATTTTAATAAAATGCTCAAATTGAATATACAGCTGAATAGAAGCATCTACAGGTGGAATAGATGGTAAAAACGGATTCAAAACACTTGAATCCTTCAGGATTGACTACTAGTTCACCTCAAATGGGTACCTGCAACCTTATAGAGTCTTCCCAATATTGGGCCCTGGTGGCTCCTAGAACTTCCATGGCTCCAAAAGCTTTGCAAATGACCTCAGATGGCTATAAGACCTATGCCAATGGCTTTAGAAGGTCCAAAATTCCCAAAATCAAAAAAAAAAATTCATCCAAAACCGCCTTTCCTAGCCAAAGTTATGGCCATTTAAAGTTTCTCCAGTCTGCCCCTAGAAAAACTCCAGCTAACTGTAGTTGGAGGCCAGATAAGCCTGCCAACTTTGGTAGTCCGCTAATTCCGCCACCAAATCCTGACCTAACCGCCGGATTTAACTGTTTCTTTAATGCGCATGTGAACGCATTTATATTAACTGCAGTTTTCCTCGGATTGCGTGCTGACTGGTGGTTAGTGTTTTGGCCCACGGTTCTTGGCATAAGGTCATATGGAATGGGGGTTGGCCGCTTAGTGGCTGGCCCCCTTCATTTCCCGCCCAAAAACATTTTAAAATTTAAATGGCGTTTGGTCTGCTACCCAAATACGAACCACCTGATTGGCCCAACGATAAGATGTTTGGTTGTTGAACGGGAGGTCATGGGATCGAACCTCACCGCCACCAAAATTTTGAAATGCGCCCATACATGTTTGCTGGCGTCATCCTGGGCCACATGGCAGCCTCCGAGCCTGCCACGTGACAACCTGTGATTGGCTGCCCAAAAGGGAATATTTCAAGGAATATTTTGTGGAATATTCTTTTTTTAATTTTTTTTGAAAAATTCAAAAATTAAGGATTATTGGGCAATTTTGTTTTTGGCATAACTTTATCATACGGCGACCTTTTTTCAAACCGTTTGTGGTGCTGGAATTAGGAGGACGAGATCTATCCAGTCGTTTAGGTTTGAATCAGTTCTGAGCATTTTAAATTTTGAGCATTTTACAACACTTGGGACATGAGCCCCTAATCATCTATCATCTCTCTGTTATGGATAACGATGAGATCAAGAGGTAGATTCAGGAACTATTGTAGAAAGAGCACATCAGGCCAAGTTCATCACCATGTGGAAGCCTGATTGTATTAGTACAAAAGAAGGATGGGACATGGAGGCTCTGTACTGACTACCATGCATCGAACAAGATCAATATCCAGAATAGGTACCCAATCCCATGAATTGATGACTTTCTTGACCAACTCAAGGGGGGCAAATATTTCAGCAAGATTTACTTGAAGTCGGGTTATCACTAGGTGCCTATCAAACCCTTTGATGTGTGGAAGACTTCCTTCAAGTCCTAGGAGGACAGTTTAGAATGGTTGGTCATGCTGTTTGATGAGCCTCATAAATGGGTAATTATATGGGCTCATTTTACCTCCTAGCCTAGTCAAGTCAACCATTCTCTTAGCTTATTATATTATTTTCTGATTATATCCATGCTTATAGAGTGAGTTGAGTTAGTTATTGTGCCATGTGGTCTAACATGTATTTAATGCAGATTATTGATGGATTTCGAGGTCAAAGTGAAGGATCTAGTGGACAAATTGCAGCAATAACTCAAAGTGGAGAGAGGAGAGGACTTATAGGAGGGAATCCCCCTCATTTATTACTCCTCAATTCCAATTCCTCTTCATTCAACTCGGAGTACAAGCAGCCGAATCATGCACTAGAAGGTATCCGAGCAAGTGGAGGATGACTGATGATTATCTCAAGTTTTGGGAACCAAGCCTCCCTGATTTTAAGGAATCTGTTGGTAACTTCATTTGTATAAGTAGAGATTCTTAGGGCCTCACTAGGGTTGGATTTTTGACTCTGCTCAAAATTTGAGCTTATTATTTTGTGACAGTTTCATGTAATCTTGCTATTTTTTTGATAATAAAGATGGAATCATTTTTGAGCTAGCACTGAGTTACCTTAGACGGCTGAAGTTCTTGGGTTAAGGCCCAACCCAAGTAGCCAAGCTCCTCTTTACTTGTATTTGTATGCTTTGTTTTATTTTGTAGATTAGTTTGCTATTAGATGTATTTCTCTTATGGTTAAGAATAGGTTTCTTTTGATGATTTAGTAGTTTGCTTCTATTTGTGCTTTTTGTAGCAGGTTAAGCAGTGACCAACAAAGATTCAAAAGGCTAGCAATAGTGCCTTGGCCACTCTTCCTCCCTCTGGGACCATGATTTGAGGCAAAGACTCTCTTTCTACCCCAAAAACAAAGATTTTCATCCTTCATAGGACTTCTAGTGTTTGCAGCTTTTTAGTAGGTTAATAGTCCAGCTTTGTTTTGCTTTAGATCTTCTTCATCATGCTCACCTCCTAATTTGCAATAGTCTTCTTGTAGAAATTTGAATAATATAACACTTATTCACAGAGATTATCCTGATTATACACTATTTGCAGAATTCATGCATAATACATAACCTCCTCTACTATTGATCATCAATTTGCGGAATCAAAAAGCAATTGCATGCGCACATTGAAACATCAATCACACATATCAACATAGTATGTAATGGGGAAAGCATACAGTTGAAAACCCCTAGCTATCTATATATTATAATGATAAAGAACATGTAACAATACATAGTATAATACTCCTCACAAGTACTCAGTACTATATCCACATGCTACACACAAAACTAGCTCAGATTTGAACAAGTCACAGGTTCAAATCTCCTCCACTGTTTGCCTACCTCTATTGCACAATCCAAAGTGAGAATAGATCTAATCCAAGTTCGAATTCCCTTGGCTTGTACTGCGTAATCCTCATTGGCAATCTCAATCAATGATTGTGCAAATCTCATGCACAGCTATAATCACAACTGATAGTAGTCTCACCCTTTCACCCACCTCTAACACTTGTCTCCATTGAACTGTCCATGCATTTAGTTAACTGATGTATTATTTAGTTGATTTATGAGTTAATAATTAGTGAATTAATTAATAATTAGTTCACATCACTCATCACTAGTGTATTTGGCGGTTAGACTAAATACAACTAGTTCAACTAAGTCAAACTAAACACAACTCCATCAATTCCTCAATCAACTCCACCAAACTCAATCACTTGAGTTCTAACTAAATTCCATCATGCAATAGCTCAACTAACCCATAGGAAAATCGTATTTCCTTTTGGCAGTTGCATGTGCCACATCCGTAGCTCGAACTGAAGTGCTGCAAGAGGATAAGATAATATTTATAGTCCAAATATTATTAAGAGCTAATAATATTCGATTGTTCTATTTTTGACTGGCAGTCTAAAAATAGACTCTGCCCATATGTCTAAAAATAGAGGTCCATTTATTTTTACCAACATTACCAATCATCCATAAATAGCATCCTGCAACTCATAGACCATGATCCATATGTCTAAAAATAGACATAGTCTAAAAATAGACTTTGCGCCAAAAATATCCTGCGAGCCCACTTAGTGAAGGCAACTTCTTTTCACCAAGCTCCATCATCTTGTTGCATTTTCAACACTCCCTCTCAACAAGATATGGATTATCTACAACCCCTATCCTACCTCTGTGGTATTCAAATTTACTCCTGGGGAGCACCTTCGTCAAGATATCAGCATCCTGATCCTCCGTGGGAATGTATTAAAGTAACATGATTCTTCGCTGCACACAATCTCTGATATGATGGTACATGATGTCGATGTGCTTGGATCTATCATGAAATACTGGATTAGCCAAGAGTTTAATGCAACTCTGGTTATCACAATAAATCACAGTAGGCTCCAAGTGTGACCCGAACAACCCGACCAGGATCTTCCTCATCCATATAGCCTCGTATGCAGCCAAACTTTTGCCATATACTCGGCCTCTACTGAACTAAGTGCCACGGATCTCTGCTTCCTGCTGTACCAAGAAATTGTTGTCGATCCGATACTGAAGATCCCTCCAGATGTGCTCTTTCTGTCTATTGGGCTCCCTACCCAATTTGCATTCGTGAAGCCACATAGCTTCACCTCATCCTCCTGTCTGTACCACAATCCATATCCTAATGTGCCTCTGAGATAATGCAATACATGCTTGCCTGCCTTCCAGAAGAGCTTGGTTGGCTTAACCATAGCTTGTGAAAGCTGGTTAATAGCATAGCATATATCGGGTCGTGTATTGACCAGATACATAAGCGACCCCACCATCTATCGATAAACAGTGACATCCACTACCTTCGCTGAAGTAGCATCCTCCTTCCTCCAACCTCCAGGAAGAGGAGTATCAACAGGCTTGTAGCCATGCATGTTGAACTTCTCTAGTATCTCCTGGGCATACTTACCCTAAGAAACAAATAGTCCATCACTGCACTGCCAAATTTCCAATCCCAGGAAATAATGAAGGAGGCCCAAGTCCTTCATCTCAAACTCTCTAGCAAGATCCTCCTTACATGAAAGTATCAACAGCTCATTTCTCGTCAAAATCAAATCATCTACATAAAGTACAATGAACAACAACTTACCCTCCACCACAATCTAGTATAGGTTAGGATCCGCCTCACTCTTGGAGAATCCAAGTCCAGTGAAATAACTTTCTATCCATGTGTACCAAGCACGAGGTGCTTGTTTCAACCCATACAGTGCTCTCTTGAGCCTGCACACATGCGATTCGCTGCTGAAGATCTCAAAAACTTCGGGCTACTCTATGTACACCTCCTCCTCAATGACTCTGTTGAGGAACGTAGTCTTCACATCCATCTGATGGATGTGCCACCCCATCTGTGCTAAGAGAGCAAGAATTGTCTATATGGAAGAATACCTTGTGACAGGTGCAAAGCTCTCTTCATAATCGATCCCCTCTATCTGTGAGAAGACTCGGGCAACAAATATTGCCTTGTACTTCTCCACACTCTCGTCAGCTGCCTGCTACACTTTGTAGATCCATCTCGAACCGCCACTGATTTCCCCTCTGGTCTTGGGACAATCTCCCATGAACTATTTTTGACAATCGAATCATACTCTTCCACCATGGCATCTACCCATGTGGGGTCCTCCACAGCTTCCTTGAAAGAGGATGGCTCAGTCATGACACATTTTCTCACAAGAGCAATGTATCCAGTGTACTGATCAGGTGATTGTCTCTATTTGCGTTGTGCTATAGGTGGTCATACAACCTTCTCTGCATCTTGAGCCAGTCGCTCAACTTCTGTAGTGCGCTTTCACCTCTGATGGTTGGCGCTGCATGAGTGGTCTCTTCCACTCCATGAACTTCATCTCGTGGCTGATCCACATCCTGAAGCTCATCCTTAGGAACTAATAACTCCTCATCTACATGCAAGTGTGGCTCCCTCTCAAGCGAACACTTCATGGCTTTCTCCTTGTGAAATTTGATATCCCGTTGCACAACAATCTTGCGACTGTCTGGAAAATACACACGATAGTTGTGGGGCGTATCAGTGTACCCCACAAATATCCCAACCTCTACGGTCGGCTCCAACTTCTTCCTGGCATCCTTCGTCACATGCATGTAAACAGTAGAACCAAAAATCCTCAAATGGGAAATATCAGGCGTCTTACCAGAATAAGCCTCCTCGGGTGTGCTCATACCAAGTATCTTGTGAGGACAAGAGTTCTGCACATATACTGTAGTATTTCATGCCTCCGCCCACAAGTGAAGGGGAAGGCCCTGATCATGAAAAATCACCCATGCAGCACCCACAATCGTTCTATTCTTCCACTCAACAACCCAGTTCTATTGTGGGTTATGGGGAGCTATGAGCTCTCTTCGAATCCCTTCTGCACTACGAAAGTCCTTGAACTCGCCAGAGATGAATTCACCACCATTGTCACTCCCAAGAGCCTTCACCTTCTTCCTCGATTCCTTCTCGACCAGTGCTTTGAAATCACAGAACTTTGAGTATGTCTCGCTCTTCTTCTGCATGAAGAATATCCAGCACCTTCGAGAGAAATCATCAACAAATATCACATAATACTTGTGCTTTTCTATCGAAGCTACTGAGAAAGGTCCACACACGTCTGTGTGAATTCTCTCAAGGATCATCGTGGCATGACTATCCTTCTTGTGAAAGGTGGCTTTCACAAATTTTCCCAAAGTACACCCCTTGCACTGATCTGACTACGCAAGAGTGCCTTT
>Ga0139314_100423_pt1 | contig 11228 bp, 11 predicted proteins | sample In2P11_FD_99376 | JGI IMG/M metagenome (GOLD analysis project Ga0139314, IMG submission 99376)
ACACCACGTGGGCCTACCGTAGTCTTCGAGCCCTGGACCGAAGACGATGATGATATCGATAATGGCCGCATTGTCGCTTGGAGGCAATCTGGCGACAAAACACCAGCACCCGCTCTATCCAACCTCTCCATAAACTCAGGCGCGAACGCTATAGGCATCCCGCCCGATGCAGCTGCCACGTCCTCCGGCAAGATCGATCTGACATCCTCACTACGGTCGCCTACGAACACCGTCACGGCCAGCCAGACATACGGCAGTTTCGTAACAGGGGGCGATCCCGCCGAAGCAGACGGCGAAATTGATGCAGGACGCAAGCTGCGCAAGAAAGCGACATATCAAGAGGAGAATGAGAAGTGGTATAAGGCCGCTAGGAAGGCGGAGAAGAAGAGTGGAGCCCCGTATGTGCATTTGGCGTTGTAGAGGCCGGATGCGATAGGTGGATGAGCAGAAGCCGTTGGACAGAGTTCGAGAGGTGCGGCACAGCTCTCAAATGTACTCCGTACACGGGACAAAATGTGAATAGGCGACACGGTCGATTGTTTGTTTGAGCTTAGCTCAGACTAACAAGGAAGGCTAGGCCAACATGGAGAATAGGTTGTCGCTCTGATTTGTCGACCTTCGAAGTTTCATTCTCAAAGTGGTAAGAGATCACTATCTGGGATGGTACTCATGTACACAGTCGTGCAGAATGTTCAGCTGAATACCATGGTGCTGGACTATATGGACGAAGGTTTTGCTTCTCCTCTGCCTTGCTTGCCTGATTGTTCTTCCCATCGCTTCTCGCCATTTGTTGCCCTGCGGTCAAGGCGATAGCACAACTTCTCAACTTGTCGTTGTACAAGATGTTGTCGAATCTTGCATTGCTGTTGACTTCTAGCATTATATTGCTGTCGGTCTTCGTTGATGGCCAAGCTACTGAGTGCAGTGGTGATATTGGCTTTGTCGCTAAAATCGTGAGCGACTACCCAAAGGCGCAAGCGTACTGCTCGTCCAAGTATCCTCTTGCGGCAAGCACGAAAACGTCTTCAGGATCGCCAACGACAATAACGGTCGCTACTACCAAAACCACGACCATGACTATAGCCGGCACAGCCGTTACTTCAACCGTTGCAACCAGAACTATTACGACAACCGTGGCTACTGTCACCGCTCAGTCTACAGTTGCGACATCCACGGTGACCACGACTGTAGCCACAAAAACCATAACACAGAGCTCTGGGGCGGTTGCTGTAACCTCCGACATCACCACGACAACTTCAACCTTAACGTAAGTGTGCTCAATACTATACCTCGTAGTAATTGACTAACAACTTTTCGAAGATCCACTGCACCTGCTTCTACAACTACAACCACTGCCTTCACCACTTCGACGGAAATCACATCACCCACAAAAACTGTAACCTCCATCGTAACCTCGACCTCCACTTCAACTACTACGGTCAGCACCTTGGGACCTGGTCAAAAACGATCACTCCAAGTAAGACATAGATGGGACGATTCGTCCTCTACCACAAGTTCAACCACAACCTCTCCTGAGCCACCAACGACCACAACTACCATGACTGTCAAGCCACCTACAATGACAACCAGCACCACTACCAAATCGCTTACAACGACAACCACCACCCAGTCATCTTCTTCAACGACGACCACCAAAACATCTACGACTACAACAGACGTTACCACCAAGTCAAGAGCGACTTCAACTACCACTACCAAGTCTTCCACAACAACTTCTTCGATAGACAGTCGCGAATCGGCCTGGTCAAACCTCCTGTCTTTGGCCTCGAACTTGGTTGGCTCTGTATGTACATGCATTGAGTCTAGGTCCACAATCACAATTGGGACTAAGCCAACCACTACAACCAGTATCACGTCGACCACTACAGTCAGCGTCACCTCCGCCCCAACGCTTGAAGCGACCGCGACCTCGACAACAAGTATCACTGTAACATCCACAGGCGGCGTCACAGCTACTACTACAACAAGTGTCACAGCTTCTGTTACCGTTACACTTACTGCTACAGTGTCAGCAGATATCACATCTATCACAACCACGTAAGAATTCTGCTAACTCTAATATTGTCCTTGATACTTAGCGCATGATACAGAACTACAACCCCGACTACTACTACGACCACCACAATAGGAACGACCACCACATCTACAACCACGATAAACACCATGACTACATCCACCACCACAACCATAGTCACATCCACAACAAACGTGCCCGTCGTGTAAGTTCCAATCTCCCCTTTCACACAACATTTCCCCCTCGTCTTCTAAGTGGCATCTCCAACTGACCCTGAAACAACCACCAGCTTCCGAGGCCCCTCTTGCAGCGATCCAAACGGCGGACGTGTCGGCTCATTTGGCACGGGCGGTTGCTCCAGTAATTGCCACTGCGACGGTCGATTCCAAGACCCCAATATCGGTGTGTGCGATATGACAAACAGTTGTGCCGATGCCCTGTCGCGACCGAAGTGCAGTAAAGATGACGATTGCGCCGCCGGATACGCCTGTTCTGGCGGTCAAGGCTATTTCAACGATTGTCAAGGAGGTCCCAATCTTGGATTATGCGTCCTTATTAATGGTTGTAGTTCCACTTACAATCCTTCGAAAAAGATGGCCAGAGATGTTCTAGGTATGGACGTTGACATGTTGTAACTATGTACCTAGGTACATGTACTGTACTGTATATAGTCTGCATTAAAGTACATCTTGATTAAGGTTGTTTATTTTTTTACTCTATATTATGTCAAGCAAGTAGAGACTGAGTACGTATACCTAGGTACGGTACGTAGCTTGTCGAGATATAACATCTGGCGGATTGCAGTGGTTCTGATAATCTGTAGTGCGAGATCACTGAGATGCGGTTTGATATACCCATCACCCTCCTGTATCATAGCTTCTACATGATGTTAGGTGAACATATGCCTTACGTACCTATGTGACCTTGTCTTGAATGGGAAAGCTCTTGTCTGTCACTGGTTGAGGTGATAAGGTACGTGCGTGCGTACCTCAAGTTGGCGAGATTAAGGACTGAACGTCACAATCGCACTAATGCAAGATTTCTGCTGGTAGGACAAATTGATTGAGTACACGTATATGGCATCATGTCCGTGGATCGTAAATCACACTGTGTTCGATGGGTTGGAAAAAGGAGGTGTCCTCCAATTGTGCCTCTCGAAAGGTAGGTACCTACGTACTGGTTTGTACCGTACTACGTAGGGATAGGTAGTGAACATCAATCAAGCCGAGCTGTACTCGTACATTCAACATCTTGTCTGACCAAGTACCTACTCACTTTACGCCGCGGCAGGGCTACGTACCTTCTTTGTATGCTAGCAGACGAAAATATGTACCTTACTCATAGATTCACGATCGCACTGTGCGTGGGTCTCACACCCTGAAATGCTGGACGGTTATGTGGTAGTTGGACCGGAACGTACTAATATCCTAGTTCAACGAGCATTGGCTGCTCAGGTACTGAAGACTGATCGAAATTCGTTGAAGTGGAGGATTATGAATAGTTGACATTACTGTACTATACTCGGGTCCTCATGGTATGCCTCTCTATTCCCGTGATTCCCTTCCTTGTCCTTATCAATGCCCGTTATACTGCCTGTCTCATGGTATATGCCTCGGTGCGCATCCTTTTCAATCTGTTCTCTACTTGTACATCCAAATCGTCTCGCGATCTCTTCGAATCCATCCTCGTTGATGTCAAGCCACATATCCACCCACCCTTCATTCTTCGCCTGTTCGATCTTCTCGTTGTCCCATCTTTCTTCCTGCGGTCGAACAATGTATATCGTCTGGTATCCGCATTTCTTCGCGGCTTGCAGGTCGCCTAGGTGTGCTGCTATCAGCGCGCATTCACTCGTTTGCAGGCCCAGTTTCTTCGCTGCACCATTGTAGACGTTGGGATGGGGTTTATATGCTTTGAAGTCCTCGGCTGATATTATGTGTTTGTAAGGTAACGAGCCGTGGGACGCGAGATCGGAAAGGAGAGAAGTATTTCCGTTGCTCAATGTGCATGTTTCGAATTTCTGATTCAGGAGCCCCAAGCCATTGGAGGAGTCGGGCCATGGGTCGAGGAAGTGCCATATCATGCTATTCTTTTTTAGTTCTTCTTCATCCCAGAGGCCTTCGAGCCCGTTCTTGCGAAGAAGGTCGATGAGGGCTTCGCAGTGGTGTTGGTCGACGGACTTGAAGGGGCCGCCGGATGAGGGGTCGTAGGACCGCGTGAAGTCGTAGTAGGTGAGGCGCCATTGCCAGGCGAATTCGCCCCAGTCGGTTGAGGCTACGGCGGTGCGGACGGTGGATGGGATTGAGGCAGAGGGAGAGTTTAGTGTGTCGTCGGCGGTCTTGGTGAGGAATGTGGTCACTGTTGAGCGCCAGTCTACTACTGTGCCGAAGACGTCGGTTAGAAGGGCTTTGGGAGGATGTTGGACGGACATTTCGAGGGATGTGAGAAGACTGTGGTTGAGCGTAAAATGCGCACTAGGAACTTTTGAGCAGTTGAGGTGGTTTAGGTGAGGAGGAATGCATGGCTTCTCTGATCTGACCTGCTACTGTGTATGAAGTGGGTTGACCCCAGAATCAGTTGGAGATCGTGTTTGATAAATGACGTATTGGCAGGTGAAATATGCAGATTCACGTGGCGGAAGGGTTGGTACTCTGCGGGGTGAAGCAATTTCTTTGCAGTGTTTGGGTTTTGCAGTTCAGTGTTGAGTTTGAAGACTGCAATCACAATAAGAACCAAGGGTGATATGGGCCCTGCCACAGACGTCAACCACTGCGAGCTCTCGGTGCCGAAAGAGACGTCGGATGCATAGGCATCACAACAGCGAATTTTGTTTCATCTCTCGACTCGGTTTATGTTTATCCTCAAAGGCTTGATTGGCATCGTCTCGAATATACAAAATGACCCTTCTATAGATCAATCTGCATCCACGATACCAATCAGATCAGCTATGCATTGTACGGCTGCTAAAGCAGCTGTTGCATCATCTACCACGGTACGCGATGTTTATGGTTGACGTTATCGAGTACAAGTACTGTACAGTATATCTGTGCACACCTTCGATGAATAATATTGGTGGAGGGTGACGAGTCGTGCGGATAATTCGAGACTCGGAGAAATCCTCACCGCCCCCTGGTCGTCGCCGAAAGGTTCCTTCGGGTAAAATCCCAAGCGTGAATATTGAGTTTAGGCTCGTCCGGACCGACGCTGACAGCTGGACCAAGCTTCAGAGCGAGAAATGCTGAAGGCATCGGCACTAAAATGATAGGAGATTGCATGTTCGTACCTACTATTACTGTGTCTGTCTGCTGATGTGATGTTGTTAGCTGCTACCTGATAACGAAGTGAGCGATATCGTTCGCACGTGTCAGCAGCCATTTACTGAACGTGCAAGTGCAAGTGGCCGTTAGTGCTAACAGATGTTCGTGGGAGAAGGTTCACGTTGAGGCCAAGCTGGTGCTACCTGAGATGTGCTTCGCACTGTCTAGCCTGCAGATTGTGGCACGGATGCTGGCCGTTCCAGACCATCACATTCACTTTCTTGTTCGCTATAAATTTCCACCTTCTTCAGTGTATGCATAAAACTAGATTTTGCTCCGTTGCTTGTGGAAGACTTGATCAGTTTTCTACAGTACTGTGTCGGGTTCACGGATTCCCGCACACCAGCACACGAGAAAGTGTAGATTCTCTAGTGCCCCAGGAGATCAACCAGGATTCTTCAAGTGTTAATTTTGGTTGTTTACCCTTGTCTACTTTGCAGCCAAAGTGGGTTTTGGAGGTGTCAAAAGATTTGATGGCCTGTTCATGAAACGGCCATGCATTTCTCACCGGAGTTTTTTCAAACCATTCAATCTCAGGTGGAACACGCTATGACCACCAGTGCTTGATTGAGGTTCCAGTTCGTGCAGTGCTCACAGATCGTGATGATAACTTCGTACAGATTTAGTTCCTGCTAAGAAGTGCTAGACTTCCCTTCACCTTTGATAAATTGCCACTAAAATGTCAATTCTCCGATCTGCACCAATCACGGAAGCTGAAGCCTTTCCCCTGAAGACTTGGATCCTCGCCGGACCTCGTCTCCATCACACTGTCCTTGTCCTGTGCATCGCTGTGGTGCAGCCGCTTTGATTGGGATCATACTCTCCGCACTCATCGTGCAGCTCGCAGTCCGCAGCTTGCGGCGTGCAGGGTGTGTGGCAGCTAATCCACATCAACTGTCTTTCAGTGTCACGACTCAACAGCATCTGGGCTTTTTGTCCTACTCCTCCCGCACCTCTACCATCGTTCGTGCTTGCTGCGCACTGGATTGCTGTTTCGAAAATTGGTTCCTCAACTGCTCATCCACGTTCATACCACGGCCTTCGTGTGCTGCCAGCAGACGATCCGGTCATGTTCAGCCTACCACGTTAGAACGACGTTCTTTTGACACGCCCGTCATTCTCTTCCAAAGCTCGATTTTCTTTTGCGTACTAGTGTCTATGTCCTAGTGGTCGAACAAATCAACCTTTAGTCTTCGAGAGCGACGATCGTTGGCAGGAAAAGAACGTTGGATGACCCCCTACCATCAGCCTGAACTCAGTCGAATGGTCGCAATCAGGTCCAGTGTTGGTTCTGTCCGGCGGGCAGTCGAGAGATTCGAGAATCGGAAATCATGTGTATTAGATACTTCCGTTGACTTGAAGTCAATTGAGGCAGTGCAGTTATCAGAATCCGCGATGGAGGCGGAGATGAACTGCTCCTTGCCATCCCCTACCGAAACGCCCTCAAGCCCTCGGTCACGACAAACATCTCGGACTTACGAGGATAATTCCCCTGCAACGACTCCTCCTCCATTGCCGTCACATGTGCGGATTACGTCAAGGATTGGCAGAAGACGTAGTGGGTCAATGGATGCAGCATTTGATGAGGATTTACCACTATCGGACCCCCGGAGGTTCACCCCTACACTACACGCATCTCTGATTTCCGAGATTCTTTCATTGCGACGGGATGTTGAAGACAAAACAAACGATATCGAAAAACTGGAACAGAGTTTGCACGATGCACGGTCTCAAAACGAACAGCTCAATGCGAACCTGGTTGTGGCCCACAGGGATACGAGGCAGGTGAAGCGTCAGATGCAGATTTTAGAGGGCGGAACACTTTCGGCAATCAGCGAACTAGGAAAGGAAAGGGATAATGCTCTTAATGATTTGTCTGAAATCAAGAAGTCCTTCGAGCAAAGTCAAAAAACCGCCAGGATTCGGGAAGACACCATTGATCACGTACAGCAACAGTGGCAGAGTGATAAGGAGGCCTGGTTGACAGAGAAGCGGTTGCTAGAAACCAGAGTTCACATTGTAGAAGGACGTCTCAAAGTCGTTCTCAGCGAGGTTGCCCAGGCTCACCGATTGTCTGATGAGCCTTATCAATCTCCGAGACGGTCGCAGAGCCGCCAGAGTATACTTGGGAGTCCTGCCAAGCGACCACTTTCTTTTGTGGCTAGAAGACAAAGCGCCAATTCTACACTCAGTGATCAGGTTGGTGGTCGGACATCAGTTATAAGCTTCACGAATGGTGAACATGTGAATCTGGCTGATGAGCTTGCACTCGATGGCATTGATGAGGATTATGCGAGTCAACCAGAAGATGGCCGAATCTCGCCTGATGCTCTACCGGAGGAATATGCACGATCTCCTTCCAGGATTTCAGTCAAGGCAAGAAAAGTGCTTGGGCTTCCTGTGGATTTGAGGGAGCTGGAACTACCGGAGCGTTACACTCCTGAGGCATTACCAAGCCTCCCAGAGGTTAATCCAGTGACGGAGAGACCACGGCTGCAGTATGTGGATTCGTCTGTACAATACTCTCCACCACCGTCTCCTGTAGTGGAACGAATGCTGGAAACACCAGTGCCGCGGAACAGAGACTCAGTTGACACAGCAAGAGCAAGTAAAGTCTTGAGCGTTATCAGCGAAGCAAGCGCGAATTACAGCATTGACACCAGTGATAACGCTTGGGAGGAGAATCTTCGGAGCCAACCTGTAATGGTGTCTTCTGGTTGCCAGACTGTTGAAGAAATACCAGCTTTCACACCAAAAACAGAAACGCAGCTGGACACGATTGCCGAGACTGTCGAAACAAGAGAAGTAGCAATTCAGACTGACCTGCCTCCAGTTTCCACTCTTATGCCACTACAATTTAACCGCCACGGAAGCGACACATTGCAACTTTCAGGCCGCACCAACACCACAGAACAATCAATTCCTACTATAGCAATCATACCTCCCACGTCGCGACCTGCCACACCCGAAGATCTGACAGTCAAACTGCCGCCTCGGACCAAGAACGCTGGTTGCCAGGTGGAGACTCATGTTTTGTGTGACTATAGTTCGACAGGTATGCAAACAGAAGACATTCGCATAGATCAGAGGAGCATGATTTCTCAACCGACAGGGCCACCACCAGACCTTCCCGATTTACCTGCGATTCCTATCTTCAACAAGTCCAAGATTCCACTTTTTGCACGCCGCAGCGCTCAGAATGCTCCAAACTCCTCAATTCGGCGTTCCGCTGTAGTCTTGCCTCCAATAAACGATGATGGTCCTTTGAGTGGCGGTGGCAAGCCAGATATAGCTCGTCCTGTCCGTTCAAGCAGCATGTTTGCCGGATTCGACGAACTGGACGAAGTGGATGCCTTTGACGAGGATGTATTTCATGATGATGAATTCTTCAACCGACCGACTGCGAGATTCATCCTCTCGCGTGGCAAGCTTCGGACTCCAGACAATACGCTAGATGACATAGAAACTAATGCTGTGCGAGCAGGCAGACAATTCGCGCTTGATAACATCAGGCGTTCTGAGGACGGCATACGGCCAGACCTCAAAGAGTTGGCCAGGGATATGGAGCCGTTGCCCAAGCTTCCCAAGCAACCATTTAGCAAGCAGATCAAGCGGGTGCCCTCCACCAAGAGCACTAATATGCGACGTGCTGCTTTAATATCGAGCGGAACAGCTGTGCACCAGTCAAAACAATCACAATCATCATTAGGCTCGGCCGATAGCTCTCGACCACCGCCAGTGCCTATACCAGTACGATACAGCTCAGCGAGAGTTGGAAAGAGCACGAGCGATGGTGGTCGAAGTTCAAGAGGTAGCAGTCATGCCTCGCCCACGAAGAATGCTAGAAGAGTGGCCAGACCTTCCCTTAGAAAAGCTAAATCAGGGCCGGCCATGTCGCCAGCTGGATCGACCACAAGAAAACTTCGAAGCCGATCCCCGTCACTGGAAACGAGACTGTCTATCGTACCGGACATGCCAAACTTCACAATGCCGCAAGAACGCAAAGTGCTCAAGCCTGCCATTTCAATATCGTCGATGAAATACGAAGCAAGTGCACCGCGACCGTCCATCGCACAAGGGCCGAAGAGACTAACATCCCATATCAAGACCAACTCTGATGCGTTCGAATTTCAGCAGACGTCTGTAGTTGATGCGATTGCACAGACTATGGTCGGAGAATGGATGTTCAAGTACGTTCGAAGAAGAAAGTCCTTTGGCAAGCCGGAGAAGGAATGGGATCCGACAAAAGGTGTTGACGACTTGACCAGCAGCTCCAGTTCGGGCGCAAGACACAAGAGATGGGTCTGGCTAGCACCATACGAAAAGTGCGTGATGTGGTCAAGCAAACAGCCGACTGATGGCGCCTCACTGCTGGGTAAAAGTGGTCGAAAGCTGACAATCAAGTCTGTTCTCGACGTCAGAGATGACAATCCAATGCCCAAAGGAAGCGCTCCCGAACCTGCCTTCAACCGATCTATCCTCATCCTAACTCCTCAGAGAGCGCTAAAATTTACTGCCACGACGCAGGAACGACACTATATTTGGTTAACAGCACTTTCATTCCTATCTCACTCACCGATTAGCATGAACGACCTCGCGCCCGCACCGCCAATGCCACCTGAAGCACTTGGTGCGTTAGACATGAGTCCAGTGGCTTCGCTTGGTGGTTCCCTACGTAGAAGACCAATTCGAGACTCAATTCGTGTCGCTAAGAGCTCTACGCGGCAACCAAACTTTCGATCCTTCACAGCAGACGGCATATTGACGACTACAGCCGGTTATGAGAGGCCTGATTCACGAGAGCAGTACGATCCCATCAACGACGCGGCCATGCCACCAGTGGTAAAGCGCTACCACAATCGAAACCGGAGTAACACCGCCCCAAAACCATCAACCAGTGCTTTTCGAGCCTTTCTGACGCGCGATTCCTCGCGTCCTCCTACCGCCACGCCGTCGGCAGCAGTGGCATTTGAAAGACCACCGACTGTTCAAGGGTCTCTGACGCCAAGTCTGGATATTCCGAGCATACCAAGCACGAGGCGAGGTAGCGAAGCGAAATTTGGTGAACAGCAATCAATTCCAAACTTAGATCCGGAGGTAGATTTTTTCGATACGACTTCGTTTCCGAGCCCAGCCGCGAGTATAACAACAAGAATCGATGCGTTCATGGCTGAGCAGCAATCGAATGATCGTGGTTTACAGGGACGAGGATTACGAACTCTGCGGCTCGGCAGACCTTCGATGAGAAATTTGCGGGATCCGTCGACAGCGTCATGGGTACATTCAAACGACAATGCTCGAAGCAGAATGAGTCCGGTTGACAGCACTGTCACCACGCCTACTGAACTGAGGTTCAACGAGAGCACCACTCGTGCAAGAAATGAAGCAGGGGAAGGATACTTTAGAAGATTTTGAGATGAACTGGGAAGTTGATGTGTCCCCGAGAATCTGCTGCAAAGTCTCGAATAAATATATTGGTTGCTTGGAAAGCAATTCTTGATGGGTTCAGGATTGGCGAATCGCTTATGACAGGATTTCGTGGTCTGCACGAGACATTTGAAGTAATGGTTATTCCAGGTCAACAGAGCTAGATCTATGCCAGAAGGGTCCCGGTCGGAGCATATCAAACACATTTTTAGATGTCAACCAGGTTGTCACACATCAGCACAACCTGGACAACACTCATGTACATATTACATATTTACTGCAGCGTTCTGAGCGATGGTTGGGCAAGGTACATCGAGACACAACATGTAATTTCACAAATGCATATACAGATGCGATGAGCATACGCCATACCTGATTCTATGGATTGAGACGATACACCAGTCCTTGTCCTGCTTTCTTTCCTTGTACTCGTACCTACCTACCTACTG
>Ga0139314_100424_pt1 | contig 11226 bp, 9 predicted proteins | sample In2P11_FD_99376 | JGI IMG/M metagenome (GOLD analysis project Ga0139314, IMG submission 99376)
ATATATATGAGATAAAGTTTCTATTGCTAATTCAAAAAATTACAATTGTCATGCTTTGTTGTTCATCTCTGGTTTACCACATGGGAAATTATACCAAAGACATAATACTTGTTGGTCATTTAGAGTCCTAAAATGGGTTGCAAAAAGGAGCACCTAGCAAACATAAAGATTAATTGTCCCTTTAAGTGAAAAACCAACCCAAAGAAAACCAAAAGCATAATCAAGAGTTTGAAAATGTATGCTAAGAACTACCAACATTAGTATAAGAAAGAAAAATGTTGTCCTACGGGTGGGAATGATAACATATAGAACCCCAATCATAAAATTAAAAATTTTGGTTAGAGTGAACAAAGTAACCATTAGAAGAATCTATGAATCATGCAGATAGAGAGGTGTTAAGGTCGATGGGGTGGTTTGAATCCTTGTAGTGTGGAGTCACTGTCGAGCTAGGAGACAAGCCCATTTCAAAGCACGCCAACTGTCCTTCCACATCCATTAATAGTAGCTTCAACTCTTCCAACTTGTGTATGATGTTGTCTCGAGCATCCTTTTGATTGACAAAAACCTTTCCCAACAATATTTAACATGCCAATAAAGATTAACAATGTGTAAATAGTGGTTTTAATGACATCTGGTATTCCCAATATTAAGGATCCAAGCCGTAATGCCATACACCACCTTAGAGTCCAATATACCTTAGCGTTCATGGCACACTTCTTCTTTAGCCATGTTGATTTCCCCCTAGATTTCCGAAGGAGTATGAATTTGATAGCTAAGAGCAGAGAACTCAACGCGTAATCAAGATTGAGTGTCATCAACATTCCCACAACCTCCACCAACCCTTCGGCTGGCTGTAGGCATGCTGACTGTCATGGCTGTTAGGGAAAGAAAAAAAACCTAGTATGACCGAGGATATTGAAAGTCGTGGGGTGAGTGAAGTTCATGTCGAAGTAGAGAACAAAGGTAGAGTCTGTAGTCACCTTTTGCATGTCCTTCATCATCCATTAATGTCAACGATGGTAGGAGAAAAGCTAGGGAGAAACTATTCGACAAAAAACTAGAGAATAAGGAATTACCACTGAGAGTCGTGGCTAGAGGAAGAAACAATCGGGAAGAGATAACCAAAGTGAGAATGGGAAACATAGCGACTAGCTTGGATATAACAACCTTGCTGAAGACTCTGGAGGCACTAGTGGGAGTGGGGTTAATGAAGGTCATCATGCGAGGAGGGTGGTGGCTCGACCAAGGCTATGTTAATTGCTTGTGTCAATGGGTTGACAAATTGAGAGGGGGAGAGACCAGAAGCCTTGGCTTGGCTTCCGACATATGCATTACCATTGACAATCGATACTCCCCATGGGCCCTTTTAAATCTACCAAACAAGAAAATTAACTAAAATAAATCTTAAAAAATCAAATTAATTTATTTTATTATTATATATTTAGGTATTATTATTACTTGGAATGAAAGCATGGGAAACTCTTAAGTATTTCTCCCCATTTTGTGAATAGTAAATCTGGTAAACCATTGACCTTGATTACAAGGCCTCACCCCAAAAGAATTGAAGAAAATCAAACCCATAACTAGCAACAACTTACAACAGTATCAAAAAACTTCAGGTCATGCTGTAAATCACTTAAACCAAGCCCTTAAAGCTAATTTTTTTTAATAGTAGAATTTTTAATTTAATTTAAATTAAATTAAACTTCACGTCATGCACACTAATTATTATTAATTACATTAATATAATCGGCTTTTGTTATCATTATCGAAATTAAAGGAGGTTTTCCGAGAGGTTTCGGAAGTCTGGAAAGTGATTGTTTTATGTATATATATGGTGTAATTCCCGTCTCTCTGCGTTCTACCTGATATACCAAAATGGCAACTCCAGTGCGTACCTGACCTTGAAGCTTGAATTAAGGAGGATCTGCGATTTTATTGCTGTTTTCTTTATAGAGGGAATTCGGTGATCGAATACCATTGACAAAAATGAGTAAAATCGAGGCCTACCGCTGTGGTGTCGGAGATCTGTGGAAACGCCAGACCGGTGAAACATACCCGAGAACCTTCGCTCACCGCATGGGTGGTTGCCAGGTGTGTTTTGTGTTTAATTCTCTGAATTTCGTCTGTTTATAATCAATACACAAACTAATGTTAACTGGGCTAGTGTTTGGTCCTGTGGATTTAGTGGATTGTTTTCCTGCAATATGGATTATCAGTCTGAATTATGGCTAGTTCTGTACTTGCATTTTTAATCTGATATGGGTTCCCAATCCTTCTACCTTATTTGCATTTATAATCTGATGCGGGTCGCCCATTCTTTTATCTTATTTGCATTCTCTGCGTGAATTTGGGGGGTGAGTTTGGGCTGTCTTTCCAGATTCTGGTCACTTTGTATCATTTTTGGTTTTGGGCCATCGATTCTAACTTGGCCTTAGTTTGTTTCATCCAATGAATTATAAACATCATCCACGTTTCAGTGAGAGGATTTGCCCATTGAGCAGAGGCCTGGGTAGTGATGGGATGCTGGTTCAATGGAAGGATGATTGATCCACAAGGATTGCAATGCAAGTGAGGTACCTCAATCTCCGTGGCATGGTTGAGCCAGATGCAAGTCTTGGATGACGTGGATAAAATAATTAGTAATTACCCTTATTATGGCATCTTAACCAAAAGTTTGACCCTTTCCAGGAAGTTGATCTTTTGTGGGTGTTTATGCTGTATTCACATAATGACTCTCTTTCTGATCATTGTCCTTTTTGTAGGTGGCAATGGTCGGAAAGGGCTTTCCTATCTTACGATGGAAACATGAGTAAGCTTCGTTTAACTAAGTGCCAAGCATTAAGGACCTATTGAGAGGCAGACGAGTCCATACATTTTTTATGGGGTCATGATTGCTTCTGCTAATCAACAGTCCCTTTGTGGGCTGTGCCTCCCTTTGAGAGGCAAACATGTCACTTTTTTTGAGAATCCAAACCCATGTGGAGGGAATAATGAATCCCTGCTTTGACCGACCTTGGTCATCTCTCGTGACTTAGAAAAACTGGTTAATTAGTCAATATTAATTAAGCCAAGGTGAGAATCATCTAGAAACTCACACGGATCAATTCCAAGATGATCCTAACCATCGATTAAGTTTTAATCTTAGCCGTTGGAGCTCCAACTGTGGATTATAATAGGAATTCGATGGGAACTTGGAGAAAACAATTGAGCCGTTCGATTTCCTTGGCAGATCATTTCCAGAGTAGCAACAAGTAGTTGTTGGAGAGAGCCAGAGATCAAAGTGGTAAGTGAGGGGCAGAGATAGTGATCTGGAGGAAGTTTTCCAGATCTGGAGAGGCAGTAGCAAGAGGGTTGAGTTATTCCCAAAGAGGCAGTGCAAAGGACTGTGCAGTTGCTTCATAGAAGGCAGTTTGATTTGTTGGAGAGAAATTTGTTCTTAGTTCCAGAGGTCGAGCAAAGGTTCTAGAGGGCGTCGAGATGATTTCCTCAGTAGTAGAAGGTAGAACGACTTCATCAGAGATTGGTTGGAGGCTTGACGTCATAGTGACTGCGTAGAGCAACACAGAGGCTTCAGGGGCCGAGTTTTTTGTAGGTAGGTTGAGTTGGGATTGCTTGTGGAGGAAGGGTAATTCCCTTCAATAATTTTGCCCAGATTTTTCCTTCTGTGGATTGCCAGTTTCAAGCATCCAGATTGTATTATGATTTTCACTGCTGCATAATAATAAAAACCCTCACTGCTGCACCGGTTTTCCCAAGTTGGTTTTTTTCGGGGACATTTGTCCAAAAATAATTGTCTCATATTTTATGTGTGTGTGCTAGTATTTTCTCAGTTCCATTGCTATTTATTTTACGCAATTTTATTTGTGAAGGTTGCAGTGTGTTTATTTTGATGTTGCCGTAGCAATAAACTGAATAATCAATTTATCAATTAGGAGAAATAATACAAGTTGTTGCAATATGATTATGTATTGGAATTTTCACATGGTATCAGAGCGTGATTGATCAACCGGGGAGCTTAGAAGTGAAAGAAGGAATTTCGCTGTTCAGTAAGAGTAGCAGGTCGAAATTCCCAGGGGCAGCGCAGACCATTGCCAGCTAGGTTGAGTTACTTGAGGGAATTCTATTTTTTAGAGCAGAAAGGTAGAAAAATTCGATTTTCTAGATCAAGTGATTCCAGAGGCAAAGGGAGCAGCTCAGATTTTTCATTGGGAGATTTCTGGTTGGATGCAAAGGGTTTTTGCAGCAGTTCGCTAGAGCAAAACCAATGTCGGGTGGAAGAGAAAAGCACACACAACAGATGGAAAATTTTCGTCATGGAACTTCGAGTCTCAGAAGTTCGAATTTAAAGTTGCAGATTGGAAGTAGCAGCTAGCAGAGCCACGCATTCCAGAAGGGAGTGCGAATAGCAGAGCAGCGGTCGAGCACAGGGAAAGAGGGAGTTTTCAACATTATCAGAGATGGCCACAACAGGGCTTAGAGATGAGGATAGGTTGGATGGCTCCTCTAGCTATGTCATTTGGAAGGCTAAGATGTCCTTCTGGTTGGATGAATATGGCCCAAAGCTCTATGTAGACAACGTTGTGGCAGTTCCCTACGATGCAAATTAGCTGAAGGAATACAAGAAGGAGATGACGTGTGCGAAGCAGTTGATCTTGGATGGAGTCTGAGACCATATAGTCTCACATATTATTGGCAAGGATACTGCCAAAGAGATGTGGGATGCTCTTGCCACGCTATATTAGGGCACTTCCGAGCAGTGGAAGATATTCCTGTAGGAGAAGCTGAGATGTATCAGGATGGAAAAGGGGGAAGGCATAAATCCCTTCCTCACTAGGATTCAGGAGGTTCAAGATTCGCTGTCAGCCATTGGGGCAGCGCCTCAACCAATAGAGCTAGTGAGGTTGGCACTAAATAGTGTCTCTGAGAAGTGGCAAGTATTTGTCCAAAGCATATTGGGCAGAGACAAGCTACCAGAGTGGGACAAAATGTGGGTCGATTTTCAGCAGGAAGAGTTGAGGCGAGCTTTGCTAAAGATCTCCATCAATGGCAGCAGTAGCAATGGACCGAAGGTGGTGAAGGAGGAGGAGAATGTGGCCCTCGCATCAAAGGGTTCTAGTCAGAGACAAGGGGAGCAGAGAAAGAAGGACCTGTCCAAGGTCAAATGTTTCAGGTGTGGTGAGCTTGGACATTACAATACCCAGTGTCCTTTGAGGAAGAAGGACAAGGAGGAGAAGTAGGACTAGCAGACAACTTTAGTAGAGATCGATAGTTTGTCCTCCAGGTTGGAGGAAGACTTTGCGATGTTTGCAGATATACCTCCAAGAGTGAGGCAGGGAGATTTGGTACTATAGTCCCAAAGAACTACATATATTGGGTAGGGTCCTCGAGGAGTCCATCTCATGGATCATTACCTGGCTATGGGGGCCTACAATATTCAATAGCAGTTGATGCAGTCTGTACAGAGTGACAGTTGTAGGCTAGTAGCAGTAAGATGCTGAGGAGCGCAGTGTAGTGTTAACAACAGAGAAGGTGGCTCAGTGCAGAGTTGGCAACAACACAGATTCTTCAACGACAGTGTAGATGCTAGTAGCAGTCAGAGACTCGGGAGAGAGATGCATCATACTGAACACAATTGATTCAGTATTTTGGATGCTTTTCAGTTGCAGATGTTGCAATTGCAACAACAACAAATGAGGAGGAGTTGCAGTGCAGACGCAAAGTTGGCAACAGTACAACAATGTTAGCAACAACACAGATGCAACATCACATTTGTGTAGTGGTTGGTGGGTAGCAGTAGCCATGCATCAACAACGTGATAGGAGGTGATACAGAGACAGGGTGTTGTGACAAGGTGCAACACTGGAACACATTCCTCCCTAAGAGCGAGTGCTAGTTTTTGTAGCATCGGATGTGTTCTAGCCATGAAATTTGGTGGAGAGGCAAGAATACATGAGATGTCCAAGACCCAAAAATCGTTTTTGGAAATTCCACCTATAAGTGACTTAATTAGATTATTAACCATTCTTTTAATGTTTCTTAAGTCTAAACTTAGGAACACTAGTTAATTAATCAATATTAATTAAGTCAAGGTGAGAATCATCTAGAAATTCACACAGGTTGATTCCAAGATGATCCTAGCCATCGATTAAGTTTTAATCTTGGCCGTTGGAGCTCCAACAGTGGATTAGAAGAGGAAGTCGATGGGCACTTGGAGAAAAACTTGAGCAGTTCGATTTCCTTGGTAGATCGATTTCCAAAGTAGCAACAGTCAGTTGCCAGAGAGAGCCAAAGATTGAATCAGTAAGTGAGGGGTAGCGATAGTGATCCAGAGGAAGTTTTCTAGATTTGGAGAGGCAGAAGCAAGAGGGCTGAGTTATTCCCAGAGAGGCAGCACAGAGGACTGCGCAGTTGCTTTAGAGAAGGTAGTTCGATTTGCTGGAGAGAAATTTGTTCTCAGTTCTAGAGGCCAGGTAGAGGTTCTAGAGGGACAGAGAGACAATTTCCTCAGTAGCAGAAGGCAAAACGACTTCATCAGAGATTGGTTGAAGGCAAAACGTCATCGTGACTGCGCAGAGGTTGACACAGAGGCTTCAGGAGGTCGAGTTTTCTGTAGGTAGGTTGAGATGGGATTGCTTGTGGAGGAAGGGTAATTCCCTTCAATAATTTTGCCCAGATTTTTCTTGCTATGGATTGCCAGTTTCAGGCATCCAGACTGTACTCAGATTTTCATTGCTGCATAATAATAAAAACCCTCATTGCTGCACCGGTTTTCCGAAGTTGGGTTTTTCCAGGGACATTTGTCCAAAAATAATTGTCTTATATTTTATGTGTGTGTGCTAGTATTTTCTCAGTTCCAACGCTATTTATTTTCCGCAGTTTTATTTGTGAAGGTTGCAGTGTGTTTATTTTGATATTGCTGTGGCAATAAACTGAATAATTAATTTATCAGTTAGGAGAAATAATATCAGTCGCTGCAATAGGATTCCCTGTTGGTGTATTTTTACACATGGTATCAAAGCTCTTGGAATAAAATTAAGATTAACACATCACAAGAGTGAGCATCTTAGGAGAAGACTTCTCTGATTTGGCTGCAGGCTCAAGAGGACTATACAAAGTGAAGGAGAGATCAATTTAGGAGTCTTTTCTTGTGACAAGGATTAGGTCGAGTTGGGCAGGAAGGCTGGCCGAGTATTGGAGGAGCAATCTAGGTAGAACTGGCACATTTTTGTTGGAAGTTTTTCTTTGTGAATAGGTTGCTGTATTTTCTATTCCTATTGCGGGGAAGGCCGAGACCTACTAAGAGTTGATTTCTGGTTATTGAATAGCAGACAAGGGAAGGTTGAGTTGCTAGACATATAACACAGGAGTCCTGGCCTAAAGGAAGGGAAATAACACAGGTTCTATGGTAGTTTTGGACCAATTTTTAAGGGCTAACGTGGATAGTCAACAAGCCCTAACTAGAGGGCCAAAACTTAAGATATAAGTGCATAGGCTGGGTTGATTGCGGGACAAAGGTGATCATCCAAACCAAAGGTATGTTTGTGCTCTTCCAAGTTTTGTGTTGATGTAAAATTATTGTCCAAGTTTGGGACGGAGTAGGTGGTGTCTTAAGTACAGGTGGAGGACTGTTAATAGGTGCCTAATTATGGCCAAAGAGCAAGTCTTGTGAAGAACAACATGAGTGCTAACAGTGGTAGATATATTGAAGCCTAGGAATTTGCAGACTTTGAAGGACTACAAGGCTTTTAGTGGGCAAGTGTTGGAGAGCTCTCTAGGGTAAGCAGGATGGCGTACCAAGTATTGAGAGCAGATCACTATTTAGAGGGAGCATCGATCTTCGTTCCACGGAAAGGGAGGATCGCGATAGTGTTGGAAGATAATGGGGTGGGAAAATTCATCAAGCAGTCGATAGTTCCACCTCAAGATCCCCAACAATTGGCCCAACACAATAAGAGTGATATCAACGCAAGGAGGATTATTCTAAAGGGGGCTAGAGATCATATAGTGCCTCATATCCATGAGAAGAAGACAACTTTTGAAATGTACGATACCATCTTAAAACTATATTAGAGTACTGGTGATACCAAGAAGCTTGCTCTTAAGGAGAAGCTGAGGAGTATTCAGATGAGCAAGGATGAGCCCATCGTCACATATTTGTCAAGGTTCACTTAGATACGAGATGAACTAAGTGGTGTGGGCGTGTTTGTATCTGATCGCGATCTTGTGAGTTTTGCCTTACTTGGACTTCACAAGTCTTGGAAAGGGTTCCAGGATGCTGTTAGTGGGAGAGAGAAATTTCCAAATTAGGAAAGGTTTTGGATTGATTGCATACAAGAAGAGATTCGAAGAGGAACCATAGAAGGGAGATCAGTTATGACAGTGGAGAAGAAGAACCTTGCCCCAACAGGCAAGGCTAAGGGTAAGATGGGCCAAGGAGAGGTCGAGTCCAATAAAAAGGGAAAGAAGAAGGATCTAAGCAAGATCAAGTGCTTCCATTGACATGAGTTTGGGCACTATGCTTCTAAGTGTCCTAATCGTAAGGAGTCCAGTAAGGATCATTTCGCTGCATCAGCGGAGGTAGATGCTTTTTTTGCCCAATTCAAGAAAGATTTCTCATTGATTGCTTACCTGGCAAGCTCAACGGATAGCAACATATGGCATATTGATTCAGGAACATCCTTTCACATGGTTGGGAACAAGAAGAGTTTCAACCACTTGAAGGAGAAGGACATGCAGTTTCAGATTGAGCTAGGAGATGATGGTCGGTATGCAGCTAGAGGAGTTGGTACTGTCAGTTTTAATAGGGAGTCAAGTAATTCTCTTCATCTTAGAGATGTTCTCTATGTTCCAGGATTGAGGCAGGATCTTATTTCGGTAGCTACCCATGAGGACAAGTGATATGATATCATCTTCAGCAGAGGTAAGGCATACCTCCAACACTTAGCTTTTGATGTAAGAAGTGGATAGGTGTGAGGGTCAAGAATCTTTACAAGTTGCAGGTAGAGATAGGTGCAGCCTTGAGCAACAAGGCAAGGAGTTCTCAGAGTGGAGAAGTGGTAGTTGAGCGAGAGTAGGATAGAGATCTCAAGATGGAACCTCGACCAGTATCTCAGTTTCAGTCTAATTTAGTTGGCAGTTGAGTTGGCTAGCAAGATGATGATGACCATTGCCGAGTGCAAGTGGAGCTAGACACTCAGTCAGAGACTTCCAGTATAGGGAGAGTTTGAGCCAAGTGGGTAGAGGATTTGGTTAGGGGAGATTAGAAGAGAGTCGAGTCTCCCAGCATCAAGCAACAGACACAGAGGTACACAGGGTACATGGCACTTATGACTAAAGTGGTGGACTTGTAGAGCATGGTGGGAAAGAACAGGTCTTCAAAGCAGGTTTCATAGGAAAAAGCGGGAAAGTCTTCTAGTGCAGAGGGAGCAGTTGCAGCAACAGATAACTTGGTAATGTTGGAGACGGATCCAGGTGGACGAGGTTCTTCCAGGATCACCTTCCTCGCTAAGAGGGAGTGTTGAAAATAATAGCAAGAAAGGGTTCCTTGATTTGTGCCTCAATTCAAGGAGCCTCAACGAGTTTCTTCTTAGCATACTTGAGTTCCCTATAAGTTAGGACGATTTCCGAAAATTTAGGAAGCATGCCTAAAAATCAGGACGAGTTTAGAAGTAGTTAACTAATGCGCTCAAGTGGAAGGACAAGTTACTTGTCTTCTAGTGCGAGTTACATGAGGAAAAGGATTAGTGATTGTGCCTTAAGTTCTAGAATTAAGACAAGATGAGTTGCATGTGTGTTTTCACTTAGTTAACTCAATCAATCACAAAATAATTCCATAAATAGAACTTGCTAACTTTAGCCATTCAAATTTCTTTAAAAGGAGGAACAAAGGCACAATTTGATCATTATTTTTGTGAGCATGAGTTGGTGAGACAAGACAATAGAGGTCACGGGTTTGTGAGAAGGTTGCACAGGTTTGTGTAGAGCTTGTGAGAGAAAGGTGTGCCAAGAGTAGCTTGTGCGCATTATTGGAGAGAGGAATTTCCTTGGGAATTGCACAAGAATTTAGGAGCAGCATATGCGCAAGGAATTAGTAGGAATTCTAGGAGCAGATTAGAGGTCTTGCAAGGAGCGTTTCAACTTCGTACAAGCAAAGGGAATCAAATTGTATTCTATATTGAAACAAAGTTGTTCTGTAAGAGATTTATTGCTAATTCTTCTTCAATAAAATTCTCAAACAAATAGAGGGTTTTCCCAGTTGGGTTCCCAGAAAAATTGTGTTTTTTATTGTGTGATTGTGTATATTTTTGTTCCCATTCGTTGCAAAATTTAGTAGAGAAATTCTATGCCTATATGAAAAGAAAGTAGTTTTCAGATTGTTCATATTAACAGTTGTAGAATTTCGTGGATTTTCGACAATTAAAACCATAAACTGTAGTTTTCTCATTAATTCATCAAAATCAAAATTTATTATGTTTGTTTCATTGAGTAACTACTACTATAGGTGGGAATGTCAATGACAAATACAAAACAGGGTAAATACTAGAGTCTAGAATCATAGATCAAGGTGGAAGAATCTCACAGCTAATGATTGTCAGTAGCCCCCCATGTCATCAAGATCAAAATCAACATCACTGCCATCACTACTCTCTCCTCCATCCTTCTCCTCTATCTCCAATCTAATCTATGCATCTGCTGGTGTGGAGGATGACCCTTTAAGAGGATCACCATCATTCAAAGACACTGGCTCTAGCACTGGTTATTTATGATCCAAGTTGGCCAATGCCAACTCAACACTGTTGTTGAAACCCATATCATTAGGAAACACATCCCACATCTTTGTCTTTCCCTTCAACCACTCCTTCTGCTTGAAAATAAGACGAAGATTGGCATGGACATACTCTGTTGTCTCTGCCTTGGATTGCTCAATCCTACTTTTCTTCAAACTATACAGATTCCCATATGTGCTCTAGTTCCTCTTACAACAAGAGGATGAAATAACCTGAGAGAGGAGCCTCATGGTTAATTGCTATAGAGGAGGACATCTTGTCCCATGAGTTGTCCATAAGGCATAGGGCTTCTTAGCTCCTTTGTCTCTAATCACATCATAGCCTCCAAATCCCTTGTGCCAGTAGAAATATTTGCGAAAGCTACTCTTGGCACACCTTTCTCTCACAAGCTCTACACAAACCTGTGCAACCTTCTCACAAACCCGTGACCTCTATT
>Ga0139314_100425_pt1 | contig 11223 bp, 9 predicted proteins | sample In2P11_FD_99376 | JGI IMG/M metagenome (GOLD analysis project Ga0139314, IMG submission 99376)
ACTCATCTTTGGTCAGAAAATTCAACAACACACCTCCAGGATCCTTTCAATAAAGTGTGTTGTCCATTATGCAATATTTAGAAGCCTTCAGCTTCAATGACCTTATCTTAGCCTTAAACATGCCTGGAGGGGGGTTTAGATGTTGTAAAACATAGATAATAACAGAATATCATGGAGATGACAAAAATATATCAGATACCTGAATAAAATCTACTTCTTGTTGGTTATTGGACAATGCTGATACAAGGTTGATATCTAGAGCATGAAGATTTGACTCAGCCATGAGCTTGGCTAAGCCCTGACCCATGATTAGCTTGGTGGGCCTTATCTCAAGTTCATATTCTAATAATGTTGCTATCCATCTACCTCTTCTACCTTCTGGGTCATTCTGCATAAGAACTTCTTTTACTGCTACATTACGCACATAAGCGAGAGTATGTGAATGTAAAATGTAAACTATAACATCTTTCACTGCTTTTACCAAAGCCAAAGCCTATTTCTCTATGATGTTGTACCTAAGGGCTACATCCCTAATATTACGATTGAAAAATGTTATTGGAATCTCGGTCTTATCCCTTTTCTACATCAAAACTATTGCCATGGTATGTTCAGAAGCAAAAGAGAATATTATGAAATCAATGGAGTAATTGGGATTGATTAAAACAGGGGAAGTGGTTAAGCCAAACTTTTCTGAAGGAAAGGACTTACAGTCTTCTTCAAACCACTTTAAATCATTATCCTCTTTCAACATATTTTTCAACTCTCTAAGATGTTCATCCAAACTAGGGATAAATCTGCATAAGAAATTCATCTTACCATTGAATGATTGGATTGCTTTCTTGCTGTAAGGGAAATAAATTTGTTGAATGGCTTCTACATGTGAAGGGTCAATTTGGATGCCATCCTTGGAGATGATGTGGCTGAGAAGTTTGCCTTCCCCCATGGAAAATAAGCTCTTCTTCTGGTTAATAGAGATTCTGAACTTTTTGCATTTCTAGAAAATAATTCTTAAATGATGTAAATTCTCATCATCTAAATGTGAAAATACTGTCAAATCATGTAAATACACAACCAAGAAAACATGTTTTTCATTGGCAAAGGCTATGTCCATGGCACGCTGAAAAGTGGCCCTTGCATTTTGGAGATAGAATGGCATTTTTTCATATTTGAATGTGCCCCAAGGTGGGGTAAATGCCGTCTTGTCCTGATCATCCTCGTGCACTAAAATATGATTGTAACCAGAGTAGCCATCCAGTAATGACATTCAAGAAGTGTCAACAACTCTATGAAGGATATGATCCATTTGGGAAAGTGGATAATTATCTTTCAGAGACACTTTATTTAAGTTTCTGAAGTCTATGTAGAGCCTTATTTCTCCCGTCTTCTTTCTCACCAGAACTAGATTAGATATCCAATATGAGAATCTAATAGGAATAATGATGGCTTCCTTGAAGAGTTTGTTAACTTATTTCTCTATGGATGGAAACAACCTTAGGTTGATCCTTTTTAGCTTTTGTCTAAAGGGATTTTGATTGGGTTTTATTGGGATGGTATGCTGAATTATTTTCTTGTCATACCCCTTCAAATCTACATAATCCCACGTGAAAACATTAGAAAATGTAGACAATAAATGAATATACTTTTATTTTACCTCTGGAGATAATGATTTGGATAGCTTGATCATTTTTGGCTTATCTATTGTTCTGATGTTCATGTCTTTGACATCTTTCTCGATAGGAACCAAAGTAGGCTTCCTTGCTACATCATCTCAATCAAACAATTCTTCCAAAGCTATAAGACCTTTTGGAATATTGTTGTCCTTTAGTTGTAGTATATCAACTTCAGTTGCCTCGATGACTTGATCATCCTTGTCGTAAACTTCATCCATGGAACAATTCTCAAACTCTACTTCACTCTGAAGAAATTTATTTACCTGCTTATCATCCTAGAATACTTACCAATATTGCAAGTTATCGTGAACAGAGAGCCGGTGCTTTACATGAATCTCAAATTTCCTGTTTGAAAAGATGGGGATTTTGAAATTTATTGCAGCTATAGCCAATGAATCTGCCATAATATTCTAACTCCTTGGCACGATTGAAAGTGTATACTCAGGAAACATTCTAAAAATATCTAATATAACATTCCTATATTGTCTCATTCGAGGATGGTTAGCTTGATATTCACCTTTAACTTGCTTGATCACAAGTTATAAATCATCATACACAAAAATTATTTGTGCACCCAATGTTTTCAAGATCTTTAAGCTCATGATCAGTGCTTCGAACTCCACCTCATTGTTGGTGCAATCAAAAGCTAACTTGTACGAGCATAATCTAACATTATTTGGAACCTCCACTTGCTAATAAAGAGGACTTCAGATCCAAATGCCAATGCCTGCCCCATCTTTCCCAAGAGCATCATCAAAGTCCATGTTCCAAAGACCATGCTCCTCTTCCCAGTGTTGGAAATATGGTTTCTACTTTAGCTCAACTTTATGAACTTTTTCTTCATGCCTTTCTGTTTTAGGAAAAACTAGTGTTGATTTGAACTGCTAGTCCCACTAAGATGGCTAGATATCTTAGAAACAAATAATGAAAGCTTTTCAAGTGTTCCTTTAAGTGTGATAGATGAGAGGGAAGAAAATAGGACCAACCAGGATCTTCTGCTTTGATCCTAGCTTGATTTTTCCTTACCTTGATAGAATTTGTCACTCCTCTCCTACTTGTCCTGCTTCAAAGAGTATATGTAGAGTCAAAGTAACAGAAAACCATTAAATCATCTCCATATAAAACATCATAAACAATGCGGAATTAGAAACACATTGAGCATACAATTGCATTCATAAACAATAGTATTCACAAATACATGATTATATGGAGGAAAACTCAAAGAACTTTATTAATAGTAATGTAAGAGAGGATTACAACCTAGCTGTATGATTTGGCATCATCCTCCTAGTGTAGAATTCCTCTTCACCTCATGAATAAGCAAATCACCCAGCAATGCAATGTCTCTTCTTACCAACAAACCAACAACACTTCTTTACAAAATACAAAATTCCAGCCTCTAGATCTCTCAGATGAGGGATCCATTTATACATGTCTTGCAAGGGTGTGAGTTAGATTTGGGTATTTTATTAGTGTCATTTCACTGATAGTTCTTGATTCCACTTGGAGATTTCATTGATCTCTTACTCATCCCTAGGAAAATTCAAAGAGGCAAGTGTCACAGGAGAAGTTTCTGGAAGATTCCATGATCATCCACTTAGCAAACTTTCTCTGCCATTTGTCTATTCTCACTCATCGCACCCCACAGAAGGCCATTTTAGTATGCATCACACCTAGCCAGTTTGGCAGTCAGTATGCATCATACCTTGCCCATGGAGCAGTCTATATGGACCAGTTTTGGCTAGTTCTGAGTAGTTTTTCAGGTGGAACTTTTTGGAAATGATGTAATCAATTGACCATGATCCTTTAGGGTATGAAACAACACTTTTAGGGGCTTAAGGAGCCCTTATTTTATGTACATATGAGTTTGGAGTTGCAGTGCCCAAATATGTCTATAACAGTTGCCCCTAAAGCATGAGGTCATAAATCTTCTGATGTCAGGTGAAATTCTTTATCATGAGGATCCAAGGTATTCATACTATAAGGTGACTTGTCTAAGATACATTACAATACATCATCATCATATTATTTTCATGATCTAGATGAGGCGAGCATTCCCATGCTCAACTTTACAAATTAATTTTCATGTACATAGGATAGACAATCGTCTGCTATTGCAGACTGGTGATTCTTCGCATAAAGAATCATCTTCCCTAGCTTAGATGAATATTTGTGCAACTTCTGTATACAATTTATGTTTTTATTTTCCTGAATATATCACAACCTAGATGGATGAAACTAGATCCAGGGTCTTCAAAACTCATCCAATCTTCGCTTGATGTACAAGTCAATCCATGTGAAAAGATGTTCTGAAGTTGAACATGGAAAGACATCGCCTGATTACCAGCCAATAATGTAAGCTATTAACAAACATAAGAGGAGTCACCGATAATGATGATGACCCTCAAGGTACTACAGTACAATTCATGTGGTGTGAATATATGAGCCGATGTCGAACACCACGCAAAGTCTTTCAGTCGAAGGTCATTGATGTAAACCTATCGCCGGAAGTAAGAAAGTTGCCATTGAGGCATGCAAGCTTCAGAGTACTGAAAGGGTTGTTTCTAAGTCAACTTCTTGGATAATGAGTTGATGTCGACAAGAAGTGACCTGTCGTAGGAGGGCCTTGATGTATCCCACATATACAAAGCGAAATGGAGCAAATGATTTTTGTAGAGATGAAAACGATCTGATGATATAAGGTTCAAGAATGGCAGTCATGAAAAATGAAGGGTGGAAGTATTGCAGTGGATGAGGCGTTTGCTGGATGGTGAATTCTCTTAATGACTTCTCTTGAACATATTGGCGACATTGTAGCATTAACCCCATGGATGGTACGAAGGACCAATAGTGATGGTGAATGAAAAAACCCAACCCAACTCAATCACGGCGATGGAGTGAAAGTGTCATGTTCAAGAGCGACCTGCTACCAATAAAGATCTTCAAGTTTTCTTCCCACTTTTCCCCAATCATTGCTAACCAGTACCTCTTTATTTTTGACAAGCTTGAGGAGGATAACATATGCTTGGTCTATAATTTTCCCTTTGAGCAAACCTGTCGCTTTGTGTTTAGCGAGCCTAGCACCAGTGAGACTCATTCTTGTCTGGATGGACAAGTTTGTCACTATTGTTTTAATGAGTTTAACGACAAAGATAACTCAGTCCTTTTCATGTTTAAAGAGTTTGAAAAGGGACGAAAAGGAGACTCTAATAGTACTTTTTTGTGGCATAATCCCTTAAGTCTGAAAAAAGTATAAAATAATATGAAAGGGATGTCTTTTCGATTTCTTTAACGAGCAGACAGAGACAATCACTCGATATTTTTGTTTAATAATCCCTCAGGTCCAAAAAGATTAAAATAAATGAGAGGGATGGCATTCCTTCACTTTAACGAACTAGAAAGGCCAATAGCTCGACAATATTTTTATATTTAACGAGTCTAAAAAGAGTTTAAAAGAGGCTCATTTTTTAAGTAATAAGTGGTATTTCTAGGTAGCAACTAGTTCCAGATAAGTTTGGAACTTCTCAAAACATGACAGTGTGAAGAGGGTGGTAGTCAAAATCACTCATCGTAGATGTTACTCAAAAGGGTAAACAATAAAGTGGAAGCGTATGGTCAACCAAATGAATGGAGGTGATGGTAGGAACACAACCAGGGTTCAAAAAGGTCGATAGAAAAGCGATCACAAAGGTTATTTACCAAAGGCGGGTTTATTTTTTAATGAGCTTGATCCTTGTGCCAAGATGTGCTCAGTGTAGGTTGATTTTTTAATGAGCTTGAACCTTACACGAACATTGCTCTTGCCAATCTTTTGATAATTTCTCTTGGTAGATTTATTTTTTAATGAGCTTGAACATGTGCTCATGACCTTTTTATGCAGGCTAGAAACGACCGAGCTACAAGGTTAAAGGGTTGAGAACCTACAAACTAAGAAAATCAAAGGTTGTTTTCACTTGCATGTAAAGGTTTGCATGCCCCCAGGTGTTTCATTAAAAGGAGAGTTTCCAGGTTACTAAATGGAAGTCCCTATGATTAGGTATGATTGTTTCTGTCGATAGACAAAAACTCTTCTTTTGCTTTGTCCATCGAAATAAACAAAGGTGATTGCTGTGAGCTTCCAATCATATAATGTATGAAGGTGAATGTTGTGAGATTCCATTCACAATCGTACAAAGGAAATAAGTGCGTCAAACTGATTACATAACCTATACGGGAATGTTATTTGGTCCAAGTATTATGATCTTTCAAGAAAATCTCTCTTTTCCTCTGGGTTTGCCTGCCGATGCAGACTAGGGTGCATGCCCCCTAATCTTCATCACACTCACAGAACTACTCATTGTAATTAGGTGGATGGAATGAAGGTTGAAGAGACATTGATGATGCGAAGAGACCATTTAAGGATGATGGTTGATTCATAGCTGTGCTTGAACCAGGAAATGAAAGATGGTCAACAAGTTGCACTAGTCTACCTTCATGTGGAAAACACATCACTCGAAAGAATGTGGAAATGATAGCTTCCATGCTATATATATAGTCACATCCAAGGAGTAGATTGTAATCTAGTGGACCTTAGACTATCATCACATTCAAATGAACAATTTTTTTTCTCAAAGTTATCGGTAACTTTGGAAGGATCCCTAATGGTCGATTGGTTCCTTTGTTGAATCCCGCCAAATTTTGTTTTTCAGGAAAAAGTGATGGCGAACCAAGCGCTTTCCAAGCATTTGAGGAAAGGATACTCACCGAAGCCCCTTCATCTATGATAGTGCCAAACATGATCATTTTGTAAACTTGTACTATGATTCGGAATGGTACATTAGATGGAAGGCAGGGTTTTGCTAGCTAATTCCAATCAAAGAAAATGACTAGACTACTTGGAGGAGGTACCAGATAAATTTCTAGACAAGTTTCATGAACTGGGGGGGTCTCTTCTTGTTGTAAAGGAATGGGTGGATTTCCACCAAGTTCATTAGACTTTGTATCGACAAAAAGATTTTGAATGGTGTTGTTCTCATTCTCTTTTGGAATTGTATCATCTGAAGGTGGGCCTTCTGAAGGCAAGACTAGGTCGACTACCATCTCAACCAGTTGACTTTGGTTCTGTATGGACTCAGAAGGTTCACTTTCAATGATATACGATTCAATCGATAATTGAGTTATGTCAATCAGGTTTTCAACTAGTGAAGGACTTGGCAAGAGTTTTTTGTATCCAAGTGGATGTTGCTGCAATGAAGCAGGATGGTTATCCAAAATGCTTTTGGCTTCGTCTAGAAAAGGACAATGGTGAAGAGTATGATCACATGCACATAACCAACATGGAACTCTGACTTTTCCTTTCTATCTATTGACTTTGTTTTCACTAATTGATGGTGTAATGTCAACCTAACTGTTAGGGGTTGATGACACCAGATGGTGCAAATGGGGAGACCATTCTCTCAAGATCTATGGAATGCAAGGGCAATCTTAATGGTAGTGGTCTCCCTTGCAAATTGTGCATGGAGTTTTTGGCTTGGAACGTTTAGTGTGTGGATTTTCACCAGATGATGAATTGTTGTTCCCTTGTTTAGCTGGCTTCTTCTTCTTCTCCTTCCCTTTCTTTTTCTTCTCAGCTACTTGGTTTTTAGTGTCACTAGTTTCACCAAGCAAAGAGGAAGAAGGGGAAGGAGAAACAAATGAAGTAGAAGGTGAAGGGGTAACTTCAGTGCCATTTGGTTTCTGATTAGCTTGTTGAATAATTACAGTGTTTTGAATGACAAAGGTCGAGAAAAGCCATACCAATAGGCCAATTATGATTCTTGGAAGGGATAATGTAGCCATATATGGAGAACCAATATCTCCCCAAGAGGAGAAAGGACTAGGATTCCCTCCAAGAGGGATTCCTTGATTGGTAGACTCCATTATCTCAACCTTAGATCAACGAAGGAATAGGGATGTTATTCCAACTAAAATAAATTTTAAAGACACTTTGACGCAACTTACTTTTTCAATTTTTAAGAGTCGAGAAAAAGCTAAAGGTGACTCTGGTCGCCTTCGATTTTTCATGAGCCTGAAGTGACAAGTGCTCAGATGGACCTTTTCTTTTAAGGAATCGAAAAGGAACGAAAGTGACTACTCTAGAAATATAGATAAAGGGATTACCAAACCAATTGCAAAACTGCAAAATACACCTTGGTGATAAATGATAGAGAAATTACCAAGGACTTATGTACGGTAGTCAATCTTCCCGAATGCTGTGTTAAGAGCATTGCGATCGATAGGGTGGCAGACACGGCTTCATAAGGATAAAGGATACCAGCCTATTGTGGTCTCCCAACATATACTCGATGGTCCGGGGAGCACAAGTCCATACTGGCACTTGTCGTATCAAAGAGGAGGAATCACCCAACCTTCAATGAAAATGATAGTTACTAGGTTTTACGATGCCGGAACACATCTCTAGCCTAGACTTCTAGATGTGTTGTGTTAGGTTCCAAATCATTTTTATGTTCATTGAGATTTATTTTAGAGTTGATCTTGCTTAGAAGTTTGTCTTTCAAGGTTCACCGCATGATGTAGATGTGAAATTCCTAAATATGAAATCTAAAATGATAAACAGTCGTTTATGTTCTTTTAGCAATGAAAATCCTAGCTACTAAGGAAAGAAGAGTATGACTTTCTTTCAGCAGAGTGCATAGAGCACACACTAAATGCACTTTCCTAAATCAAATTTCGCATGTAGTCAAAATGCAAATGCACATGCATGTATTTGTTTCTGTTCCCTTAATGTGTGAATGCCAAAAAGGAAATCTAAGTACAGATCTGAACTATTTTCTTTCAAAGTGACATTTCTAACAATTTATTTTCAAAACAAAAGGAAGACTAAGACAACACTTTTTGATTTCAAAATGAAAACTGTAAAATGACACTTAAAATACTAATAACTCAAATCAAGTACAATGACAAAAGTACAATCAACTATCTAGAAGAGGAAGACTTTACGACACTCTTCTTTTGATTTAAAATGACAATTACGACACTTGCATCAAAAACAACAGTTCGATTAGGCTACTTTCGACAAAGGAAGACTGTAAATGATTGATAAATATAGAAAAACATTTACAATTCCTAACTGATGGAGGCTAAAATATGTGAAGGAAGAAGGTTTTAGCAAGAAGATACTAATCATGTACAACAAAACTACTGAATAAGGCTGAAAACAAGGAGGAAAAAACCAACTTTCAGAGAAGAAAACAGTATCACTCAATCATCGTACCTACAACACAGGGAAATAGGGATGCATCTCAGCTACAACACATGGGAGGTGTGATGCATCTAGGTTGCACAGTTACAGACGGTGCGATGAGCCAGGGAGCGAAACTGAGCTTGGTTTTTTCTCAAATTTGTAGCTAAGTTCAGTGATTTAGGCTGAGTAATGATGGACAGTAAAAACAAAGCATAGGGGTAAGATTTGATGAGGTTCTGAGCTACCACAAGGGCACTTAGAATGATTTGTAAGTCAGATGTTTAGTTCATAAACCAACCTAGTGATTGACTAAAGCAGCATTCATCTACTACGCAATTGCATGGAAAAGGCATTTCAAAGGCTACCTGGCTAAATTCAGGCTTTGTTTGTAGTTTATAAAGCAAACAATAAACAAACAAAACAAACTATTTGGTCCTCAGTGGAGTCACCATTTTGTTTCAGGGAAAACTAGTGCTGATTCGAACTACTAGTCCCACTAAGATGGGTAGCTATCTTAGAAACAAACAATGAAATCTTTTCAAGAGTTCCTTTAAGTGTGATAGATGAGAGGGAAGAAAACAGGACCAACTTGGATCTTCTGCTTTGATCCTAGCTTGATTTCTCCTTTCCCTGATAGAATTTGTCACTCCTCTCCTACTTGTCCTGCTTCAAAGAGTATCTGTAGAGTCAAAGTAACATAAAACCATCAAAGCATCTCCATCTAAAACATCATAAACAATGCCTAATCAGAAACACATTGACCATACAATTGCATTCATAAACAATAAGATTCATAAATACACGATTATATGGAGGAAAACTCAAAGAACTTTATTAATAGTAATGTAAGAGAGGATTACAACCTAGCTGTCTGATCCAACATCATCCTCCTAGTGTAGAAGCTCTCTTCACCTCATGAACAAGAAAATCACCCAAAAATGTAATGTCTCTTCTCACCAACAAACCAACAACACTTCCTTACAAAATACAAAATTCCAACCTCTAGATCTCTTAGATGAGGGATCCATTTATAGATGTATTGCAAGGGTGTGAGTCAGCTCTAGGTTTTTGATTAGTGTCATTCCACTGATAGTACTTGGTTCCAATTGGAGACTTCATTGGTCTTTCACTCATCCCTGGGCAAATTCAGAGAGGCAAGTGTCACGGGTGAAGTTTCTGGAAGATTCCATGATCATCCACTTAGCAAATTGTCTTTGCCATTTGTCAATTCTCCTCATCGCACCCCACAAAAGGCCATTTCAGTATGCATCACACCTAGCCAGTTTGGCAGTCAGTATGCATTGCACCTTGCCCATGGAGCAATCTGTATGGTCCATTTTGGCTAATTCTGAGTAGTTTTTCAAGTGGAACTTCTGGGAAATGATGTAATCAATTGACCATGATCCTTTAGGGTATGAAACAACACTTTTAGGGACTTAAGGAGCCCTTAGTTTATGGACATATGAGTTTGGGGTTGCAGTGCCCAAATATGTCTATAACACTTTCTGAATTTTCCATTACCTTTTTTGATGGTTGTTCTGAGCTTTTCTCTACCTTGTCTGATGGCTGTTCTGATGAACTTGGCAGATTCTCCTTTCCCTTATCTAAAACTACTCTTATACAATCTAAAATATCTGGTACATCTTCTATTTCTACAAGTTGACTTTCGACATCATTCAATCCACTATCATTACATAAAATAAATTATTCTAATTTTGTATGTACAACATTTATCAGATGATTATTTGGCCTCTCCTTGCTAGGATTTGCTCTAGGGATACTACCAAATCCTTGATTAGACCAATCCAACAGACCTTACCGAATCAAAAGAGTACAAGTCATGTATGGACAAGTTATATCTAGACCCAACTTTTCCATGATGGCTTTGGGCATTAGATTATGGGAGACTCTAGAGTTAAGCATGGAATTATGAAGGATGCACTGATGGATTCTCAGGCAAGTAAAATGGAGGAACCTCGCTATCTTCTAATTGACCATCTATGGTTGGAATAAAAATCAATTCAGGTTGGTCATCCTCAACATTAACCATGTCGGACAAAGGATCAACTTTCAACATTTTAACTATATGAGACTTGTAATGACTATTTTTTACTAGTTTTGTAAGAGGGATTGACATTTTTAACTTTGAAATTTCAGTTTCCAGACTAAATGAGCTAGATTTATCTACCTCTTTTTGGATGATTTCTCTCTTCTCAAGTTGATCTTTTGATGTATGATCCTTCTTCTGACTGTCATGTTCCTTGCTCGGAGCGCTTGTAGATGGCTGGTTGACTTTGTTTTGTTTAGCTGTCGTAGGCTTTTTACCTTTAC
>Ga0139314_100426_pt1 | contig 11218 bp, 9 predicted proteins | sample In2P11_FD_99376 | JGI IMG/M metagenome (GOLD analysis project Ga0139314, IMG submission 99376)
TCGGGTGCCTAGCCCATCTTATTCTATTGGTGGTATCATGCATCAATGAATTCAAGAAAGATGGCAGATTAACAGTGATCTTTAGTTTTAAAGCAACTAAAAGTTTGAGTTATCATGCTCTTACCATATCATATAACATAATCTTCAATTTATCTAACCTAACCAACAATAGCAATTCCTACAACCACATGTTACTATCATTCTTGACTATTTGACTCGTTCATATGACTATGCTAATCAATTATCATCTATCAGGTATGTAACCATAACATCAAAATGCATGCACATAACATAACGTATATAACCTTAATGCATATAAAAATCCTTAACTTACATACATGCATCCCCAACATACTAACATGTATGACGACATGTTCTTGCCTCGAGGTCCAATGCTGCAACTTCACTTTGATGATCTGCATCTCCTATTCTATCTCAGCCAACACATTAGCATCAAACATACCAATAGGACAATGATCCTACATTTCATACCATGACTTCACAAGGCATATTTCACTCACTGTTCATGCATAACTATAACCAATACCATACATGCATAAAAACTGCATCTATACATGTAAGACATGTGTACAAAACCATATACACACCATTCTATCTAGAGTCCAGTCATCAGTGCATCACCATATTAACTATACAAACAATGACCTCCTGCATGACAATAAAAACCACCTCACATGCACTTGATAATAAGTGATCATTGATGTGCATAACAATGCATAATCAACCATACACACATGAAGACATACTCCATGAAAACGCCTTCAACCTTCACATGGTGACATCACTACAAGCATGATCAACACCATGCAATTATAACAAGCACATGGACTACATGAATAAGGAACACATATGAAACCAACATGAAAGCATGATCAACACACAACCCAAGGAGAGCACATCCACGCTTTCATACCACTCTGTAACATCCTCTTACCACATCTACCCAAGCAACCATTTAGATAAAGTAAACATGTGATGAGAGGATACTATGATATGATTCAACCTCATAGGTAACCTTAAGGAAATGGAATCAACGGAAACACATCACACTGACCTCCCTCAGGTGCTTCAGGATCCTAGGAGCTAATTCACCATTCTAGGTGCCCAACCCCTAAGTTAGCCTAGAATTTACATGAATTAAACCTAGAGTCACTCCCATGACAAGTCATGCATGAAATTGTAACCCTATAATTGCTCCCACAGTGCCCACAAGGGAGACACTACAGACTCTATCAGCCATTTCTATGCTAGAGACTATGATATTTAAGCCACTTCTGTAGTGCTGGTCTCCAAACCAATGCTCGGAACTTGATGATCCTTTCCAAGAAAGTAAATGAAACCAACACAAAGCCTCTAACACAACTTCATTAAGGGATTAATGTAACCAATCCTAACCATGACATACATTTTGTCAAACACTTAGTAAATATGCAACCTAGAGGTGTAAATAACAAATCTGAGCATAGGGGTCTCATAATTATTTGAGATTCGCTATGAATAATTGTTTCCTTATCACATTAGCTACCATTTAGTCCATTAGGTCATAGATACATTGATCATTCAATAAAAAGTAAGAACATGTTGAGAGGCATACATAAATTTTGTACATACATAACGAACATAGTAGGCATAGAAATACAAATGAAATCATAGCCATATAAACCACATATAATCTACCATAATGCTCATAGATATACTAGGAGAAATAAGCTTTCAATACTGATGCAAAATGAAAACTTGGTATGGGACTTCCATGTTCCACTAGACCTTAGAATGGCTAAGCCAAATCTCCCATCAGCGATTCACCCTCATGCCATATTCCAAGCATGAATGTGGGATCTCATAGAACACATCAATCAAAAATCATCGAGGGCTTCTAGAGGCCATCAACCTCAACCCATCAAATAGTGACTTCACCTCATGGTTAGACATCACAAAACCATCATCAGATATGTCTCCATCCAAGTCTTCCACGACTTCCAGAGTGTTTATCCAACCAAGGCTTCTAGGAATAGTAAATCAACCCATAGTTTGTATAGGGCTTCCAGAGCGTATGTCCAACCAGAGATTCCATAACTAGTAAATCACCCCACCAAGGGGTTCGAGAGAGCATTTTTCCAACCAAGGCTTCCAGGACTAGTAACTCAACCCAAGCTATTACACGGCTTCGAGAGAATTTACCCAACCAGGGCTTCCAGGACTAATAAGTCAACCCAAGCTAAGGAAACATGAGAACCAACCCAAAAAAAACAATGAATGTAACCCACAATCACCATGGTTATCTAGGAAATGGAAAGAATAGGAGAGTCATTTCTTATCCTGGGTATCCTCCATGCCAATGACAGATCACAAGCAAGAAACCACATGCATGTGACATGCATGCCAAAACTAGTGAAAGAAATCTATATGCAACTCAATACCTACAAGAAAATATGATGTAGTTGTTGATATTGATGCCTTCTTGTGCTTTCCTACTCTTCCCTTGCCTTCTTGCTCCAAGAATCCAAGTATGCCACACCCTCGAAGAGTTCTCCAAGAAAACTATAAGTATCCAAGAGTATGAGAGAAAGAGAAAGAATAATGAGATAGCTCCAACATTGAACTGACCAAGTATTACCCGTTGATCCTCATAAGCCTTTTTGTTAATGAGGCCCCTTTTTTCTTATTTTTCCATTAATTTCCTTCATTTTAATCCTCACATTGAATCTATGACCTTTCACCTTCCCTTTAACCTAATTTCCATTATTTTCATAAATAAAATGCCAATAAATTCCTCATGCCTTTCTGTTCAATGCTAAAATGTGCCTTTTAAACTCCTAATAGTTTCACATTAATTATCATCCCAGGTAAGTCTTTTTATTCCAGGAGTGTACAGAATATGTGCAAGCTATAAATCCAGAGAGTAAAAAATGAGTTATTGAATTCAATACAAGAGTAAACGGATGCAATCATAAATCTCAAGCTTGCAACTTTAAAGGAAATAATTCATCTAAACATCATGACTCAATCTCAAACAAAACCGCAATCCAATCTTAATCAGCCAAACTCAAATGACAATCAACCGAGAGCACCGTAGCATTAACTGAGCTCTTTATGTTGGGCTTAAACTACTGGATAAAAGGAAAGCATTTAATCAATCACGCTCTATTCTTTAACTAACCAGAAATGATCCTTTAACTAATAACTAATTCAATCCATGATATGAATTAAATAAACCAACTAGGAGCACGCATTAATGAAATGAATACCAGAAATCCTAATTAACGAAAATAAATCAACTTCAAAACTATAAAGTTGAATAAACTTGCAGGAAATGGAAAATGCATAAAACAAGGAACAACAGTAAGTTCCAGTGGAGACCAGGCCCTATCCAGCAGCAAACAGTGCTTAGCTATTTCATAATATCCAAATGAGCTGCAACGCAAGTCGTAAATTAATCATCAAAGTCACTTGTCATTACAATACGATCTTGTTCTTCAGAATCACCCTTCTGTAAATTAAAATTATAATCCAAGTAAAAGACGAGAGATCCCTCTTCAGTCTTCCCTTTTATAGTCAAAAGGAAAAGGATAAATGTGATCCCTTCGGATCAGGAGATCCTGAGGGGTTCACAACTAAATGTTATCTTCAGTCAATTCTTCTATCTGGCGCTGATCTTCTTGACTCATTCCTTGGTTCGACCGCACATGACGCATCTCATTTTTCTCGATTAGATTTTGTTATTTCGACTTTGGAAGAGCAGTTGTTCCTTCTGCTATTTTTCTACACAAAAAGTGATGAGAGTTAGTTTGGCCAGCCAAATTGTATCACGAGTAGTTTTATTCATTCCTTATCAAAATCCTATCAATATGTTATTATAGCATGGCACAAAATGGATAAGGAAGGAGGAAAAATACAATAATCAAGAGTAAATACATACCTATTGCAAGGCTCAACATACTGCCCTGCTTACCTTTTTTCATGTCCTCATCACAAATAAATAGTTCCTATGTAATGTAGTTAAGGAGTAGGCTAGAGAAAAATTTTCTTTATTAGGCTTGGAACTGTGATTTTGTGCCAAATTTGCAAAGGCTGTCTGTTCATGTCCTTCAGGTAACTCATAGTCAAACCGATACTCTTCAGGAGGATACCAAATAATGGGACATCTAAATCAACATCCCAACCAATAAGGCCCTTCCCTCAAAATAAGATTGATGTATGTGATTAACTGGCTTGCAGAAGCTTTGAAGTTCCCATAATTAAATGGTTGTGTTTCCTTAACACTGTTAGTTGAGACCATCCATCTCATTTTGGAAGTAGTCAGGGAGCTTTCCTAGATGTAGAGGAAATATGTTGTTCATTTATGTACAATTTCCTTATGTATGGGCCCTAGAATTTGAATCACCCCTTCTTGTGTCATCAGCCTTTTATGTTTAGCAAACAGTTACAAAGGGTGAGTAGGCTCACTCCTTACCCAGAGATCAAACTCGTGTTCTTGTCTTTGGAACAAATTATATGCCTTAAACCAATTAAGTTGATTAACTGCGAAAGAGATAAAAGCTTGGAATTGAATATCTCCAACAAAAGGGCTAGGGTTCTTATCCACTTATTCTTCTAATATGAAATTATGCAGATTAAATTTGCAAAGAAGCCTTTGGGCTTTTTCCCCATGTTCCTTGCAGCAACTTATAAAATCTTCAGTTCTCTTTAACTCAATTGGCTTTCCTGCTCTTACAGCTTTAATCTTTAACAATAAGTACCGTTCTAATAAGAACAGGGCATAGTTTGTGGTCAAAGACCTACATGTCAAAACATATGAATATAATGAGCAAGTGGTGTCTATCTGATTCCTGGCTTTATCCAGCTTGGTCTTGACCTTTTTCAGCTTTTCTTCTTCCCGTATAAATCTTTCAAAAGTCCCATTCTCAGTTATGGTTAATTCCCTAAACTATTTCTGCAACTCTTGATATTTTTGCAGAGTGATTGTCTCTTGTTCACATCGTTCTAGAGCAAGCTAGGCTTGCATCAGTTCTTCCTGTAGCTTTAGGAGAATAAGGTCTTTTCTTGACAGGATACCCTTGGCATTTTCTTTTGTTTGAGTGCCTGTGCTACTAGAGGATATTTCCTTGGTCTGCAGTTTGTTATTGTGGGAGGACCAACCCTCCATCTGAACGGATGCATCCACTAAGTCTGCATGCAAATTTGCCTGAGTGGCTATTGTTTGAATAGGAATGAGTTTGGTTTGGGTCTCTATTGGCCTACCCTTACATATTTCCATTTGCATAGCCACAAAGACTACCATAGGAGTAGTGTTCTGGGCTTTGTTGTTTGCAATTTCTTTAATCTTCCGACGTAGCCTTTTAACTGTCATTTGAAGCTTTCGATATTTTTGTCTCAACTTCTTTAGTTTTGCTCTGGTTACTCGCCTCTTTCGATGAGCATCTTTTACATTAGCAGGCTTGTCAATAGTTCTGTATCTAAAGATTCATGTTGTTTATCATGGTTGTGTTCCAATAGAACTCTGTCCCCAGACTGGTTGCCTGATTCATGAATAACTTCTATGTCTGCTTCCTTTTCCTGGTCTATAGCTTCTAAAGAAGCGAGAATTTTTGTATGCCCAGAATCTTCTAGGGATTGAGCTTCCATTAGGTTAGGATCAAGTGATCCTCCAGGCTACATGTATGCATTTAGATTTGCCAGGACCTAAGCCATTCCTATCTCAAAATCCTACAGAATATCATTTTGGGGGCTCATGGTTGATGTTTAAGGAGATTATTTTTCATTTTCCAGTTCATCACCAAAGTTCTTTTCCCTTTCTTACTCTGAGTTGGTCTATCCTCTTCCTTGGTTTCTTGTTCTAAATTGGCCTCTTCCATGGGTTTTGATTCTGAATGACATCCTTCCCCTTGTTCGAGTTCTTCCTCTGGTTCCGACTCAGAGTCCTTTATACTAATTGGTCTGGATGGTTCTGCAGGTTGTTTGACACTATCTTGTGGATTTACAGACATTCTCTAGGCTATATGTAGCCTCGCAGACTACTTACACTTATGGGGTTCAATGTTTGAGCGGGTATTCCTTTCCTTTTCGGAATAAGGCTCTGCTGGCTTATCTCCAAAATTGCAGGATTTTTGATTACAAGGTTTTGACTAATCTCTAGGGGCTCTATGAGACCATCCCAAGTTAAGTTTTGTTGAACAAGATTATGGGTAACAATTATTCTAATCAATCCATGGTGGATAGCTACGGCTTTCGGGTGCCTAGCCCATCTTATTCTATTGGTGGTATCATGCATCAATGAATTCAAGAAAGATGGCAGATTAACAGTGATCTTTAGTTTTAAAGCAACTAAAAGTTTGAGTTATCATGCTCTTACCATGTCTTGTCATCCATCACAGGTAATGTACCTCTGGACAACACTTGCCAACTCACATCATGGTTCTGCCAGAAAAGATGGTTGTATGCCCTTGCCTTTCTTAGTTAATTCCTCGTCTCCATCTCTGAAAATGTCCACAACGTCTTGCAACACTACGTGTTTTTTTGGTGATGTAGTTCCTTCTACTGGTAGCCTAGATACTTCAGCTATTACAATGTCTGATACTATGATTCTTCTACCTCTCACCAGGGATTGCCCATTTTGTAGATGTTGTAGAAATTCAATAACGATTTCCTAAGTAGGGGGCTGAAATCTTGTGAAATATGATATCCACCCTACACGGACCAGAATTTCCCTGGCTTTGTTAGAGACTTCCAGCACTAAAGGTTCTCGACGCACTGTCTTACCACCCATAATGCTTGAGTTCTTCCTACTATTGTGAAGGATTAGTGCAATGGAGAAAACACAACAATAGACATCAATGGAGAGATAGAATAGCAAGTAAGTTGTAACAGCTAAGTTTTCCAATGTTAAATGATATTCCTATGAGAAATCATTAATTCATCGACTATATCAACCTATGAAATCCAATAAAATAGTTATAATGCATGCACGAGTGTAATGGAAGTCCCCTCCCTCCTTCAACATGAGAGGTCGCCTGTGACCGAATGGACGGGGGAATGTTGTTCTGACGACAACGTACAAGGGTGAAAGATATGACATAATATGAGACAAAGTACATATATTAATGAGAGGACTGTAAAAGTTATGGATATAATGAAAGCGAGGTGTGTAATGATGGTTATTGATGAGAGATAAGATGCTTTGGTTGATGATAGGTTACATGGTAAGGAAAAAGGACAACAATATGCAAGAAAAAGATGCTTTGCTGACGATATTCAATCTGAAAATGACATGATTGATTAAAAACATTAACTTATGCATAAAGGTTCAAGGTAGGGAGAAATTAAGGAAATAATTCTTCTGATAAAAAGAAAAGTAAGAAGAGGGTATTATAATAATTATTGATGTTGAAAATGGAACTTCAATACCATAAGCAGAGCTTCTATTGCCAGCCGACATCCATAGCCTCGACATAGTTGTTTTTTAACCCATATGAGCGAGGATCCTCAATTTATAGTTGGAGAATTCCATTGTTGTTTATATAGAAGAGATCAGTGTGCTGGCATGGTAACCAGATGACCACACTGCCATTCACTGGGAAGTAGCAAAAGTGATCAGGCCGGCTCATGATGAAACCTCCTGTTCCAACGATATTTTAGCCATCCATTAGATCATAACCCTGGTGTGGAGTGGGAATGTCACATTTCTACATCCTTATGAACATGGTAAGTTGGCTCTTAATGAGACCCCCTATCCTCTATCTCTAGGAAAAATTTGTTGTTATTACACATTTTTAAAATAAATAGAGGGAGGCTCAGTACTCCTTAAGCGTAGGCATGGTGGAAGAAGTTGAACACATGAATAGAAAAAAATATACTCATAATCTCATTTATAATAGATAGAGAGAATTATAACCAGGAGGGTGGAACCAACATGGCAAAGATGATCAATCACTATCATATACAACATAAATAAATACAGTAAAGTAATATATAAATAATTGTGTCCCTCCCCCCTTTTTCTTAAGAAATCTATCATCAAGACGATGTCTTGTTAAATATCATAACGTTAAGGGTATTCGCCTGCTTCAATAAAATCCATAATCCTTGTCCTCATAAGATTATTGTACTTCATGTTGTGAAATGGAATCAGAAAAATGGGGCTGAGATGAGCTAGGAATAATCCTACAAGTGCTATTCAACATCACAATAATGCAAGGAAAAGGGTGTTGTTTAGAAAACACATGATTTCAAGAAGCAAAAATGTTGTTCCAAAGAAAGAATAGAAAAACACACTATAAATAAAGTGGTATTTGAATAGGAAACAACAAAAAGTCATGTTCCAAAGTTGGAATAGCAAACACACAAAAGGTGTTGTTCTGAAGTTGGAACAACAAAAAATGCAAAAGTGTTGTTCTGAAGTGGGAACAACAAAAAACAAAAAGTTTTGTTCCAAAGTGGGAACAACAAAAAGAAAAAGTGATGTTCCAAAGTGGGAACAAAAAAACAAAAAGTTTTGTTCCGAAGTGGGAACAACAAAAACAAAAGTGTTGTTTTGAAGTGGGAACAACAAAAACAAAAAGTGTTGTTCCGAAGTGGGAACAACAAAAATGAAAAGTGTTGTTCCGAAGAGGGAAAAATAAAAATGAAATGTGTGGTTCTGAAGTGGGAACAACATAAACAAAAAGTGTTTTTCGAAAGTGGGAATAACAAAAATGAAATGTATGTTCCGAAGTGGGAACAAAAAAAAACCAAAAGTGTTGTTCCGAAGTGGGAACAACAAAAACAAAACTGTTGTTCCAAAGTGGGAACTACAAAAACCAAAAAGTGTTGTTCCGAAGTGGGAACAACAAAAACCAAAAGTGTTGTTCCGAAGTGGGAACAAAAAAAATGAAAAGTGTTGTTCTGAAGTGGCAACAACAAAAATGAAAAGTGTTGTTCCAAAGTGGGAACAACAAAAACAAAAATTGTTGTTTCAAAGTGGGAACAACAAAAACAAAAAGTGTTGTTCCAAAGTGGGAACAACAAAAACCAAAAGTGTTTTTCTAATGTGGGAACATCAAAAACAAAAAGTGTTGTTCTGAAGTGCAAACAACAAAAATGAAAAGTGATGTTTCGAAGTGGGAAAAAAGAAAACAAAAAGTGTTGTTGCAAAGTGGGAACAACAAAAACAAAAAGTGTTGTTCCAAAGTTGGAACAACAAAAATGAAAAGTGTTGTTCCGAAGTGGGAAGAACAAAAACCAGAAGTGTTGTTCCGAAGTGGGAACAACAAAAACCAAAAGTGTTGTTCTGAAGTGGGAACAACAAAAATGAAAAGTGTTATTCCGAAGTGGGAACAACAAAAAGGAAAAGTGTTGTTCCAAAGTGGTAACAACAAAAATGAAATGTGATGTTCTGAAGTTGGAACAACAAAAACCAAAAGTGTTGTTCTGAAGTGGGAACAACAAAAATGAAAAGTGTTGTTCAAAAGTGGGAACAACAAAAGAAAAAAGGGTTTTTCTGAAGTGGGAACAACAAAAATGAAAAGTGTTGTCCCGAAGTGGAACAACAAAAGCAAAAAGTGTTGTTCCAAATTGGGAACAAAAAAAACCAAAAGTGTTGTTCCGAAATGGGAACAACAAAAACAAAAACTGTTGTTCCAAAGTGGGAACAACAGAAACCAATAGTGTTGTTCTGAAGTGGGAACAAAAAAAACAAGAAGTGCAGAAATTCAAATTAGCAATCATGTTTATAGGTTTTAGAAAAGGAAATAACTTGTTACAACAATGAAGATGTCGAAGGATTGCCTTCTATAGCTATAATTTGCATGGTGGAGTCCTTGTGTATCTGTTGGTAAAAGAATTCTCTTGTAAGTGGTTTTTGGTAGAGGTGCACCCGATGCCCGTTTTCTTTGAAGGAAAAACTAGACCCATCAATGGTGGCCAATGTAAGAGTGCCATTGTCATGTACTTCCTTTATTTCATCAGGACCTAACCATCTAGTCTGCAGTTTACCAAGGAAGTCTTGAAACCTAGAATCATAAAGAAGTGCCTAGTCACCCTCATGAAATCTCTTTTTCTTAATTAGGGGAGCATGCCACCTGGCTCTTTGTTGTTGAATGAGTTTAGTATGTTGTAGAGACAATAGCCAAATTTCATCTAATTCATTTATTTGTTGTAGTCTCTTATTTTGGGCTTTAGTTAAATCCAGTTCCACTTCCTGGGCTATCCTTAGTGTTTGTATCTCAAATTCTATGGGGAAAATGGGTTCCTTACCAAATACCAGCTGATATGGAGAGTATCCAGTTGTGCTCCTCCAAGTCATTCGATATTCCCACAAGGCCTCTAACAGTCGAGTCACCTAGTCTCATCTGTGTGATGAGACTATCTTTGTTAGAATAGCTTCAATTACTTTGTTGGTACTCTCTGCCTGCCCATTCGCCTGTAGGTGATACGAAGAGGTAATTATGTGGATAATGTAATGATTCTTCAGTGTAGCAGCAATCTTGTGTCCCACAAATTGTGGCCCCCCATCAGTAATTAGTTCTCTGGGTGAGCCATAACACACAAAAATTTTGAAAAGAAAATTAATCACTATTTCCTCTGTTTCTCTTCGTAATGCTATTACCTCCACCCATTTAGTCACGTATTCTATTGCAACCAATATATATATGATTTGTAATTGGATGGTGGGTTGATCGGCCTGATGAAATCTAATGCCCATCAATCAAAGGGTTCTATCACCAGTTGTGGATCCAAGGGCATCTCATTAGATTGGCTAGGGTGGCCCATCCTTTGGAAACTATCGCATGCATGGACAAATTTCTTAACATCTTTAAAAATCGTGGGCTAGTAGTAGCCCATTTGCAAAATTTTATGTCCACTTCTGAGTCTGCAAAATGTCCACCACAAGGTCCATCATGGTAGGCTTTAAAGATATCATAAATTTATTCTTCTCTGATACACCTGTGGATGTGCATAACGACCCTTGTGTGAAAAAGTTATCCTCCAATCCATGATAACCGAGTGCTGCGATGCACTATTAATTTCCTTTCTCCGGGTGTTAGATGTTTGGGTAGTTTTCCCACTGTTAAATAATTTGCCACATTTGTGTACCATGGTGTTTTTACAACCACAAGGATAGCCCAGGAAGTGGAACTGGATTTAACTAAAGCCCAAAATAAGAGACTACAACAAATAAATGAATTAGATGAAATTTGGCTATTGTCTCTACAACATACTA
>Ga0139314_100118_pt1 | contig 11215 bp, 12 predicted proteins | sample In2P11_FD_99376 | JGI IMG/M metagenome (GOLD analysis project Ga0139314, IMG submission 99376)
TCAGCGTACTCCGCAGGACTTTGAAAGCCTTCGAAAATTGCCTTGAGTTTGGGAGAGATGAATGTCAAAGCAGTCGAGACCTCACCTGCGGAATTTGCACCATGGTTCCCTGCTTCATTCATGCCATGGTCTCCTAGAAGCACGAGCAAAGATGATTTGAGGTGCGATTGAGTTTCCATAGCTTCGTAAATCTGCTTCACAATTTGGTCCATCTCTTCTTGTTTTGCTGGCATGTTTGGTCCTCTAGGTCCAGTCTTGTGTCCGATATGGTCAAGCCCAAGAAAATGCATAATCATGCCAGACCAATCATCGCTGGCAAGCTCCGCTGGTATATGCCTCGTTACATTATTATCTACCTCAGTGAAGTCAGATACAAAGAAACTGGTGGTGCCATCTGCGCGCTCGAAAAAGCCCGGGAAGAGCCTAAGCCAGGTGTCATCGCCGTACATAACCAATTTCGAGTCGGGCTTTGCTCGGAGTTGAGCAAGCCATGAGTCCTGTGCTGCAAGTGTAGAAGTAGTGTCTGACTCAGCAAAGTTCAAAACAAGGTCCAGAAAACTAGGAACCGAGCCTGTCGTGATGGCTTTGACTCGTGGCATCGTGATGGTTGGAGGACTTGCATGCCCGGTGAATGGAACTGCAGCACCGGATCGGATGAGGCTCTGAGTGAAGTGGAAGTCAGAAGCATTGCCATAGACAAAGTCACTCCTCAAGGCATCAACGACCATGAATATGACCTTGTCAAAAGGTGCAGTGCCAGTATCTGCCGCAGAATGAGAAGGCCATTCTGCTAGACCTGGTAGAAAGGCCTTGTGTGGGAAGAAGCCCACGGCGAAAATCAAGATTGCTGCCCCAAGAAGAGCATTGGCAAGGACGAGAAGAGTGATCCGAGTGATATTTTGCATGTTATTCAGCACCGTCAGTGGTTAGATATTGGAAACCAGGAATAGCGGTGAAGAGTTTCGGCAATCTCCTCATCGTGATGTCGTTATTCTTGACATAGCTGACTGCTGTCGTAATTGTCCAAGAGCCTACCGAGTGCTGCGGTGGAGGAGTAGGTATTATTTTGAGAATAGCATTCAGGGGGGGTGTATCGAGGTGCTCTTCCGTCGCCGTACTATATCAAGGAGAAGACCGCTCCTGCCATCGTTATGTCCAATGACGCAGTTTCCACGCTCAGCTAGCATACAACTTCAATGTTCTTTGGCTGCCTCGATCACGCCTCCCAGAGAGGCATAATGGGTTGAAGTCGACCTGATTGAGAGCGCGATGGCGCTGAGTCCAGACAATAATATACTTGGCTTACACGCCGCCAATACCGCCACCGATGCATCCTTGCCAATCTTTAACGTCGAACGAGTGCAGCTCAACTTCAACATTGCTTCGAATTTCGTGGCTGGACAAGTAGCGAACAATGTACTTATACTTGCACTTGCCACGAATAGAATACTGCGAATCGACCTTGAGAACCCTTCGGACATCGATGGTAGGACCAGCGCTTCCTCGAGAGTCAGCGATCCACTGACCTGCTTTAGATGTCGACCTGCCCAAGCGAAGTAGTGAGGTCGGTGGCATACGGCGTATGTTCCTTGATCCCACAGCATCGCATCTGATCATCAGCACTAGCCTTGGTGAGAACTTCTACCTTCACAGCCAGTCCAAGCAACCGAAGGCGCTAGCAAGATTGAAAGGTGTTTCGGTTGAATGCGTTGCTTGGAATGCATCACAACCTACTGCCTCGACTCGAGAAATCCTGATTGGTGCAACTGATGGAAACGTCTACGAAGTCTACATTGAGCCATCCACCGAGTTTTACAGGAGGGAAGAGCGTTATGCCACGCAGGTGTGGAAGGTCAGTGAGGGGGCTGTTACCGGGCTCTGGGCAGATACGATACCTGGCAAGCCGGATACAAAGAGAGTTGTAGTCGCCTCACATACCAAGTTGTATCACATCATTGGAAAAGTTGGTGGACGGGGTCGTGAAGGATCTGCTTCGATATTTGCTGAGCTATTTCAGAAAGAGGAACCAGTGCCATACAACACAACAGGTACCGCGGGGACCGCTCCTTCTCTGCTTGCGATCTCGCCCGATTTGCCTGCTGATGCAGTACAAGACGATACCCAAGCACGGCCATTCGCTTGGCTTAACTCGCAGGGCGTGCTCGCGGGTGATTTATTCACGGATCCAGCCCTTCCAAGCCTAGGCAACAAGATTTTCAATGCCGCCAAGTTTCATCCTCGCTCTCTCTTCCCGGAGACGATGTCTGTTCGGGGTGGTCGAAAACTCATTCAGGATCCTATACAATCTATGACTCTTACTCAATGGCATGTCATCGGGCTCGCTGAGGGACGAATCGTTGCTATCAATCGTCTCAACGGTCAGGTCGTGTATGAACAAACTGTGCTCGAGCCTGGTCAGGGCGTTTTAGGGCTCGTCTCGGATGCGAAGAAGAATACATTCTGGCTCTTTACTTCGTCTGAGATCTTTGAGGTCGTTGCTACTGACGAAGACCGGGATATCTGGAAAATAATGCTGCAAAGTCAGGATTACGATGCAGCTCTCAAATATGCGAAAGGTACAGCACAGAAAGATTCGGTAGCTATGGCTTCGGGAGACCATTTGTCGAGTAAGGGTCAATTCATGGAAGCCGCCTCCGTCTGGGGAAGAAGCAGTAAGGCTTTCGAGGAAGTTTGCCTCAATTTGATAGACTCGGGACAAGACGATGCCTTACGAAAATACCTGCTGACGAAAATGGCTTCTTACAAGAAGTCGTCAATCATGCAAAGGGTCATGATATCAACGTGGCTGATACAAATCTTTATGGCTAAGCTGAATTCGCTTGACGATATGGTCGCAACGAAGGCCGAATTGATGGAGAACACAGACACCAAAGGTGCTAAAGACGAGCTGCAGAAGACACGACAGGAATATCAGGATTTTGTCACCAAGCACAAGAGCGATCTTGATGCTAAAACAGTATACGAAGTCGTTTCTTCACATGACAGAGAGGACGAACTTTTATACTTTGCCAACACCATCACCGACTACGAATACGTCTTGTCGTACTGGGTACAACGAGAGAAATGGACCGAAGCTTTGAACGTACTCAACAAGCAAAGCAATCCCGAGACCTTTTATCGCTATAGCAATGTTCTGATGACTCACGCGCCAACCGGTCTGGTTGACATCCTGACACGACGCCCAAATATTGAACCACAACAAATGATTCCAGCCCTTCTCAGTTACAATGAAGCTGCCTCACAAATACCACTCAACCAAAATCAAGCCGTACGTTACCTCAATTTTGTCATCAACAATCACCCCGAGGCTCCCGCGGCTGTCCACAACACCCTCATTTCTATACTCGCCACGCAACCATCGTCTAGTGAAACAACTCTGCTCGCCTACCTCGAATCTCAACCAACACCGCCTCTTTTCGACGCGGACTTCGCACTCCGACTGTGCATACAACACTCTCGTATACAGTCATGTATCCACATCTATTCCACCATTTTGCAGAATCATACTGCGGCCGTTGACCTCGCTCTCTCACATGATGACATTGACCTTGCTGCACTGGTCGCAGACCGAGTCGATGCGACACCCAGCAATAGAACGCTTCGGAAACATCTTTGGCTGATGATCGCAGAAAAGAAGATCAAACAGCAAGGCACAAGCATCAAATCCGCCATTGAATTTCTCAAACGCTCACCAACTTCATCTGACCTTTTAAAAATCGAAGACTTGATACCCTTCTTTCCAGATTTCGTCGTCATCGACGACTTCAAAGAAGAGATCTGCACAGCTCTAGAAGCATACAGCCGCCACATCGACAGCCTGAAATCTGAAATGGACGCCTCAGAAATGACAGCCCAACAGATCCGTGCAGAAATCGACGCCCTAGACAGCCGATACGCCATCGTCGAACCCGGCGAGCGATGTTGGATCTGCACACTCCCTGTCTTGAGTCGACAATTTTTTGTGTTTCCTTGCCAGCATGCCTTCCACAGTGATTGTTTGGGAAAGAGGGTGCTTGAGAATAGTAGTGCTACTAAAAGGCAGGAGATCAAGAAGCTGCAGCAGAGAGTTAGTCAGGGAATGGACATTGGACCGCAGAGAGCGAAGTGGATCCGTGAACTGGATAACATTGTGGGTGAGGGATGTGTGTTGTGTGGTGAGATTGGGATTAAGAGTGTTGACGAGGCCTTTATCAAAGATAGTGATAACAAGAGTGAGTGGACGATTTGATATTGTGCAAACTCGAGTGAGAGGAATGGGTGCAGAGCTAGGCAGTGGATGTACCATAGGTTTGCTACATAGCAAACACGACCGAATTACACATTCTCTCGTCGCAGACACAGTCTACTAGTTGCCGGGAATTGAATGGCATCTGATTCGCAGAGAGAGAGAGATCTACCTATGATTAACTCGCTTCTCTTAGCTTAAATGCCGTGGTCACAGCGCAACATCCTCCATATCTCCACCCTTCTCGTCCTCTATTATCGTTTTCTGTGCGTGGCTAGCCTTCGTAGATATCCCTGGTGATGGATCCTGCTCTTCATCCTCGTCTTCACCTTCGTCGTCATTGTGAGCATGCGCGTTGGGACCACTTCCTTGCTTCTCTGGATCTTCAGGTCCATGATCATCACTTTCATTCTCGTTCTCATCGTCTTCTCCATTGTTCCTGGGCGGGTCAGGGGGTAAATCCTTCTGCGTTTGTCGCGCTTGTTCGCCCTCCTGCTGTAGTGGCGGTGTTGTTGTGCCGATTTCTGGGCCTGGTTCACCTTCGACTTGAGGATTCGTCGGCTCAGCAGCGCGAGTCCTGTCTGGCAGATTTGCCTGGATTCCACTGGGTATACTGCTCGTCCTTTGCGGTGGAGTTTGTACTGGTGTCTGGTCTTGTCTCGGTGCTCCGGCACTACTTCTAGATTGGGTTTGTATGTTCGGGTTGTTTCCCACGCTTCTCAACTTTGGGTCCGCATCGAGGTAGTAGCTTCTCACGCCGACGAGTTTGCCTTCTCTTTCACAGCCTTCTATCCATTCTGGGCGCACGACGGGGATGTTTGTGTCCACTGCTTTCTGCCATTGATCGCCGCGCGGTTCTGTGCAGATGAAATGCGTTGTGTGCAGTTGGATTGTTTCTGTCATCTTGGCGCCGATGCGCTCGACTGCTGCTTCTAGACTTGTTCGGAGGGGTGGGGGCAGGACGCCTGGGGTTACGCAGATGCCGGTTAGGTTTGTCATTTCGTGGGTTTTGACGGTGACGGTGTTGCTGGTGAATGTGCCGCCGCTTGTTTTTAGGACTAGGTAGTAGCTGTATTCCATGTTTATTTGTAGGCCGGATAGTTTGGTTTGTGTCATCTCCATGGGTCGGGGGATGGTGCCGGCCTTGACGCCGTTCTTGTACAAGCTTAGGGAACGGAGACTTGAGGTTGCGAGGTCGATGGGGTCCCATTCTAGGACTATGCTTGTTTGGGTTGCGTTCTTGAGGCGGAGGACTGGATGGGCTGGGGCGTGTAGGCCGTAACGTTGGAGGATTTGTTCTTGGAGGTTTAGGAATGACTCTGCTGCTTTTTGTTCGGCGCCATGGTTTTGGTGGACTGTTATGTCTACTATGCTGCCGGGTTGGATAGTTTTGGGGAGGAGGATGGAGGGGAACTCAATCTAGATGGTACGTTAGCTAGGTCACTGAGGGAGATATATATGGGTGGTGTCAATGTGCCCGGAAAGCGCGTTTAGCAATGCATACATACCAGTCGTTTATCTTCGGTGAGCAGGACTGCGACACCAGCGTCGACCTTACCGACAGTGAGAGATACCAACATGTTGACTATTTATTCGACCTCTTGTTTCGACTGAGCTCAATCTGAAAAGAGGTCGAAGTCCAAGGTATGAGAATTGGCGCAAAGACAACGAAGCTCACAAGTCAGATTGCAGCACATGCAAGGTACGGAGTACTGTAGACCATTCACCAAAAGTACACATATTCCGGCCTTGGCAAGACCAGACGCCGTAAATCCATATCACGCTGATCTTTCTCTTCACTTCTCTCCTATCTACCTACCATGTGTCGACCAAGCATGACAGCTGCTTGATTATCCGATGGGCACCTATGTCTGACTGAGTTGCATCAGCTCTGCCGCTATGTTGAGTCCTTGGGCCACTAAGTGAAAACCGGCACGACTTTCGAGGTCCAATAGAGCATATGCGGCAGCTAGTTGTGTCTCCTCATGCCGCCTATTCTACCCAGTATCTGTTATAGTTGTTACCAAAGCGCTTGCCCCGATTGAGGAAGGGCAGTCATGGCAAGAAGTGCCACAATACTACTGGCGACACTGTCCGGTCTCGAGCAGGTAAGGGTAGAGAATGTCAGCTCTGAAGGCACGGGGAAAGCGCTGTCGTTTGGCATTTCCTTCGACACGACCACCGTGCCGTAGTCGGCCAACCCCTCGAGGTGAGTATTGCTCTTGAGAATATTTGTGACAAGACATTACACTGATTTTAATCCTAACGTTATTTGGGCTCAACATATCTGGGTAATTTCATCAAAACTTCTCTGAGCTCCACATCTCAACAATGGCAGTTCAACAGAAAGCGGTGCTCGAATAATAGCAACCCAGGCCAGTCGTGGCACCCGTCAGATATCCCTGGACGATGAAGCTACGAATGCCGCCGGTTGCTCGTGGCGCCTTTGACTATATTTGTTCTCAGTCGTCACACCTTTTCGTTTTCCCACATTGCAGTGCCTGCGGGTATTTGTCTATTGTGCTTCCTATGGTCCAATCCACCTGACACCAGACGCCATTCAGAAGTCAAAGGCAGAATCTACTTGGAAGACACATATCTGTTGATGATATTTCAGCAGGTTGAGGACACGCCACGACTAACGAATGGCTTTTAACTTTCTTACTTTTGCCACACGTCCTGCACAAGCCCTGACGGTCACATAGCAAGCAGTTCATCCATTTGGAAACAGATGGGAATACTCACTAGAATCATGGTGTATGTGGCACGCTATATAGCACTACTACTTGGCAAACACCGTGGTCCGGCGAACCTTTTCCCGCGCAAAATTGTCATATATGTATTTATGCTCTTGGGAAGTCGATCTTGATGGATTTCGAGAACCGAAGGGGCTTATTGGAGTGGATGTTTTAAGGGCTTCTACTGCTTTACAAGTAGAGTCTTCAATTGCAGCTGTGGCCGGGAGTAACGCCGATCATAGTGATTGTGGTTGTTCACTAAAATTAGTGGGATTGGCGAAGTAGTGGCAGGTCGTAGCACTGCTCATGTGCTCTACCGATCTACTCTACCAAACAGGGATACCAATTGACTCTGGGACGCCTGAAAATAGATACTTTTGACATGCCTCGTTCATGTTGATCTGAGGCAATAAGACCACAACGAAACTTACTCAATTGACCAGTAAGTGGTCCTGGTTACACTATGAGGTAGACAGATGCATCCTAGGTGGTGATAGTCAGGCTATGCCCGATCACTCAGCCTAGCACAAAGCTTGGTGCTCATAGGTATGCGTCATCTGTTAAACATCAATATAAGATTGGTATCACAGTGATTGCAAAGACATCCAGTTTATAATTATCACAAATGTTGATTGACAATGCGTGGTTGTGACGCTGTCTACAGTTAAGGGTTTGGGTGACGATGAACAAGCATACCAAGTACACCAAGCATTGTATCCACATTGCATTTTTACCAATTAGCAGGCAGGTAAACACCGCCCCAGAGTCTTCCAAGTCTTCCAAGTCTCCAACCCACCAAAGGTACATTTTCATGCAGGTACGAAGGCTGATCTTCTCTACAGAATTAGGCCACCTCTGCACGTGGTCACTACACTACGTCTCCCCCGGCGACCCTTGTGGCTCTAGACTATACTTAATTCTCTCCCGATTTGTATTAACGATCTGTCACTCATGCACATGAGCACGATGATCGTGTTGCTAACGGTATGTCTATCTATAGACAAGCTTTTGAGCACCATAGGTGCCTCGAGACAACTGGTCGTTTAACCTGGTGGCTTTTGGTTGTCCATGGTTTTGTCTCGCCACTGTACAGCTAAGTGCCTAGGTAGAGGTTCTTCTAGCCGAGTATGGCCTGGGCTGCAACATGTGGCTTAATTATATAGAGATCTAGGATCACCGTTAGCACAACCTGAACACTTCTAGCCCTGACCTCAAGGAGCTTTGTTTGTTGCACTCTTGACCACATCAGCATTGGATCTGGCTATTCCTTTCACGACTTGCTGGAGCTAGGCCTGAGACCATCGAGGACTTCTTGCGTGTCTAAGCAGCAACACCAACAAGAGCCTTTTGCATCATGCTAACATGGGCCACTCTCATTACCTTTTGCCTTGGGTCGACCCTCGCATCTCGCCATGCAACCCCTCAGCCAGATCGCTTGTTCAAGCGGCAATCGTCGGTCAACTACTATCGAGGACCCGTGGTACCATCCTTCAATATCTCCATGCCAATCGACCACTTCAATTCCTCTGACACACGGACATACAACAACAGATACTGGGTCAACGACACATTCTACCAACCTGGTGGTCCCATCTTCTTCTACGACATGGGTGAGGAAGGAGTCTCGAATGAAACAGCAGCACAATGGCTGGCAGAAACCAATGGTACCACTGCTGTCATGGCTTTAGCTCGCCAGTACCATGGCCTGGCTATCCTTTGGGAGCTTCGTTATTACGGCTTGAGCTTGCCATTTCCATTCAGCAAGAACTTCACATCAGGTCCTATGCGAGACCTCGTTGGAGCCCCTGCGTCATGGCAGTATAGCACCGTCGAGCAGGGACTTGAAGATGTTGTGTATTTTGCCAATAACATGAGTCTAGGTGGATACCAGCCATCCGGTATCAACATGACTCATTTGTTACCCAACAACACTCCCTGGGTATACATCGGCGGCTCGTATCCTGGAGGTCGAGCCCTGTGGATGCGAGTTCGTAAGTCACTGTCCCTGCCAAAAACCCGACCACTTCGTGACCAACTTCTCTCGCGGCTGAACTAACCCACTGATATCGCTAGGAAATCCTGAAACAATCTATGCAGCCTGGGCGTCCTGTGCACCAACTCAAGCACAATTCGATGGGTCCACATACTACAACGGCGCGCTTCGATCACTTCCGTCAAACTGTTCTACCGATGTCGAAGCGATCGTCAAATACGCCGACGAGATCCTGTCAGGCAATCTTGGTGAAGATCTTTACACTGAGCTCCAACGCCTCGTCTACGTCGAACAGATCATCGGCCGGCTATTTACTCCGAGTGCGAAGTACAATCTCAACATGGCAGAGGCCTTCTCGACGCTCTCAGAAATGACAACTACGCTACGAAGTCCGTTATTTGAATATTACCAAGGCTATGGGCCAAGAGTGACGACTCACGTGTTTTGCGACGCATTAGAGAGCTATACACCTGGAGTACCTGGACAGTACAACAACGATAGTTACATTGCGATACTTACCAATCCCGGGACGAGCTCGCCTTCTGATAGCGGGTATGTAGGCGTATCTCACCCTATTCCTCGTGTTCTACGTACAAGTTCCAAAGCTGATGTTCTTTTAGATTCCTTGCAACACATAATAACAACCTGACTCTCGGTTTAGAAGCCTATCTATATGCAGTGCGAGCATACAACACCTATTTCCGGTCGTTCTTCGGCCGCATCCCCACACCACAAGCGCCACCCGATGCTATAGCTGATGCGGTAAGCCTTTATCTTTCGTTGTAACGCAGCGATGAAAGCCGAGAATCATTCTCTAACCGTTCTTTAGTCCTCTTGGGCATATACGGTCCTCACTCAATTTGGCAGGATTCCCGGTACCGATGTCAACAACATCACAATAGCATCGAAATACCTTAATATCTCCTTCATCGACACCATCGCCTTGGTGACCAGTTTTTCCAACGCCACAGTAGCCAGCATTCCAAAGCAGCCGAACTTCACATCCATAAATCAATATGGTGGTTGGAACATCAACCCTGCCAACACCATGTTCACGGACGGCGAATTGGATCCCTGGCGAGATTCAACAGTCTATAGTCTAGCAAGTCAGGACGGAGCACCTGGCCTTACTCCAACAACCGTGGTTCCTGCCTGTGGCATGCCACCGAAGAGTCCGAAGGAGCGATACGGCGTGATCTATTCTGGTGCTGTACATGTGCCGGACTTGAAAGAATATGATTATATTTATGGCACGGGCAACAGCACACCCAATGCTGTTGGGATCGATCTCTTCATCAAAGCGCTAGATGTGTGGTTGCCTTGTTTTGGCAAGGAGGGTGCAAATGGAGCGGGCAATCTCGCGGCAAACGGAACGCAGAATACAACGGGTACACATCCATACACAAGCGGGGCTCCATCAGCACGACAGCTGTCAGCGTCAATACCTGTGACTGGTGCGCTGCTGGTTGCAGCAGGATTGACGTTGTTGCTTCCCTAGATAGCCATAACAGTAGATTTTCTTCCACCAAGCGACTGACGAATTGATGACCTTCCACATGTCCATAACTCAGTATACTCAAACGTTATCGGTACTGTAGCTCTTTTTGCTCGATTTCGGTATCTATCTAAATATGTATGTAGTTGTGTCTGCCACACAGCAGAGCAGCTGATAGACAGTGAGACCTCTCTAAAAACGTTACGAGTTCTTTACTCTACATCGAAAGCAACATGCTATATGCTACTCAAATCATTATTACAGTACATATACGTACTAAACCGCCACGCAAACACGGTCCATGTACATACATACATGTACATAGCCATTCCAGCTCATAAACTCCAATCCTAGTTACACCTCCGTACACCAAAAGACAGAGCAAACTTCCTTCGAATTAACGTGAGCTCAATTCAATACCTATAAGTTGCCGTCCTCATAAATTCGACATCACCATAAATTCATCCTCAGAGTCATGGGTCCATATAGAATTTGCTTGGCCATGGGTGTGGAAGGTTTGGTAGTGTGCTTCCGCGATGATTTTTGCAGAATTTGACGAGTTGAAGTGCATGGTGCATGGTGGTAGGTTGTGGGGAAGGCGTGGATGGTGGTTGATGAATTATACTGTACCTAGGGCTAGTGATGCCGGTAGGTGATGCGGGCTGAATGTTTTGTCGGCGGTGATGGTGTTGATCGCCTCAGGATATGGTGGTAGTCGTGGATGAAGAAGAAAAGGCGGAGGA
>Ga0139314_100427_pt1 | contig 11196 bp, 6 predicted proteins | sample In2P11_FD_99376 | JGI IMG/M metagenome (GOLD analysis project Ga0139314, IMG submission 99376)
GTTGATGTCGATAGAAAGCGACCCGTTGCAGGGCAAGCCCACAACACGAAATCATTACTCAAGTTGAAGAAATGTTTGCTGTAAGGACCGAGGTTTCGACGCCGATAATTTCATTGGCGGCGCAGTGTGCAAAGGGAGTGCAGTGAAACTGGGCGCAGTACCTCTGCAAGGAATTTTTAGCTAATTGTCGCGAAGCACAGGATGAAAGAAAGGAATTTCACTATGCTTGCCTCATGGTGTTAATTATACTAGTTACATGGTGACTACCAGAGGATAGTCAGTTCCCTCCGCAGGATGAGGATTTACTAGACGCAGTGAAGTTCGCTTTGCTATGGGCAACGAATGATCCGGAGAGGTTCACGGAGTCAAAAGTCTTTTGGATATTAGTCAAGATGGACCTCCGCACAATGATAAGTCAGAGGTGAAGGTTATCTCCAACCTTGTTTGAGAAGTTACGGGCCTTTGCGGAATTTAAGGCCGATTTTCATAATATATCTATCTGTGCGAGATGAGACCCTAAGAAGATATGCACAAGTTGCCATACCTAGTAATGGAGGCTAATGTACAGGAGATTATGGGCTCATGGCCAACAGATTGGAAAAACCCACAGATCTTAGCGCATGTACAAGCAAAGGTAGAGAAATATCTTCCGCACAACGACAACTACATAGAAATGGAAAGAAGCAGCACAAGAAGCAGGGTGGGAGTTGGTCGAGCAGAAGAAGAAAGAAGTCACTTCTAAAGCAGATTTTGCTAAAGCAGTTGCCGATAAAGAGCGCGATGCAAGAGAGTCCACAGTAGAAGTCGAAGCATCAACTTCCTAGCATACTGAAGAGCAAGAACAATACGAGTCAGAAGGAGGTGGGGTGAAGAGCAGAGCACTCCCTTCAGGCTGACAAAGTGATAAAAGGAAGAACTATTGGACCCAGGAAGAAGAAAAAATTGGACAAACAGGTGCACGCAGATCCAATGGTCCTCATTGAAGGGGACTTAGATGAGATTGGGGACAAGGTATGAGATAAAACAACAGATTTGTGGCAACATTTCAAGCAACAGTACATGCTGACGTTGGGGAGCATCTAAAAGGATTTGCATGAGTTGTAGATTCAACTAGTTAGAATTCAAGCGAGCGTGGGACAAGCGAGCAAGGTTCAAGTGAGCCCATAGAGCGCAAGCAAGAGAATAATGGAAAAATACCGAAATCTGGATCTCAGAGTCATTCCCTTACCAAAAGGGACATTACGCACAAAATCAAAGGAATATAATGCTTAGCTCGGAAAGATCAAGGGCATGGGTATGAATTTAGCCACACTGCCCCTTCAGACCCACCACACGCTTCATCAGGGGGTCTCAAACGAACTTCGAATCATAGAACAACCTGCACTATCAGTGATTAGCGAATTTAAAATGAAAAATGAGTAGATCTTTGCCGAAAAGGTTCAGGATCTTAAGGAAAAAGAAGAGCTAGCAATGTGAAGCCATAACCTAGAAGCAACGATTAAATAAGTGTGTAATTTAGTACCGAAGCTACACATTCCAGAGGTTGCGACCGATACAACAAAGGTTCAAAAATTGGTTGCTTCAGTTCGACAATCTAAGGAGGAGTTAGGCCAAGTTACTTTTGATTTTCAAATGAAGATTTCAGAACTACAATTGAAACTGCAACTGACTACTCCACTAGAGGTTAGGGAGTAGTGCAGCACAACTATCTGAGAACACATGTCGACCTTGGATAGTGCAGTAATGGGATGCAATTGCCTCTTTGAAAATGCAATGGAGCTATGGACCATTTTGCAGGAGGACACAAACCTGAAGAAATTGGGTACTGAGATCAGAGAGGCATAATAGAATGTCGATGAGATCAGGGCGACCACACACACTTTGGCGCCAATCCAATGCTTCGTGTGCTTATAAGAAATGAAGGTGTTTTAGGCACAGGTTGAGGAGCTGCAGCGCAAAGAACAAATTTTGAAGGCTCGGATTAAACCATGGACAGAGGAAGCAAGCCAGATTACTCTGGCTATCCAAGAGAAGTTGAAGACTTTCTAGCAGACACACAGGACCATGTACATCGTGATGGAGGGGACAACTATAGAGAAGTTGGTTGAAGAAGTGCAGCAGGCCGCCGTATAGAGCACAACAGACCTTGAAGTTGGAGTTCAGTGAACTTCGCCATAAAGTGGAGAAACCAACTGAGTGACTCGAGGGCGAGTCACCATATTTGTGTTGGGGGCCTATTGGGATGGGGTCCCTGGGGTCAAATTTTTTTAGTTAAGTCAATTTTTATAATAGCTTTTGTGAAAGAATGTAAAGTCTCCGCGAAATTTGGAAGCGGAGCACGAAGCTAAGTAAGATTCAAAGGGGAATTAATCCCTAGTATGGGTAGGTGATAGGATGGTTTTGAAACTCACCCATGGTCTGCGGGCCATGGTATTGTAATGAAGAGGCTATATATGCTTGAGTCATAGCGAGTCTAAGGAATAACTTCTGTTAAAGAACCATTGTAAGGGCTAGGTGCTAAGGAAGGAACAGTTTGTTTCTTGTACTTAGGCGAAAGGGGAAGGCTCGTGCAGCTGAGTGGACGGAGACCTTGGTAAGTCCGCAATTGAGTGCGCAGGGATAAGAGGTATGTATTTGAACATTTACATCTTAATAAAGATTGTTTTGAGCCGAATTTGTTCATTTGTGCCTTTTTTATTTATTTCTATTAAGTTTATATATATCTTCGCTCGATGATCTGTTTTATATGAATTAATGCTTAATTTCTGTGTGAAACTGATAGATTTGTAATATTGATGCATAATAAGTATAATTAACCCCCTTCGTGGAGCTCAGGAAGTTATTAAATAGATCTTCTATAGTTAACTGATAAAAAAGGATAGATCTCCACGAAGGCAGATCTAGGTCATAAAGGCTATAGAATATATAGTTTATTACGCGAAATTAGTGAATCTGTATCTTTTATGCATGTTAAGTACAATTAGGTACCTTCGCGAAGGTCTGAAGGTCATTTCGATAGAGTTGCAGTAGTTGACAATAGGAAGGAACAGATCTGCGGGAAGGCATATCTAAGCTATAATATCCTTAGAAAGAGCATCACACAAGCCTCTAGATGCAGAAACCTGGCTCTAACATCCCCCAATATTGCTTTGGGTGAGGCTACAGCCTGCGCTACACAGGTTGTTTCCGAAAGGTCCAACAGTTAGTGTTTTGTTGGTTGGCGCAAATAACTATAAACCTAGGTCAGGCCCCCTTAAGCCAACAACATGCACCAGTGCTATATATTGTGGATCAAGACAAGCAGTTTTCAGTGTGTACAGATGCTTGCAAGAGAGGACTTGGTGGAGTTCTCATTCAAGAAGGCCAGGTAGTGTGCTATGAGTCACGAAAATTGAATGAACACGAGCAGAACTATCTAACGCATGATCTTGAGCTAGCAATGATTATACACACATTGAAGATGTGGAGGCACTGCCTTCTTGGCAGGAGCTTTACATTGATGAGTGATCACACTGGGTTGAGATATTTGTTTGATCAGTCGAATCTGAATGCCAGGCAAGCTAAATGGTTGGATATCCTTAGTGAGTTCAACTTAAAGATCAGATATATCAAAGCGAAGGAGAAATGAGTTGCAGATTCCCTTAATAAGAAGGTATAGTTAAATCATATAGCAGCTATGAGCTCTTATGGGACATAGTTACAGGATAGGATCTTGTAGGTAGGATAGCGAGATGACAAATACATGGAGATTATGCACAGGTTATGGCAGAGCACAAGTACAGGTACAGGGGAAGGTATATGTATGAGTATAGGTGATTAGGATGTATACTATCATCTCAGGGCAAATGGTTTGGTGATATTTAGAGATAGGACCTATGTATTGAATTATAGTGAGCTCAAGAAGATTATCTTGAGGGAATTTCATGCCAAACCATACTTGGGTCATCCAGGATATCAGAAGACGTTGACGGTGTTGAAGAAGTTCTACTATTGGTCGAATCTGAAGAATGAAGTGGCATGTGGCTAGATTTTTAGATTATCAGTAGGTCAAGGCAGAATGTAAGCATCTAGGTGGTTTACTACAACCTATAGTGATTCCAGAATGGAAATGGGAGGTCATTTCCATGGATTTCATCATAGGTCTTCTTAGAAAAGTGAGGCAACATGATTCTATTATGGTTGTGGTTGACAAATTGAGCGAGGTAGCTCACTTCATTCTAGTAAATACTACATATTCAGCCAGTGAGGTAGCATAGGTGTTCATCAGAGAAATAGTGAGACTGCATGGTGTTCCAAAGAAGATTGTATAGGACAAGGATGCAAAGTTCACTTCAAAGTTTTGGAAGGAGCTGTCAATCGGGATTAGTCTACTTTGCGAACAAAGCGGACCTCCCCAGAAACTAACAAGTTTCCGATGACAAACAAAACAAACAAGAGCAATCCTTCTCTAAATATGACTTTTAAAATATAAGAACACAAGCGTTTAGAGCCTACCTTGTTCCAACGCTGTTGTAGTAGTTCGACCTCGTTGATCCAGATGAGCTCCTCCTTCACTTCGAATCCTGCAACCACTAACAATCAAACGATTACAAAGCACTTGCATTTCTCATATAATAAAATATATTCAACATGTAGACCAAGGAACACATGAAATAACTCATTAACACAAGCTATTGAGAAGAATGGACTAATTTGTATTAAAACGAAACAAAAGGAACAAATACAACCTGAGCCTTGGTGTTGTGCAAGTCCCTCCCAGGGTCCATCAAGAGTTCTCCTTTACTTTGACAAAGCTCACCCACTTCCAAATAGAGCAAGCAAAGATGGTAATCTCTCCTCACAAGCTTCTAAATGGGAGTCCTAATTCCTGCAGCATCTACCCTTATGAATCAATAGCTTTCAACTCCCCTCACCTCTGGCTCAATGCCTTTATTTATAGTGCTTTTAAGAGGTTATTCTGGTCCACCATCAATGGGATAATCCCCCTCTATGGGTGGGATGGTTCCCTTATTGATGGGATAAGGTCCTCCTTAATAGGGATACATGAACCAACTGGAGGCGTATCCATTCCATCAAACCGACCTCTAGAATGTTCTAGAAGTAACCACAAGTAACTTTTTAAAGATAAAACTTGCGCATTTTGCCTTTTACAGGAGGACGCACCTGTCCTTTTACATACAGAGCGTCCAAGGACGCACTTCCTGTGAACATGAGCTGCGTCCCCGCAGGTAAGGCTTGAGAGAACCTGCGTCCCCAGAGATAAACATATTTTTTACAAGACTTTCTCTCTTTTTGAGTTTGAGATGGATATGAGAGGCATAAGACTTGCCTAAGAGGGTACCATGACTGTTGATTGAGCCATGGCGACATTTTTTAGTGTAACAGATTGCCCCCTAAAGTGCGAAGCCTGGAATAGATTAGGGTTTTGTAATTCTAGGAAGGGTGAAGTGCTTTATCATTTCGAGGATTGTCTTTGTGGAGTACCTGGTTGGAACCTGCAATTTTCAACACAAAATACATGTATAAGATTATGTCATCACTGAGGTAGGCATTCCCATACTCAGACTTAAAAACTTTAACTAATGGACTAACTATTCTGATACGGGAATGATCTTGCAGTACATCATTTTAATAGACTTTTGTAGACACAGTATGGACGCAGCCATCTGTTTATGATTAGTCTACATAGATAATGAATACAAAACTCCTCGCAGCCTGGATGGTGGAAACTAGATCCAGGGTCTTCATTTCTACTTCTCGAATTGGTACGATTCTAGCCATGTGATTAAATGATTTGATGTCGAACATGGTAGAAACCACTTGATTACCAGTCAATGATGTGAACTGTTAACAAGTGTGAGAGAGACCACCAGTGATGTCAATGGTTCTCAAAGTACCCAGCACACACCCGTGAAATGTGAATAGATGCTCTGATGTCGAACACTTCACGGAATCCTTCGATCGAAAGTCAATGATGTAAACTGTCGTCAAAGGCGAGAAACCTGCCATTGATGCATGCAGACTTCAAGGTACTGTCGATTCCTAAGTCATCTTCCTAGATAATGTGTTGATGTCGATAGAAAGCGACCCGTTGCAGGGCAAGCCCACAACACGAAATCATTACTCAAGTTGAAGAAATGTTTGCTGTAAGGACCGACTCCAGGGATGATCAAAATGGATGACAAGTATTTTGCAGATGAAAGTTATGTTTGCAGACCTCTTGAACACATAACGACACGACAGATGGCTTGGTGACAAACAACTCATAGTTAATCCCGAAACCCGGTTAAAAGACTTTCAAAGTGGTTTGGTAAACTGTGAGGTGAAAGATTTCCCAACCCAAGTGAATGAGTGTCGTGTTCAAGAGCGGTAATAAAGTTTCGATTGAGACAAAAGGTGACAAATAGGTTCATTCTTCTCTCTTTTCCCCCACCATTTCTGGCAAGTACCTCTTTATTTTTAACAAGCTTGAGGAGGATAACATATGCTTGATTGTAAGCTCATCCTTCGGACGAGTCCAACCTAGTTTAAATTCGAACCCTAGGAAGGAGTGGTTCGTTCCTGTTTGTAATTGAACAGGTCCTGTACTGTAAAAATTTTAACGAGCCCAGTATAGGAGAAACTCGGTGTTTTTCATTTTTAGAGAGTCTGAAAAAACTTAAGAAGACTCCAAGTTGAACTTTTTCGTACATTTGTGTCCCTCAAGCCCGAAAAAGTATAAAATAATACCTGGGGGAACCGCTTGATCTTGCGATCAAGGAGTACTTTCATAATAGTGTCGTTGACCTGAAAAGTAAAAAGCGATCAAAGGCACGTCGTTTTATTTCCTTATCGAGTTTGAAACGACAAAAACCCGGCAATCTTTTCCTGATTTTACGGTCAGAAAAGAGCTAAAAGGGGACCGTCTTTTAATTCCGTTTTAACGAGTGTAAAAGAGACACTCGGCAATCTTTTCAATTTTTAGGAGTCAGAAAAGGGCTTAAAAGATGACTCTGAGGTTTCACTTTTTCGTAAGTTTTAACGAGTTCGAAAAAGGGATAAAAATGTACTCATATGGCCGACTTTCAATTTAATTTACGAGCAGGAAAAGATGGAAAGAACTCGGCATTTTCATTTGTTTTACGAGAATGAAAGATAGCAAAATAATCTCAGGATTTTCATGAGTTTAACGAGTCTTGAAAATAACCGAAATTGACTCAAGATAGGTTTCATTTTTACAAAAGCTTGAAACAGAGAAAAACTATGCTTCAGAGTAGTTTCATTTTTACACAAGCTTGAAACAGAGAGAAAACTGTGCTTGATGCCCCCTAAGCGTAATTGCTAGAGCGCATGCCCCCCAGCTTCATTTCATTCAATAAGTTGGATGAAATGAAGGTCGAGTTACGAGATCATTCGAAAGACTGGACCTAAAAAAAACTGAAAAACTAACCTAAATATACAACTTAACATCTATGAGATCTAGTCAAACTCTCGACTCAATTAGAGGAGGATTTGTTTCATTTTTTAACGAGCTTGACACAGGAAAAGAACTATGCTCGGATCCAGTTTCATGTTTACGCAAGCTTGAAATGACAAACTATGCTTGTTATAAGTTCGCATGCCCCCAGCATAATGACGCAAATCGAGGTACATGCCCCCCAAGCTTCATCGCATTCAAAGGTGGATGAAATGAAGGTTTACTTTCGAAATGTTAGAAAGTGTCGAGGGAGCTGTTTCATTTTTTAGTGAGGTTGACACAGGAAAAGAACTATCCTCATAACTACTCTCTACAATCTACCTACATAACCTATCCTTGTTTCATTTTTTAGCGAGCTTGACACAAGACAAGGAACTATGCTCGAAAATTTCGCATGCCCTTAGCATAATGATGTAAATCAAGGTACATGCCCCCCAAGCTTCATTGCATTCAACCAGCTGGATAGAATGAAGGTTTACTTTCAAGTCCTTGAATTTGACTCGAAAAGGGAGTTGTTTCATTTTTTAAAGAGGTTGACACAAGAGAAGAACTATCCTCAAAAATCCTTGATTCATTTTTAACGAGCTTGACTCAAGACAAGGAACTATGCTCATATCTACCTATATAACCTAAAATCTACCTGATTCATTTTTTAATGAGGTTGACTCAGTAAAAGGAACTGTCCTCAAACACCCTGTTTCATTTTTTAACGAGGTTGAGACAGGATCAAACTATCCTCGCTTCCAGTTTCATTTTTTAACGAGGTTGAGACGGGAACAATCTATCCTCGCATCCACTGATCATGGCTTCCAACTGGAAGAAAGACATGTCAATGGACACACCTTGATCATGGCTTCCAAGAGGTCTTCATCAGAAGGAAGAATAGTGCTCTGGAAGGAACACATGTCAAGGGACTCAAAAGGGATAAGAACATCGCGTTCAAATAATCCCATAGAGTTTTCCATGTCAATTACCGGATCTAAATCAAACATGGGATCAGTTGCCACATAATTAACCCGTGGCGGGGTAGATACCACTTTAGAATCAGGAACATTTAGGGGTGTTATATTATTGGTAGTTGAAACAAGACTAGGGAATGAAAGCTGGTCTACAGTCACAATATTTCCATTGTGAGGGAAAGACATCACGCGAAAGAGTGTCGATACGACAGCTTTCATTGCATAAACATAGTCTCGCCCAAGGAGTAAATTGAAATCCAAGGGACCTCGAACTACCATAAGATCGATACAGACAGTTTTGCCTTCCAAGGTAATAGAAAACTTAGGAAGGATCCCTAAAGGTTCACTAATGGTTCTATTAAAAGCTTTCAGATTCTGCGTAATAGGTGCAAGCTGAGGGGAACCCAAAGCTTTCCAAGCATTTGAGGATAAAATACTAACAGAAGCACCCTCATCTACCTGTGTGCGATGCATGTCCCTACCACCGGCCTTGACAATGATTTGGAAAGGGATGGAGGAAGGAAGACGAGGTTCTGTCAGTCTATTCCAATCAAAGGAAAAGACCTCAGTATTTGGAGGGGGTTCTGTAGAAACAGATGAAATGCCCCCCGGCATAGAAGAATCTGATGTAACAAGGAGAACCTGGGCGGTATGAAATTCACTCTCGAAAGGGAAAGTGGGATCGACCGAATGTGAAATTGAATCGACCACTTGATCAACTAATGGATCATCAACCTGGGTGACATGATTTTCACTCTCCAATGGAAGAGTGTGATTGACTGTACTTGAAATTTGATCAATCACTCCGTCAGTTGACGGTAGGTTGGGAGAAAGTTTATGGTAACCAGTTGGAAGTTCTTGCTGTGGAACAGTAAGTTTTTCCAACAGTTTTGAGGCTTCATCCATGTGAGGGCAAATGTGAGTTTGATGACTCCCTTTGCATAACTTACAAGGAAACTTAACTTTACCCTTTTTCCCAGGAACCTGACTATCACTGGTTGATGGATCAATGGAAAGTTGATGTGATTTTTCTGACCATACTTCCAAGACCTTTGGAATACCAGGACAATTGACAAGGAAGTGGTCACCCTTACAAAGCCTGCAAGGGTATTTGGGTTTACGATGCATGTTGGAGGTTTCCTCAACACAACTAACATTTACAGCCATGGTTGGTTGGTTGACTTCTTTCTTATCTTGCTTCTTCTTCTTCTTCTTCTTAGCTTCCTGGTTACTAGCATCAAGGCTTTTACCAGGCGAAGAGGAAGAAATGGAGGAAGAAAAATTAGGCGAAGAAGGTAAAGGGTCAACAGAAGGTTGGTGATGTTGAGATGGTGAACTCTGTTGAGGTGAAGCATTCGGTTGAGATGGAACAATTGGAGTATTTGGGGTCAACGAAGTTGGAAATAACCATATCGGTAAGCCTATTGTAAATCCAAGTAATGACAAAGTAGCCATATAAGGAGGACCAACATTTCCAAAGAAAGGAAAAGTAGTAGGATCCTCGTTAAGAGGGGTTCCTTGCTCGGTAAATTCCGGAACAGTTGCCATTATTTTCAACTTCAGTGAATTTTATTAACAACTTAAAACTAAAATTAACAATTCACAATTCACACCTAACAATTAAAATTCACTATTCACACCTATGGTCTCTAAAAGTAAAAACAAAGAAATTAACACGCGCTATCAAATCTAGGAGTCAAACCATACACAAAGAGTAATCCTCCGGACCGAAAACACTAGTTGGTGATGAAATCCAACGTCGTGGAATTCAGTACAGAAGTGGCGGGTGAAACAGTTACCCCGGCAACCTGCTTAACGAATAGACTGGCACAAGTTCCTCCACTTTTAACCGTCTCGAGTGAAGTGAACCCCCCAAAAAATCCGAGTGAGTCTAGCCGACGTCTGTCTCAGGTACAGTAGGATCTTCCCTCCACTGTCACCTTGGGTAGAACCCTAAAGATAATGGTCACTAAGGTTACCAACAGCAACAACTACACCTGGGGGAACAGTCTAAGATCCGATAGCACGCAAGGGCAGAGTATCAAGCTCAATCCCCTTATCGGCTCCTCGTAATAATGTGAGGTTTACCGACAAGTGACCCCAGGCTCCTCGTAATAATGTGAGGTTTACCGTTTGTAATACGTGCGTATCTGGCGTCTTTCCCAATGAAGGGGGATTGATCCCCTCAAAGGTTCGGACACGATCTCGTGCTTCTCCGTTAAGCGGAGCTTTCCCAGAGCGTAATTGAAACAATTGGATTTAATCCTACCACAAGATGAGCTATTGTTTGGTTTTACTGTCTTGGAGAGTTAATTACTCTCCTACTCCAAGACACTAGCCTGATATAATATTGGTGTTTCAGAGCCCTAGAAATGTAAAAAGTACTAGATGAATTTTAATTAAGCGCTGTGTTATTTAGGCTGTTATTACTCAAAGAGTAAATGGATATGAAACCAATGGTGTTATGACCCGACTCAACTGAATGCAATCGAATATGATAATGTAATCTTTTCAATTCGATGAATCCTAACTAAAGTAATGAGAGAGTTTCCATTCACTTCCAACAATGCAAAAATTGATCACTAAGAGAAAATATAACAAATTCTCTAATGCACTAATTTCATCAAGAAAAACTAATGCAAATCAATTCCAAAACCGTTTTTATTTGTATTTTTGTATGTTAAAAACAAAAATAAAAATATGTAAATTCAAATCAAAGAAAACTGATCTAAATCTACAATTGATTTTTTTTTAATGTAAACTATGCAATTATAATCTATG
>Ga0139314_100428_pt1 | contig 11187 bp, 9 predicted proteins | sample In2P11_FD_99376 | JGI IMG/M metagenome (GOLD analysis project Ga0139314, IMG submission 99376)
AAGATGCAGATGGTGGTTTGTTTTAGTTTTTTATTAATTTACATAATTGTACTCATTAAAATTAATCCTAAAGCCCTTGATGGGTGCTCCACATCTAGGAACATCATGTCATAATTCATAGTCAACTCATAGTCATTATACATAATACTACAACTCTTACTTATTACACCTAAGTACATGTTATCTATCTCAACACATATGTGTTGTACAATCACCTTAAAACAAGATCATTCATTCAGAAAATCTTACACACACATACTCATATCATGCAAGTAATCAAACATTTAGACAACAGATAAGCGGGAAAATGGACACCAACACTCAAACACCAATTAAACGACATAATCAAACATTCAAGCACAAAGTATATGATATAAGAAAGATCATACCTTAGTGTATCTTAGGGGAGGCTATCTTGTCTGCACAATCAATATAGATTAGCATGATATAACTTCATGACATATCAACTCAAAAATAAATAAGGTCATGATATATGTTTTACCTCAGGAGACAGTTCTTGGCTGTGGGGAAACCAGTGTCCAAGACATTTTGAGATTAATTAAAAACAATTAAAATAAATAGCTAGAGGTACAGGCCATGAGGGCTTGGAAGAAAAGCTTCTAATTCTGAGGCCCTAGCATTCCAAACTAGAATGGCTAGAGAGGCTATGAGAATTGCAAGGGGGAGGTGAAAAGAGGAAAATGGAGGAGACAAAGTTCTGGCATAGGTAATTAAGTATATGTAGTTTAACTCTGTAGAAAGAATGATGTAATATTGAGAAAATATGAATGATGTTCCTAGATGTGGAGCACCCATCAAGGGCTTTAGGATTAATTTTAATGAGTACAATTATGTAAATTAATAAAAAACTAAAACAAACCACCATCTGCATCTTACATTATCCAAGAGAGGAAAATACATAAATATGAATGCTGAAACTCAAGATAATGACAATCACTGCAATTTCAAAGAGAATATTTTGTTTACATTGCCATTCATGGATGATTGTGACCATTCAAACCCCTACCATGTCTCATTTTTTCTCTTTTATTATCATCCTTCCTCAAGCTATCCTGGAATTGGTTTAAACTTGTTTTTGAAATAGTTATATAACTGTAGAAAATAATTTCACAAAAATATGATATAACCAATTTCATAATATTTAAAACCAACAACATAAAGGGAAGTCTCTTTTAATGTGTATACTTTGTATAATTAGTGAGCCCCTTTTCAACCTTATAAATTCAGTAACATGATCATGTGATTGACTTTCCTTGAGGGGAGGTTTAAGTGGGACCTAGGGTTCGTCCTCTACATACACAAACAAAACCTTAAACAACTTACGAGGGAACTTTAGCAATTTACAGAAAATCAAGGTAGTGGTTTCATAATGGATCTTGTTCGTTGATCATTCGATGGGTGGTATAATCAAACTACCTTTTGGGACCACCCAATAAATTAAACTTCATGCAATTTGTCCTCTCGAGACTCCATTGCTTTAGAGTATTGCTTTTATGAGCCATCGATTTGAAACATTGAAAGAATCACACACTGGAGTGTTTCTTCTGTGAACTTCTTCATCTTTGCATCTAGCTCTGTTGTAGCCTCCTCACCTTTCACAATAATTCGATCAATATATTAATCAATTATGATGTTATCTTTAACTCTGGTTGAAAGCAATAAAAGAAACTTTTCACTCCCTTCTTGATTGAAAGAATCTATGGAAGCATCACAATCCTCTCTTGAAGTATTCCCATTAATTTGACAATACAAATGTCGACAGAACATACAATAACCCTCCTAAATGTCCAATAGCCTTGTCATTTGTGAAAAAAAATAAGAACTCTATAATCATGCTCCTTTAGTTTTGGAAGCAACTTATCCAAAAGAACCATTTTGCCTTCATTGGTGATTAGATGGTCTCCAGTGGTGTATGGTGGTGTTGTATAGTTCAACAACCCCCATTTTAATATATTATAAATTTCCTATGGAATTTATTATATTAAAATAGGGACCCTTCAGTTTTAAAAAGCCTTTGATTTTATTTCTTTAAAACAAAAAATAAAAAAATAGAAAATCAATATAAAAAAAATGTTAATAAAATCCCATAACTAAACTTTAATACTTATGATTTTTAATTAAAACCCATCTATTAAACCTTGATTATCAAAAAACCAAATTTTAAATAGCCCATCAGACCGAAACTATATGCAGGCTTTAAAAACCTTAAAGTATTAAACGATATGGGTTGTTTTAAAAATAATAATAATCTGAGGTTAAATTCTTTATAACTCCACCATACACACACATCGCAAATCAACATAATAAATAACACACCATGATAAAACACACGGCCTTAGCGAAATGCAATTATGATTTGATAAGGCCGGACCTGATAGGGTTGTGAACTTCACTTGAATAAAAGTATTGCATTTGCGAAGATTGCATAAATCATAGCCCATGTCTCGTGACCTATCCCTTATGTGATTGTGATATCTCGAACTCGACAAAGTCATACACTCCATTTAATAAAGCTCCCCACATCTGGGAAATCGCAAAAATGCCACAAATTGACACCTCTTCACCTCTATGTGATTGCGATTTCGATATCTAAATTGGACCCAGTCACATATTTAAATCCATTGAATCAAAATATCACATCGAGGACATCACAAGATCCAAAGGCTTAAGTCCATACCTCGATCCATACCACCAATTTGGATATACGATATAAGACTAACCCAATAGGATTATACATGCTAGTCCATAATTTCCCCATGTCCGTAGCTATCATAGTTACCAAAGGATCATGCCTCTTGCCTCATGCTGATTACAATTGTGATTAGCGGGACCTGACGGAATTATACACTCTAATTCGTAAATCCCCCGCATATACACCTATTGAAAATTCTAAAAAACATGACCTCTCCACCCCAAGTCTGATCCCCTGATATGAAATTCAATTGTTATAAAAATAAATATTAAATGAAAAAGCGTTTAAATAAAGGAAGCCACAGATGGACCCATTCCTCTTCCACATGACCCATGATGTCACCTATGACATCATCTGCCATGTCATCCGCCATGTCAGTAGTGACATCAGATCCATGACACCATTGTGTCATCCCTTACGTTGTCTTGTAGATTGCAGATCACAAATCTTTCAGAACCAATAGCCATCTACCTTTCCATTGTTGCGATACTGGTATCGCAATCACAAGTTTTCATGGGACTTAAGCCAATCCTCCTCTGCCCATTTCAATTGGGATTTGGCCCTGATTGATATATTTAGATTTTCGTCTATTTCAAGAGGGACTCTCCCTACTCCAAATATGACTATAATTCATCCCCTCCCGATTCTCAAGTGATTACAATTTGGATTTTGGTCAAAATGCTCCCATTTTTTATTATAACTTCCCGGTTGCAAAAACGATTTATTATTTAATCAAAACTACCCGCTTGTTTATTTAATTTTATCTAAGAAATATTAGTCTTGCTTTACGATATACTTAACTATGACTTATCTTTCTAGGTATACATAGAGCTCAACAACCAGGAAGAGATAACTACGTAGAGGAAAAGGCTGTTCGTTCCTTAGAATCTGCAGAAAGTAATGATATTTTGATCAGAATTCAAGGATAATAAGCCAGAAATGGAAAACTACTTTTATTTTTGATGATTCAAGGAACTTCATTTCAATTTTTCAGCACTATGCAAGACCTACTATTTTTAATCAAATTGTATTATTATTTAAGTAGAAATGATGCATCGATTTAAGGATCCATAATTTGACAGAGAAATCATAAGGAAGAATTCACATTTCTGTATTTATTCTTGAATATTTGTTTGAATAAAAATTTTGGATCATGGCCTCTTTTATTTTTGCCAAAAAGCTTGAGTGTTCTTGCATTTTTGTATTACATTAAAGCATTGGAGAAAAGGAGAAAGGGACAAGATTGCTAATTTCTTGAAATCAAGAATTTTTGGATACGAGTATTTCTATCAGTATTTTAAAATGATTATGTTTTGTTTTACTATCTGCAGTTTCTCTCTATTTTATGTTATATGCATTTTTGTAAAACAACATTAGCATAAATTCATTTCCGGATATGTTTAAATGCTGCAATATTTTAATGACATGTATCAAAGACAATTAATGATATTTTCATTGTGATATAAGCTTATCATAGTTATTTTAATTAATTTCTTAATTAGAAGAATTAATTTAAATCATTATATAATTCTAAAGTAAATGATTAATTTCTTACTCCTCTACTACAGAAAATTATTCTAAATTAGAATCAAACTATTAAACCAGGTGGTTATCCCCCATGTTGTTGCATCGATTTCAGAGGCATCAACATTTTTGCACTAGAAGAAGGGCCACGACTATGAATGGAAAAGATAACTCAATATAAATTAAAAATCCATTCCAAGAGTCACTTGCCCTCAAGATCACCTCCAACTTCTCGATCCTCATTAAAAATCATATCTCTAGATCAGAGGTTGAGTAGTCACTCTCATAATCTCCTAGAACATTATCCCCATCGACTGATTCACCTTCTTCTCATAAAAAAATAGAGGTTGAAACTTTAATTGAAAAATTAGAAAGCATTTCTATCTCCAGTAAAAAAACATCAACGATCAGAAGCATCCGGAGGTAGTGTATCTTCATCTTTTCAACCTACTCAGATTCTAACTCGTTCTTAAAGTGAAAAACTTGGAGTTACTCCATTCGAGTTTCCACTCCCTTCTTCAGAAAGAAGACTAAGAAAACTAAATCACAAACATCTACTACTGAGATTTTATCAAATTCCCCACCGCAAAGACCTTCATTCCCTCCATTCCTTCCCACTTATTCTTCTCAAAGTACTAGTGCTAGCACTCAACCTGCCTCTACTTCCACTCAAACTCTATCAATATCCACTCCCACTCAAAATCCCACTCAAACTCTATTAATGGCAGGGAAACCAGTTAGACCATGGGCTAATCTTGGTTCTGCACAAATGGCAGCCCCCCTTCATGCTCTACCTAAACATCCTGAAAGATAGCTGCCAAAATTTAATCTTGATGATGGATTACCTGCTCAAGAGCATCTCCATAATTATATGTCAGCTATCAATCTTAATGGAGTATCTGAAGAATATTGTGTAGTAAGATTATTTCCCTACACCCTCCAAGGATCAACAAGATCCTAGTACTTTTCATTTCCATTCAGATCTACAACAAGTTGGGATATTTTTTAGGAACAACTCTTAACCAATTTTGGTGATGATCACATTCCAACTACTTTGATTAAAGATATCTCTAATCTTAAAGGAATTCCTAGTGAAAAAATCAAGGATTTTAATTCTAGATTTAATAAACTCTTAAATAAAATCCCATATACATCTAAACCTAGTGCTGATGTACAAAATGAATGGTATATATCTTCTTTACCTTCAAATATTGCATTTTTTGTCGATAGGGCTAATAAAATGACTCTAGGTGAAAACATGAAAGAAGCATTAGCATTTGAGAAAAGGATAATTGACCTAGAAAATAAAACTACATCGGTTGAAGGAAAAACCAAAAGGTTTAATTTAAAGAAGAATAAAAACAGAAAACTCCTAAAGATCCCTTTGATCTTGAAGGATTACAAAAAGTCCTAAAAAATATGTCTAATGAGATGGCAGAAATTAAAAAACAAGTAGCTGAATCTTCTTCCAAGAAACCATTTAGACCATTCAGAAGAAATCAACCAACTAATCCTCAACCTCTAAACACCATATCAAATGATGAAATTGATGATGAGGATGAAGATGAAGCAACATTCTCTCCTGATGAATTTCAGGATAAACAAATTGTTGAGTTAAATGGAATGTGGGATTTCATTCTTCCTATGTCTGACAGTGAAAATGAACATGAAGGCCTACCTGTTAGCACAAGAAGTAAAGGTCCATATGATCCTACACAATCAATTAAAAAAAAAAAACCTTCAACTCCTCTTGCTAAAGATAAAGATGTTAATAAAAAATTCACTTCTACATCTAATCAAGCGATTCGCTCTTCATCTAATTCTATGCCTTCACCCAAAACCTTGGTAGCTTATGATAATGTTGAGTATAACATAGTGGAGGACATGAAAAAAGTAAAATAAAATATTTCCCTCTATGAACTCATTAAACTCACACAATGACAAAATCTTTTATTGAAAGAATTGAATGCAGTGCCTACTTCTCCTCTCCCTGCTGCTATAATATCCAAAGCTGCAAATGGAATAGGTAAATTTCCTGTTAATTCATTGTTTGATTCCACTGAGGCTATAATTTTGATAGGTTACAAGTCTAATTCACATACCACTCCTTTCCTATTGAATTTTGAGATATTCAATAAAAATGTACATAACTGCTTGGTAGATTCAGGAGCTTCTTCGAACATTATTGCATATTCAATTTGTTTAAAATTGAACGTCTCCTCAAAAATATGTAGTTCATATTGTGCAACTCGATAGGACAGAAGTCAAAGTTATAGGAGAAATGAATTTAGTCCTCATTTGATTATCTTCAAATCCTAAAGTCTGTGAAATAATTGATATACTAGTTGTCGACATTCAATATTTCTATGGTTTGATTCTTAGTAGGGATTGGTAAAAAAAACTACATTGTTACTTTTCCACTGATTGGTCTCACTTGTGGCTTCCTTACAATGGTAAACCAAATAAAATTAAAATCAACCGAGGAAAACACATGAAAAAATTGGTATCAAATTTTGAAGGTGAAAATGAGCCAGTAGCATGTTGGACCTCAAATATGCCCATTTTGTCATCTTTCAATATCACCATTCATACCCTAAAACCCTATGTGTTTAACTCATTCCATACCCTAATTCCATAAATTTCCACCAAATACATATTTTACACTCTATGGTTCTTTATCATTAGTTTTCTTAGATTTTCTATGATTAAAGATTTTTTTGTCATCATTTACTAATGAAAGTTTTGCTAAGTTCAATTGTCGGAGAGTTCCATCACAAAAATTATTCACAAGTCAGTTAAATTAGTTACTACAGAGTTGAGTATGGAATGAGATTGTTGTAGGTGAAAACATGAAGTTTGTGACCAAATGGTGAAGACTCTTGACATTCTGATACTTGAATTGTGCTCAAAATACCCTCTTTCATATAACCTAGAAATCGTTTGGCAAAATTCATTACCATGAAGGAGCTATGGTCATGGGAATACTACAACACAGTTTTAAGTACATAATCGCTGTGAAATTTTGATTTTCCTTTTTTCGGCCACAACTAAAGTTTGGATAAAATTCTTATGGTCAATGAGGAGTTGGTTTCATCTTTATGCTAATATTGGGACCATGCTAATGTTAGCATTTGGTTGGAAACTATTGCGCCAAGGAGAGCAAGTTGTTTAAGCAATTAGATCTCAAGCCTAGATTAGTATTAATTTGTTGAGTTTTCCATGTATGGACTTACTGCTATTTTGTATATGAATTGTTTCCTATAAAGGCCAGTGCTTTAAGGAGTTAGGGGGGTTAATTGGTGCTAATCATTAAGTTTTCAAGTTGTTTTAAGACATTATGCTTTGTAATTGAAGACTCTATTCCAAATAATACAATATGGCTATGTTTTGAACCAGATTATTGTGAATTATGGTCTACTGTAAGTTTTTAATTTGAATGTTCTAGATCGTTTTTATTGCAAATTGTTTAGCCTTTCCCAGTTGTGGCAGGGCTTGCCATCATCTCGGAGAGAGATTCATTATTAGCTTAAGATAGATAGATGTGTGACAATTTTACAGAATCAGAATTTTCATTTAGTTATTGCATGAATCCATTAAGTTTCCTGAGTGATTTCTTGGAGTATTTAATTTGATTTCAGAGTATTTGTGATCATTATAACATCACCCTTCTCAATTGGAAAAATGATCAAGTGTTCTGAGTATATAGATTTCCATTTGCTGCATAAATTGTGCTTATGCCTCAGCGCTAAACCATGCTATGTATCCCTTGAAAAACCAATCCTATTTCACTATAATTGGAGTATTCAACGAACCGAACATAAATCAATCTTAGTTATCTGAAAATATTTTATGCACTTATATAATTGATTAATGATGCATGATGAAAGTCTAAATGAATTCCTCCTTGCGTGCATTAAATGGATAATTTGTAGGTTAAAGGATAATGGAATGAGTGAAGTTTTGGTTTGATAGATATATATATTAACTATGGATTGTGATTGGTAGTTTACATTTTGGATTATTTTTACTGGTTAGTCCTATCATAGAAGCATGGTGATTTCATTTAAAATAGTAGCCCAAGTAACTTAAGTTGTGTGATTTAGTGCTGACAATTCCCATTTGATTGATTTGGAGTAGTGAGACTTAATTTTTTAACAGTGAGGTTTTCGTTCCAGCTTTAATGTAATTTAATTTAGATTGTGCAATTCATGTCTAACATTTCAACTTAATTTAAGATTGAGTGAGGAGATATTTGGTTTAAGAGCAGTGTGGTTTGCTCTGTTTTGAGTTTGATTTGGGTTAATTGAATCGAGTTGAGTAGAATATTAGAAGTAGTGTGATTTTCTTTGGTTTGATTTTATTTAAGATAGGGTTAATTCAATTTGGTATCATGAGGTAATTTAGCTCAAACAATAGCATAAGATTTGATTTTGTGAGTAGTGTGATTATAATTAGAAACAGAGGTTGAATTGTCATTTGAGTTGCTTTCCATCATTAAATAAGTAGGTCAATTTTATAGGTTTCTTAACAATAGGATTTAGTTTCCTTAAATGTCATTTGTTTATATTTCTTTGAGTATCATTTCAGTTGCTTTGAGATCGGTAGTCTTTGGGTAGAAAGCCCCAGAGCTTAATTCCAATTCTGCATTCACTGGCTTAATTTAGATTTTGAGTTCATTAGCTTAGTTTAGATTTAATCTTTATGCCCTTTTGATTTAGTGATTCATGTTTTGTATTGATCAACATTAGAATAGATAAATGAGTTTTTTTTTTTATACATAATTTGAATCAAGTAATTAGCATTTTTATAATTCGAAGTAATTTTACTAGAAATAGTGTTTGATTTATTTCTGTAGTTAAACAAGAAGTTGATTTCTTACTCTGGTCTAGGGTAGATGCTCTGATCTTGTTCTTGTGCCTCTAAGTCTTACGACCCCAGATTGATAATTTAATGTTGGAAGCTATAACACATATAATTTCCCCAACATAGCATTTAAAAATAGCATCGTTGGAAACTACTCTACTGAACCATTTTTTGGGAATATCAATGCACAAATGTCACCTTTGTTGAGTAATTCAATAACTTCCCAAATTGAAATTTTTTTACAAACAAATTTTTCTAGATGTGTAAATATGTTAGAAAAGCCATTAGTTAACTCTTTTTTTTGGAAATTGTATTTTGATGGATCAAAGTCATGTGATGGTGCAGGAGCATGTTGCATATTAGTTAATCCTAAAGATGAGAAGACAATGCTAACTTGCAAGTTAGAATTCAAATGCACAAAAAATATTGTAGAATACGAAGCATTGTTCCAAGGTATGTACAAAGAAATATGCCTTCACGTTAAATACCTTCAAGTCTCCGGAAATTCAGAAATTGTAACTAAAGAAGTAAGAAACACTATGCATTGAATTTCTGGACACTTGAACCATTATCAGTCTTTAGTTCAATCTCTTACTTCACATTTTTTTTAGCTTTTAACATTTCTTCTATTCCTAGGATTCAGAATGCTAGTGCTGACCTTCTCTCTAATGTTGCATCAAAACTAATTCCATTAGAAGATTATAGTTTAGATAGATTTTCTATAGAGTTAATTTTTGGACCATCCATTCTTGATAATATCACCAACTGGCTGGTATTCAATGATGATGAAGACATCTTAAACTTCTTAACTTCAGAAAAATCATATGATGATCAAATAATTGATGAAGATGAACATGACAATCAATTAAAAAATAAAATCAATGATAATCCCATGCCAAAATCTATAGTTAAACTTAAGGATATTTATGATTTAAAAGACAGATTCAAAAAGGTTACTAATTCAAAACTTAAAAGTTCGACTTTAAGATTTGAATTAATAAACCTTAGGACAGATCTTAAACCTTGGGATATTAACTTAAGACTTTGTCTCTCATCTAATGAAAGATTATTCTTCATTCATTTGTTAAAGAAATATAAGTATATCTTTTATTGGAGTTATTAAGATCTTAAAACATTTGATACTTCCATCATTCAACACACAATTCTGATGACATATAATGATAAACCTGTCAAAAAAAAAAATTTAACGAAAATTCATCCAAACTTAGAAAGTCAAATCAAAATGGAATTGAATAAACTCCTTAGTTCCAAAATCAATTTTCTTTTTAGGCTTTCAAAGAGGGTTTCCAACTTAGTACCTGTTAGGAAGAAAACCGATGATATCTGCATTTGTATAGATTTTAGAAACCTTAGTAAAGGCAGTCAAAAGGATAATTTCCCATTTCCTACTATGGAACGAATTTTGCAATTAGTTGTAGGTTCAGAACTAATGTCTTTCCTTTATATATTTACAAGATACAATCAAATCATGGTCCACCGAGACGATAGGCTTAAGACTACTTTCATAACTAAATGGGAAACTTATGCCTACCAAAAAATGCCATTTGGGTTAATAAATGCAGGGGTAAATTTTAAAAGGGCTATGGATATAGCTTTCAAAGGTTTGTTAAACAAAACGGTTGTTGTTTACTTAGATGGCATTATTGTTTATTCTAAGAAAATAAATAACCATTTACATGACTTAAAAGAAATCTTTGAACATTGTAGAAAATATGGGATTTCATTAAATCCAAAAAAGTCTTTCTTAGCTCTTAGTGAAGGAAAACCTTTAGGATTCATTGTATCTAAAGATGGAATTTATATTGACCCTGCTAGAATAAAAGAAATTTCTTTTCCAAATAATAAAAAATCCATGCAATCTTTTCTCGGACAGATCAATTTCATCAAAAGATTTGTCCATGGTTTTTCAAAAATCATTCTACCATTACAACAAACGATCAAGAAAAAATCAACCTTTAAATGTGGTCATAATGAAAGACAACATTTCGACACAATCAAGCAAGCAATCATTAATGCTCCCTATCTAAGTACTCCAAATTTCTCTGATCATTTCAGCTTGTATACTT
>Ga0139314_100429_pt1 | contig 11176 bp, 9 predicted proteins | sample In2P11_FD_99376 | JGI IMG/M metagenome (GOLD analysis project Ga0139314, IMG submission 99376)
CAATCCGAACTCCCCGCATCAATATCAGTGCTCCTCGAACCATCTTGCAGCTATCTTTCTCGAACACTGTCTTTACACCTACATCATCCAACTTACTTACATAAATCAGATTTCTGGCCAGTGCTGGAAATGCAGAAAGGAAGGGCACTTCAGAAGGGATTGTAAATCTAAAGCTCCTGATAAAGGAAAGGGATCTGATGATGCTCCTTCTGTAGAGGTGAAAACCACCTCAAATGAAGGTGGGGATGTGTACTTGGCTTCTTCAAGTACACATGTAGATCATGAGGCATGGTTGATTGACTCAGGTGCATCCTTTCACTTCACTCCCAATAGAGAGTGGTTCTGCGAGTATGAGAAATACGATGGTGGTGATGTCTTCTTAGGAGATGATAGGAATGCTAGAATCATTGGTCGCAGAAAAGTAAATTTAAAGTTGCAAGGTGGAAGGGTTAGAACACTTCCGGGTGTTCTGCATATTCCTGCATTGGCCAGAAATCTGATTTATGTAAGTAAGTTGGATGATGTAGGTGTAAAGACAGTGTTCGAGAAAGATAGCTGCAAGATGGTTCGAGGAGCACTGATATTGATGCGGGGAGTTCGGATTGGAACTCTGTACAAGCTGCAAGGTAGCATTGTTGTTGATGGGTGCAATAATTCTATGGTTCCTGAAAATGGAGTAGAAAATCTAGTGGTCTCTGGAGAGAAGACCATGTTATGGCATCAAAGGCTTGGACATAGTGGAGAAAAGGGCCTTCGAATACTTCATGGTAAAGGTATGATAGAAGGTATGAATAATAACTCTCTAGATTTTGATTTCTGTGAAAATTGTGTATATGGGAAGCAGAATCGGGTGAGTTTCCCCTCTGGTGGTAAGAGGATGAAACAAATATTAGGACTTGTGCACAATGATGTGTTTGGACCTGTGAAGGTTCCATCACTGGGTAAGTCTGTGTACTATGTATCATTTATAGATGACTTCTCAAGGAATACATGGATATATTTCCTTAAGAAGAAATCTGAAGTCTTTGACAAGTTTAAAGAATTTAAGGCTTTGGTGGAAAATTAGACAGAGAAGAAGATAAAGGTGTTGAGGACAGATAATGGTGGAGAGTTTTGTAGCAAGGAATTTGAAGAATTATGTAAGAAGTGTGGTATAGCACGGCAGAAGACTGCTCCATATACACCTCAGCAAAATGGAGTCGCAGAAAGAATGAACAAGACATTGATGAAAAGGGCAAGAAGCATGCTCAGTGGTGCTGAGTTAGGACAGGAATTCTAGGCAGAGGCGGTGGATACTGCATGTTACCTAGTTAATAGGTTACCTTCATCAGCGTTGGAGGATAAGACTCCATAAGAAGTATGGACTGGTAAGAAACCCTCTCTTTCACATCTGAGGGTCTTTGGATGTGATGCATATGTACATGTTCCAAAGGAGAAACGAACCAAGTTGGATAGTAAATCTAAAAAGTGCATCTTTATTGGGTATAAAGATGGTTTAAAGGGTTATAAGCTTTGGAACCCAGTCACACGGAAGGTTGTGTACAGTCCAGATGTGGTGTTCAGAGAGGTGAAAGATGTTATTAAACATGAAGTCAAACCAAAAGAACCTGTGAAGATAGAGTTTGAACTAAAGGAGGAAGAATCAAACTCTGTAGCAGAGGAATCAGAAGATGAAGAGCCACAAACTCTGTCTGTGAGAAGATCAGTTCGAGAAACAAGGCAGCTAGAAAGGTATAGTCCATCTGCTTTTTGTTCAAATTTTTCTTTGTCTGTTACTGATGATGATCCCAGAACTGTGAAGGAAGCAGTGGATTCAAAGGATGGAAAACTCTGGAAAGAGGCCATGGTTGATGAAATGGCATCTTTGCACAAAAATGAGGCTTGGGATCGGGTGGAGTTGTCGGCTGGAAGGAAACGCAGTGGCAGCAAATGGGTGCTCAAGAAGAAGACAAATGCAGAAGGAAAGGTGGAGAAATATAAAGCTCGGTTGGTAGCAAAAGGTTATTCCCAGGTGCCGGGAATTGATTTCGGTGATATTTTTTCTCCTGTTGCCAAGGTAACTTCTATTAGATTACTTTTATCTGTTGTTGCTACTTCTGATTTTGAGGTAGAACAGATGGATGTGAAGACAACATTTCTTCACAGGGATTTGGAAGAGGAAATCTACATGAAGCAACCTGAAGGCTTTGCGGTGAAGGGTAAGAAAGAACTGATATGCAAGTTAAAGAAGTCTCTGTATGGGTTAAAACAGTCACCAAGGATGTGGTATCAGAAATTTGATACATTTATACGGGGACTTGGCTTCACCAGAAGCAAAGCAAATCATTGTGTGTATTTTAAATTAATTGGTGACCATGTTATTTATCTGGTCTTGTATGTGGATGATATGTTGCTGGTTGGAAATGACAAAGAAATTATCCAGGATTTGAAGACCCAATTGTCCTCCAAATTCGACATGAAAGATCTTGGTGCTGCAAACTATATTTTGGGCATGGAAATTAAAAGAGATCGGGCAAAGAGGAAGCTCTGGTTAAACCAGAGGAAGTATGTCGAGACAATATTGCAGAGGTTTAATATGCAGAATAGTAAACCGGTGAAGGTTCCTATTCCTGTAGGTGTGAGGTTATCTGCTGAACAGTGTCCCAAGACACAAGAAGAGGAAGAGGACATGTCCCGTGTTCCATATGCAAGTGCAGTCGGTAGCCTGATGTATGCAATGGTCTGTACTAGACCAGACATTGCACATGCAGTGGGAGTATTGAGCAGGTTTATGTCAAAACTGGGAAGGAGCACTCGACAGTAGTGAAGCAGGTTTTCAGGTATTTGCGTGGCACTAGTGATTATGGTTTGTGCTACCAAGGAAGACCAAGATTGGACAGAGTGTTGGATATTCATGGCTTTTTTGATGCAGACTGGGTTGGAGATCTGGATCAGAGAAGATATACAAGTGGGTATGTGTTTAACCTATTTGGAGGTGCAGTCAATTGGATGAGTACGAAACAATCTGTAGTGGCACTATCAACTACAGAGGCAGAATACATGGCAACCACTCATGCAAGAAAGGAAGTAGTTTGGTTGCAAAGATTGTGTTCAAATATGGGGTTAGTACAAGGAGCTATAAGAATAGACTGTGACAGCCAAAGTGCAATTTTCTTGGCAAAGAACCCTGCTTATCATTCAAAGACAAAGCACATTGATGTTCAGTATCACTTTGTGAGGGATATGATAGAAGACAGAAAGGTGTTGCTGGTAAAGGTTGACACTTTGAAGAATACTGCAAATGCATTGACAAAATCTGTGAGCTCTGAGAAGTTCTCTTGGTGTAGAGAAGAAATGGGCATCTCAGCGCTGGAAAAATGACTAAGCTCTCCTGTGGCCCCCTGTGGAAAGAAAACAACAAGTGGGAGATTGTTGGGTTTTGTTACATTCTTTCCATAGTTAATAGGGGGTTTGAAGGGCACCCGTAACCCCACTTTATGGGATCTAGGGTAGCGCCCCGGAAAATTTTGGTTTTGGACCCTATGTTAGGTTGGGCGGACCCACCTATGGTTCTGTGCATGATTTTTGCACATGTTTTTTGGACGCGATGGTTTTCTGTCCATGGTATTCGACGCCATGGTTTTTCGGTCCATGGTATTGGACGTGATGGATTTCGGTCCATGGTATTGGATGCTTCGGCATGTATAAATATGTATTGTAACATTGAAAGGAACATAATGAAAAATCAAGCTGGTAGTCTCAGTTTTGGGATCCAGGGGAAAATCTCTGTGCATATGTGTTATGCTCTCGCATTGTTTATTTTTTCTTTGTTTAAGAATTCGTATGGAGGTAATTTTGTACATGGTTAAGACCTACAACACCTTCTCTAAAGACAATTGTGGGAGATTCTACAGAGCGAGAAGCACCTAGCCCACAACCAAATTTGAGCTCCTAAAACAAGTTCAATGAAGGAGGTAGATTGATCCCACAGACATTTGCAATCCCTCTATTCTTTAAACTTGAAATAGAAAGAGAAAGGACACATCGATGGATGCAGATTGCTAAGTTGGAGAAAGTCACAGATGTCATCCTTATGGAAGAAAAACTCCTACATATGGGAAAGCAGTTGAGTGAATTAAGAGATAGAGAATACACCATCATAACATAAATTCAAGGAGAAAACACATGTTTGAGGAGGAAATTGCAAGAAAAGGAAACCCAATTAGCCACCATGCCAAGCCTCTCCATGGAGGCACTTCAATTTAGGCTACCATCCAAATCCTATGCACTCTACCTCAAGGACCAATGGATGTAGTTCCAAATTGAGACATTAACACACCATTGGACCATGACATTCTAGGATTATAGGCAACTCATAAATTTTTGTGACAAGAGTACCCTTTAAGGCAAGGCCAAATTATATGATTTCTACCTGCACAATCTTGTGTTAACATATCTGAATGTTTGGGACTCCAATGTAAAGTTGGGAGACTTGCAGTTGATAACCCTTGCATCATGAATGAGTCACGAGGAGGCTAGAGTTAAGGAGGTGAAGAGAATAATAGAATTAGTGGAAAGAGAACCCCTTTACATCAAGGAAGAGAAAATATATTGAATGGTTGTAATCAGTAACCATAACATCATTTCCAATGATGCTCAAGTTTCACCAAGATAACTGGCTACACAAGAATAGGCCATATCCCATTGTGAGGATATTCTTAGACTACTAGGAATTTAGAACCAACAATCATGCTAGAGAACATGGAATAACCTTCCACACAGTCTTTGGATCAGGGAGTATCTCTCTCCTTAGAGATTGACGAATGCATTAGAGAGAACACCCATGTATAAAAGGGCCATGCAAAGATTCAAGATTAATTGGATTAGGCTTAGGATCAATGAACCTTTGTTGTATGGTTTATTGGACTGTAGGAAGGAAGAAGAGGAAAGAAAGTAGTGGCAAGAGATAGAGGAAAATGTAGAGTTCTACCCTCAGGAAGAGACACCATCCATAGAAGCTTGGGATGTCTAAGAGGCCACCAGGGCTATGAAGGATATGGATATAGATGATTATGTTTCTCATAGGAAGAGAAAACATTTTAGTATTGGGGTCATGATGATCTGAAATGAGGGTTTAACATCTTGTTATACTTATAAGAACTTCTCATTCCAAAGCCTAACAATTATCTAATCTAGCTTATGTTTGTTAATTGCAGAATTAACTACTTGAAACAGGTGTATGTATTTGTTCTTTTTAACTGTTTAAGTGCTTTACATCGATTTTCTTCTACTGATATTAAACACACATAATAGCCATATAATACAACAATTAATCATCAACACATAACAACCAATTTAATCTAGGAGTTCACCCGAATATCGTGGGCTACGTCTTCTTGAGCTTCTGTCAATTTGACTTGGCTCTTTGGGATTATGGCTACAATTCTTTTACAAGTTCCACACTCAAATCCAACGGTTATTAACTGAACCAGTGGGCTTAGAAAACCATCTAAATCCCTGACATGGCTGTCATCATTCTGCAAATAGATCTAAGATCCCTTAGACTTGATTCCTTCAATCGGTGCACTGAGCTTCCCTAAGCTTCTTGATGGCACAAACTCCTTCAGAATTCTTTGAATATCCCTAAAACCTCTTCTACTATCTCTAGTACATATCATACATCAACAGTGGACTATTCATTTTCTCAAAATGAGCACTGCATCCCCGATCTAAGCCTTCGCCCACAGTTGGCATTGGGCTGCTTGAAACTTCCCTATAGCATCTCATTATTTAGAACTCCTAAGATACTTCTGTAAACCCTTGAAATGGATTCATAAGGCTCATTACAGTCAGGAATGACCACTGGTTCACTGAGAACAAATACTGGTAGGTCCTGCAACTGCCTCCAACCCCTAGTGGCCCTTAGCTCCAAAATCACCATGGATGAAAATCTCCTTGAAGATGGCTTCCTTAGCTTATGTAGACTATTTGATTGGCTTCAAAAGGCCTCAATTAGCCTATCCAGCCTCTTGCTTCACTCTCTTATGTCGAAAACTGCTTTTGGAGTGCTTTTAGACAATTTCCCCTAGAGATCCTCCACTAAATCTTGTTAACTATAGTTAACTATGGCTAAATTTGGCCATATCCACCTTTTTTAGTGCTCTACCAAGCTCAACCGCCAGTACTGACAATAACCATTGGCGTTTAGCATGCATGTTATGGGTATACCTCCGGTGGTTAGGGAGAAGACTGGTAATATTGGCAGTTTGTTGGCAATGGTTAACTGTGCGGTAATGTGATCGAAGTTATGGGGACCGCTGGCGGGTAAGACCGCTAGCAGTCCTAACCCCCAAACCACAAACGACTAAACTTTAAATAAGACATTTGACAATAGATTGTTAAGAAACAATGTAACAGAGTTGGTAACGCTTTATTTAGTCTTGCCAGATGTCATGGATTCGATTCCATTGGACCCCCAATATAATTTTACAAAACCATTCTAGGGCTACATGGCAACCTCCTGGCTTGCCACATGTTAGGTCTTGATTGGTAGACCAAAAGGAATATTCCTTGGAAAATTCTTTTTTTAATATTTTCAAAAAATCAATTTACTCTTGGAAGTTTACTGGACTTTTTCAAATGGCGATAACTTCTTCATATGGTGTCAGTTTTTTGAACCATTCATGGCACCGGAATCAGGAAGACGAGATCTATCTGATCATTCAGGTTTAGCACTCTTTCAAACAATTTGAAATTTGAGCTATCATTAAAGTCGTGGATCAATATCTGATCACATGATGAGGCTCATCAATAGGTAAACTATATGGGTCACAATGCCACTCTCCATATTATTAAATTTTCTTTTCTCACATTTATTTACATGTTTTATTATAATTTTCTTCGTTAGAAGCGTATAAGTTACTATGTCATATGGCCTAATGTGTGTTAAATGCAGGAAATTGGAGTTATTTTGAGTTGACTTGAGTGTAGGGACTTGGAGTATGGAAGCAATAGAGATTCTAGGAAGTGGTCTCCCTCCTTAACTCATCAAATCAGTTAGATATTCTCCCCCTCTGTCACACCATTTTAGTGTCACTGGCATCCAAGAAAGCTGAGTTCATTGGCAGCCAAGCTAGTGTAAGTCAAGTAAAATTTATTCTCGATTTAGGGAGACAAGTATCCCTATTTTATAGGGAGCTAATGGTAGCTATAATTTTGTATAAATAATCCATCTAAGTGACTCATTAGGATTCAAAGTCTTATTGTATCCAAGAGGCCATTAAGCTGAAGCACATTTCCCTGTTATTATTATGATATATTTGACACTTCTTGATTGATAATTAGAAATTTTGTTTAGATCCATCACTGAGTTGACACAAATGGCTGAATATCTTGGGTTAGGGCCCAACCCTAGAAGAAAATGTTCCTCTCTTGTGTATCTATATTCTTAGCTTAGAATGCTGAATAACTACTGAAGGTTATTATTGTTTTCTATTTAGCTTAGAAATTTGATCAAGTTTTTGCTTATCCATGCTTTCATTAGCTTAAAGAATAGATTAGTGTTGGAGTCTAGTGAAGGAAAATATACCAGAAAATATTGTGACAGTGGCCCCTACCACATCTCTTTTATGGCATCATGATTAGGGGACCCCACTCTCACAGCCCAAAAACAGAGTTTGTCTTTTTGCATTGCCTAGATTAAGTCTCACTCTTATCTAGATAATTGTTTAAGATTCCTTGGAAATATTTTGAGTTGTTATTTTTATTCTTAATATTGTTGTAGCTAAAAGGTATTCCATTTCACATATCTAGTCCTTAACAACAGTTAGATTATATTTTATAAATTCAACTCATCCTTTCCATGTTGAAATGTAATAATTTATAAATGAAGAGAGAAACAAGTTTTATTGTAGGAATTTTTTATCTGCACGAAGGGACTACTGCAATAAACTCTACCTAGGCCTGCTCCACCATTTGTTGATGCATATCAACCCATATTATGAACCTGTGTTTTCCATCCACTATGAGGAAGTTGTCTTATGAAAATCCAACTTTCTTGGACTGTTGGATTTGATCATGGGTGATGTTCACCTTACCTACGCCTTCCACAATTGTCATGCACCTTTCCAACACTTCATCCAACCATTCTTGTCCTCCATAACCTCTCAACCAACTTCTCGTAGTAGTTTAGAACATCCTGTAGCTGTTTAGGACATCTTGTAGTAGTTTCCTATAACAAACCTGTAGCAGTCTATTTTGACCCTGTTTTGATGTGTAATGATAACCTAGTCTAGTTTAGTAGTAGGTTAACCCCTCAAATTGGACTCCATGACCATAAGTTCCACCTAGACTAGGTCTTTCACTCCTTTCCTTCATGCAAGATCAAATAACATTAGCTCTTTTATTTCTAAGTTTAGTAATTAGAACTTCATCTATTCTGCAAGTGTGAATGAGATAGTTAATGCATGCATGTTTGACTTATGAAATGATAGAGTAAGCTTTAGTTTTCAAGCAGCCCTAATAGCTAGGTGATCAAGTACAATATTAGCATAGTTTCCTATCTGCAGTTGATTTGTATCATTTCATAGCATTTACATGTTGGCGGCTTTCATTTCCTGGTTTTACAAGAATTTATCTTATGTGCACTAGAAATAGCTTCATAGCCCACTGTTAGTAGTCAAACTCCCTTTAGTTCAATAGAGGAATGGTCTAGCACCCTAATGGTTAAGTTCCCTAGTTGAGAAGTGACATGAGTAGAATGATGCATCTATTGTGTATATAACATGCTCACCTCCAAGTTTGTACGAAACCATGGGTTGATAAAGTAAAGTTGGTATCCCTAGGAGTTGTAAAACTCTTGCTACAATACTAGGGCTCAACACTTTTTGGCACCATTGATGGGGAGGTGTCTAGGTAGATGTAGTTTTTGCTTTTTCTTTCTATTTTTCATTTTCTAGATAGATTTTATCTTGCTTTCCTTTCTATCTTGCATTCGGTTTTGAAAAAAAACATAAAAAAATTATATACTTCTTTTATGTGTCATAGGAGTAGAGATACATCATGGAAATTATTTCCCAATACCACCACACCATAAAATAGTCAACCTTCCCTCTTCTTCAGTGACTATCAGCTTCCCTCTCTAACTATAGGAGAGTTAGAAGACCACTTAGGAGAAAAACCTGAAATATTTGAAGAGCCTATTGGGGAAGGAAAATAAGAGGCCATTCCACATAGTTACACCATGGCTAAAAATAGAAATGAGGCTAAAAATGGAAATGAGGTTGTTGTTTCCATTAGAGAGACTATTAGAGATAGTAGGATGAAAAATATAAGTCACTTTTCCCTTCCACACTTTCATGGCTTAACCTCAAAAGACCCTGATACCTTATTGTTTGAGTTTTCTATCATCTACATAACTTATGATTATACCTATGATGACCAAAATTTGAAGTTATTCCCATCCACCATTAAGGATGCAACCTTTCATTGGTTCATGAGTCTACCTGGGGATAGCATCACTACCTGAGATAAAATGAAACAATCCTTTAACAATAAGTATAGGGACTATTGAAGGTCCAAAGACACCAAAGAGTAAATATTTAGAATTACCTTAGGCCTTGATGAATCCCTAGAGGATTATGAGGAAAGGTTCCAAATTAGTTACAAAAGGGTTAGAATCACCCTTGATCCTGAATCACTCAAGTTAGTCCTTCTTAGAGCAATCATGGAGGATATGCTGGAGACCCTAAACATGCTGTCTTGAGGGGACATTTATGAACTACCCTATAATGATATCACAACAATGTTTAAAAACCATTCTATGCTTGCTAGAAGGAAGCGTAGGGCTAGTCAACTTTTGGCGAGTTCCTCTTCCTCTAAGACATATATCAAGAGTGAAATTGGAAACATGTTGGAGGAATTTAAAATTCAATTGTTGTACAACTTTTCTCTACAAATGGACACTATGTAGATCAATAGGAAACAAGAGGAATCAGAGAGAGACTTAGCTATATTTCTCCATAAATGCACGAGGAGGCACCCCAGAAATGAATGTCCACTAAATCTTGTAGAGGTATGCTTAGTGTGTGAGGAAAACCATTCCACAGATAAGTTCCCTTATCTGCCTAGATTAAAGGATGTATACCAAGAGGCCAAAGGTGGGGCTGAACAAATCTATTATATCAATGAAAGGAGGCCTTAAGGAATACAACCATACTAGTAGAGTAGGCAAAGGTGCATCATATTCCTATTATAATCCCAATCAGAATGCACCCCTGCCCCCTTGGTGTTCTCCTACTCACCATTCATGGTCCAAAACTTCTCCTTGATCTTATGCACCTCAGTATCCTCCCCGACCTACCAATCAACCATTCAGCCATATGCTACTCCACATCCTCGGTGGAATACCCCATCGCAAGGTTGGAGACCTCAATTCGACTAACCTCCTGCTTTATTGCCTCGACCTCCATCTCAACCACCACTAATTCATCTTGCACCACCCAAGAAACCTTAGATGTCTGCTCAACCAAATCCAAACATGAACAACAAACAAACACAATAGGTCTATAGTGGAGAGGCATCCTACCCTGCCTATGTTATGGAAATTCAAGAAATTCACCTCAGGTATGGAAGATTGATACCACTTGACAAACCTCCATATCCACCTCAGGGATTTGAAGAGGAAAAGGAAGAGAGTGTTCATAAATCCAGTGCACCTCCTTCTCTTGAAAGATTGATCCATTCTAACCAGCACACCCCAGAAGAGACTGAACTTCTAGGAAAACTGAAAAACATGTGTGTTAAAATCCAACTTCTCCAAGCCATCAATGATTTTCCCATCTACAATAAGATATTCAAGGAGAAATTATTCAAACATTCTGGGAGGAGAAAGAAAAGCGCCCCTACCATTAAATTCATTAGCCAGTTTTCTAATCTAATGCTGGGGAGAGTGATTTTCCCAAAGCATCTAGACCATAGAATTACTATAGTAGATGTGCACATTCATGGCATCATTGTCCCTCGCACATTGATTGATCTTTGGGCTGCCATCAACGTGATGACTAAGGAGACCATACTTAAACTAAATCTTGAAGGAGGTGCACTGGATTTATGAACACTCTCTTCCTTTTCCTCTTCAAATCCCTGAGGTGGATATGGAGGTTTGTCAAGTGGTATCAATCTTCCATACCTGAGGTGA
>Ga0139314_100431_pt1 | contig 11161 bp, 6 predicted proteins | sample In2P11_FD_99376 | JGI IMG/M metagenome (GOLD analysis project Ga0139314, IMG submission 99376)
CACACATGAAAAGATATGAAATAAATAAATCTTAATCTATGAAAACAATAAATCTTAATTTATGAAAAACAATAAATTTCACACATTATAGATGGCTAATCCAAAAGCATGAGGGATGGAAAGTTGAGAGGCTCCAAATACAATCATAACCAAATCAAAGCGAACATCACTCATGATAATGGTGCCAAATCCAAATTCTATATTCAAAACATGAGCATTTCCCCAACTTTACACATGCCTTTCAAAGGAAAATGCTCTCCTATTTATACAAAAACATAAGAAGCTACCTAATTTAATGAGGATCTACTAAAATATCATATAGTTACAACCAAATAGCTCATAATTAGACACATATCCCCTAGGTGTCTCATAGAGTTCTAATCCAAATAAGAAGTGATGAGACACCTCATAGAGTTACAATCCAAATCAACACATATCATTCTTTTACCTTTATCCAAATCTACTTTGAAGGCAATTCGAATTTGAGCATTGGAGGCCACATAAGGGTGCCTTGGAAGCTTCCAAATAACCTACACATGTCATGAAACTCAAGCCACATATATAGATACATGAAACCATCTTAATTTCCTAGTTTTTAATCATAAATTCACTTTAAACACATAAAATAAATAACTTTGGTAAATAAGGGTCCTAACCCATATATTTATGAAATGGTGGCTAATTAAAGGTTATATGGTTATGGAGATGTGACATGTGAGTGAAATGGTGGCAATAAAGGTAAAAGTGGATGTCATTTTGAAGACATTTTGGAGGCCCAACAACGTGTAACTAGTCTGAAATATTGGCTCATAGGCTGAAGGAATAGGTAACAAGAGCTCGCAGCCGTCCAAAGGTCAATAAGAAGAAATCTACATGTCCTCTTACATATTGGATGCAATCTGTGACCGATAGTAGTTCCTGGGCTTGAAGTGGGCATGGACACTAGCAGAAACCTCTGTCAACAATTATTGTAATTTTTCTCTAAATGCAGCTTCTGCGAAGTCATCACATAGCTGTGAGATTATTTTTTCACCCCGGTGTACAAGATGATAGTTTAGAAGGATCCACCATGCATGTCAAAGGAAACAATGGAGGCACTGATTGATATATCGGATTGGTATGCCTCACTCTTTGGCACCTTCATATGGATGTACAATGTGGAGAAGCCTCCGTACGTTTTGTTGAAGTTTTCCACAGACAAGCTCATTGTGCTAGAAGTGTCATACCACACCTCGACAGGACTGTTAGCTAGGATCCATCAGAAGAAGAAGGCACCTTGTCCCACTCTTCCATTTCGGATCGGGTTGTATGAGATATAAAATATCAAGAATGCAAATGTTGAGATAGAAGAGTTCAAGAAGTTTACTTTTGGCACAAGAAGCTTCAAACTGTATGGACCACATTTCTTTGTGTACGACAAATGCATGAGAGTACAATTTCCATTGATCTGCAAGGTGTATCATTGGGGTGAGGAAGACCCATGGAGATATTGTCACAGCTTCTCCAGGCCTGATGGATTGGTCAGCATTGTTTTGGAATGGTTAGCAAATAGACATCCATGAGAGCACCATGAGCAGCAAAAGAGGTAAACATATGAGTGCACAATGGAGGCAACATAAAAATTGTCAATAGCATAGAGGCAGAACAAAGCTGCAAGTTTAGAGCATACCCACTTGTGTAGAAAACCAGCTTTGGCAATAGGCATGAAGAGGTAACAACATAACAAGTGGATCATGCAAAGGCAGAGAGAAAAACATAGGATGGAGGAAATGGTGAAGGAGTTGCACGAGTTGAAGGAGTAACTCTGAAAGGAATGGGAGCTGCACAGACAAGAGAAGGAAGTGTAACAAAGATAGATATAGAAGGGGGAACAACATGCATAGATTGATGAAACTACACCCATACAGGTTGTGGACTCATCTGAGCAGTTTGCACAAAGCATACAGGGTGAACATTCAGAGTACTAGGACTTTTCTAAAGAGATTAAGTGAGTACTTGAATACATGGATATGGAGATGGAGTAGCCAGAGATAAAGGAAGACATCAACCTCATTCCTTACCACCAAGAGGTCGATCCACTAGCTTCACTAGATCCAAAGGCAGAGCAAGTCCCAAGTAACCAAGGAGGTATTGAGATCCCTGGAGACAATTCGAAAGAAGAGATGCACCACATATCATTTAGTGAGTCACAACATAAAGCTATGCAATCACTCAGAGTGTCTAGTCCAGATGACCACAAATCTCTTGCGCAGTTTGAGGAATGAGTGTTCGTATCTGATGTGCATAAGCATCCAACAGCGTTGGCCGTTGCTACCAGAGAATATATCGAAGCCACTACATCGAGTGTTCACTTCTTGATAGTAGAGAACAAGTGAATGCATAAGGAGTTACAAATGGCCAAGCAGGGAGGAGAAATGGTTACTGCATGAAGTATCATCCCTTGAGACAGTCATGCGAGTGTTGTATTCTAGGTTTGGTACCATGCATAAGGATGTTGTCCATCTCAACTGTTGGCAGTAGTAGGAGAGCACGTATCTTGTCAAAATTTCATGTTGTTGTTGATTACATACAAACATGGAAAATGAGATTAAAAGGGAGCCCCGTTACACTTTCCCAAGATGATGAAGCCAAAATAGGTTGAGTTGAAGGAACACATCCAGATTCAAGTCCAAAACTATGAAGAACTTTCTGAGTTCATCACTAGGTTTTAGGCTTCCCATGCACGGGTATTCAGAAGCATGGATGTTGTTGTGCATGCACATGCAATCCCATGTATTGGGACACCCAACAAGGAAAATACAAAGGCACAAATCTGACTGGAGCTAGACTTGTACTTTGACAAGTTGATGCACATAACCACCAGCGTAGGCGTGGAGATTAGTGGAGACTCTATGCATCAGTATGTTGCTAGTCCAGCCACACTCAAGGCAATGATGCACATGTTATCAAAGGAGTTGGACAGAGGAGCCAAAGAAGTGTACCTAGATGCAACAGAGGCAAGAATTTGTTTCCCGAAATATTTCACCATATAGTATGGACACCATCACGGACTCTGTAGCTTGGCACTAGTTCACCACCTTCAACCATCATGAGGATTTCTAAGAGTTGGTCTTCCCACAGTTGTCAGAGTCATAGTGATGTCTTGCATGGCCTTTTCAAGCCTGTTTTCTCTCACATGGGTACATGTGAATATTGTTTGGAACATCTTCTCAAGTCGAAGTTCAAGTGTCAATAGCTTAATGTAATAGTCATAGAGTAGTTGAAGAGCCATGAGGGTAGATGAACAGTCACGAAGGGGAATGTCAAGGGTCAGCCCACTCTTTGCTATCTATAGTACCTCATAACTCATTGTATAGGCTTTTGGTTAGCCAATCTTCTGATAGGAGTATCTTAAAGAAAGCTTGGATAGTATTGTAAGGAGCCTTGGCTTCTCCACAGTGTAGAGCTAGTACATCTCTTTGGAGGAGCAGGTGGTAGTGACTATAACATTCCCCTATTGGGACTAGTCATTTCATATTAGGTGCCTAATATTATTTATTTTTGTAGAATATTGAGAGAATATTGCGAAGTTTATGAAGATTTGGAGGGTAAGATAATATAGGGAATTTGTCCCTACCTCAAGATGGACCAATATTAGATAATAAATTAACAAAATAACATGACATTATTGACAAATTCTCTAGCTCCGATGATTGTGAAGATCTAGGAATGTGTTCCCCTTCATTTAATTCAAATTCCTAGTGTTAGGAACCATATCCACTATTTGAGGAATTTTGGAGGGGAAAGCTTCCTCCTTTCAAGGGTAATGCTTCCCCATAAATCTGTATTAGTACAGATTCGAATTTTCCTCTTGGGGCATGTATTTGTTAGTCTTCTTGTGGAGAAAACATGTTCTTTAGTAGCTCCACTTTCATTTCTAGCAGAGATGTACTTGAATTGATTCAAATAATGAAGTTTGGTAATATTTTTAACTTGTGAATCTTGGCTTCCTTCATAGGACTCTGATTCTCCTTGGGAATTTCCATCCCAAGAGCCTCATATCCCTCATGTATACTTTGTTTTTTGTCCTTTTAATTTCTTTTTCACTTGCGTCTCTTTTTTCTACATTCATTGTTCATGCTTCTTTTGTTGGAGGTTACATTGCTTAAATTCTTGAAGTGATTTTTTTACACATTACTGATAGCGTCACATGCATGATGCATCCTTATAACATATTTTAAAATTCACCTTGAACATTGAGCTACTTGTATTGGGTTACTACTTCATGAATCTAGAATTTCCGAAAGTCCCTTGTAGCAAAATAGTAGTAATTTTATACTAATTTTAGAACATGTTAATGAGATTAATTAGATTTGATTCCACTTCTACTAGGTCATAAAAAAAAAAAATTTAATAAAAAAAATTATCTCATAGTATTTTCAATTGATTAGGTTAGGCATTTGGTTGGTTACCTAACTCACTAGTTCTTAAATTTCTAGTTTTTATAGTAGTAATGTTCTGCTATTTTTTAGCACATGTTACCGAGTGTATTTTTGAGTGATTCCACTTGTAATTGAGTCCTAATAAAACCTAATTAATGAAAATAATCCCATCCTATCTTCATTTCATTTACTTGGGAATTCTGTAACTTATCTCCTACAACAAAATAGGGCCTCATGTAGCACCCCCTGTAGCACGTCTAAACTTAATCAAATTTGCTCCAAATCTTAATCTTTATATGTTAGACTTGAATCATGAACCATAAGCTCTAAATCCATGATTTAGGATAACAAAAGGCCACTCTATACCCACCTTTCCTTCACTACAACTACAAGTATGCAATCAAAATTAGAAGACAAATTTCCACATTTGAATAACAATGAATGTTTTCCTATGAAATGTACATGGATTATGTTACTAAAGTTAAGCTTCCTTGAACATAGTGATTAAAAGTTTGATTCATCACTTTAAAGTATATTAGACTTTATTCATGAATTCATGCTTCCTTAAGGTTTTAGTTACAAGCATTCTTGTTGAAAAGCTCAAATTTCTTTTTTCAAAAAAAGATTCCACATTCTGCAAGTACAATATTAATTTACATTCTCCAAGCAGACTAATGTTTCCATTTTTTTAGTTAGTTTAGTATTTGATCTCTTGATATTCACTTCATTTTATCATATCAAGTAAATAAGGACACATTGCTTGTTGCACATATAGTGCTAACACCACTTAAGTTTTTACGAACCGTTGGTTGATAATTTAAGCTGGTAGCCTTGAGAGTTACAACATTATTATTGCAATAATGAGGCTCATTAGTTCTCTCAGCTCCTTTTTATGTACTTCTAAATTTTGTGTGTGTGGTGGAGGCTTCATCATTTTCCTTATTAATCATTTTATGAAGGCTAGTTTTGGCCTTAGTTAAGGTACCAACACAAAATTTGAGCTCTCAGTAGTCTAGCTCTCATGTTTTTGGCAAATTCATTAAATATTCCTAAGCTCATGATCAAGGGTTACTAAAAAGTAATTATTGATTGGATATGCAATAAATCTACTCAATAATCCTTAGAAACTTATCATTTTTTCACATTGACAAAGGCTTCAACAAGAAGGCTAACACTCTATCAAAGAAATGGCTTCAACTTCATAATGCATTGGCCTCCCTTGAGGAATGGACCATATGAGAATGCCACTTCTCTATATTTTATCATCTCATTTAAACAATTTGATGATTATGCTAAGCCACTCTTTGAACAATTTTTATAATATCTATTTCTACAATTAGATATTGGCATCTTTGAGCAAATCTATGGTCAATTTGTTTGAAGTAGTTAAAATCTTGTTTTGCTCCTATGTCTTTATGTGCTACACATTCCTTAGTTTAGATTGAAATTTACTTCAAACAGTGTATGTATGAATGTCTTGTGAGTCCTTTGAGAGTTTTTTCAGTGACTCTCTAAACAATTTGATGAATATCAAGATTTTGTTACAGTGAACGTGAATTTTTTTTTAAAAACTATAGTTAAAATCAATAATCATATGCTTCCTTAATAAAATTCCCAAATGTATCCTAGGAAGACTATATCAAGTAAAATTCCCCCTAAAATTGGATGAACTAAACATTTTGAATGGTGGAAATAAGTTGTCAAATTTTCAAAGCTCAAAACTCTAAACAAAAGTTGAGGAAATAATTGAATGTGAAGATCTACAAAGGCTCTCATGAGAACTTGTGATAACTAGCTCTACTGTGAGTTGTTTTTTCAATGGAAAAATGACTTTAAAAACTTCCCAATAGTGTTGTCAAACTCTCCACACACATGTGAGATTTAACTAGCCAGTGAAACTCATGTTTCATAGTTTCTCACTCACATAGTTCCGAATTTTACATTTACTCTCGCATTTTCAAACTATTGATATTGTCTAGAAAATTTAGAGTTGCCATTAGTGATTGGCATAGTTTCTTAAAAGACTCGCTTTATTGCAATAAAATTATATTCATTTCAAATTTGTAAGTACATGTACATATGATTGAGGATCTTGTACTTATGATTGTGCTTAAGAGAAAGTTGAAGAATGGAATACATACATGAGGACGGTATATATGAACAAAGGAATGGTCATGTTTTCATTGTTTTTTAACATGTATGCGTAATTGACTTGATGGTCGATTGCTTTGTTTAAACAAGCATGAAATGTCATATTGACTTGAAAAAGTTGATTTTTTCTCCAAGATTGAAAAAGGGAGATAATGATGAAGTGTTAAACAAGAGGTGGAATTATTTCTACTTTGAAAAATAATCGTCAAGTTTGTTTTGTACATGCTTGACTTGGAGAGCAGTTGTTTGAAAAAGATATGTTTTTTTCAGCTTATGATTTAGCCAATCATTTGTACACAAGGTGTAAGAGACATGATGATGATTCACATGATCTCAATTTATGTCATCAAGTTGTTTTATTTTGAATTATGTTGTTTTTTACAAGATTTGAGAAGAACATTTTCAGTAGCAAAAGTCGCCATAGAAGTTTCTTGGTAAGAAGTGGTTTGACTTCTTGATCCCATAAAACATACTTCCATTGGTACATATGTAAATTTCAATTAAGTATGAATATATTTGTGATGTAATCTCATGTTTGTTTGAGCCACCTTGGATTGATGATCAAGAAAGTGATGTTCATCTACCTTCTGTAAACTTCTCAACAAAAAGTATGAATGAGTTTAAGGAAGACAGTTCTTAACAGGAGGACAAGCGTATCTAGGAAGGGAAGTGTTGACTACCTTTGATTTTTTGTTCAAAGGCACTAGCCATGCAAGGCAAGTGTATGGAGGCTAGAAAAAGAGGGTGTTGTACTCTTTACTTTTGTACAAATCAGTATACTAGTTTTTTGCGATTCAAAAGATTCCAAATGGGGAGGAGTGATCAGATATTGATCCAGGACCTTAATGATAGCTCAAATTTAAAAATATTGGAAAGAATGTCTAACCTAGTCGACTAGATAGATATCATCTTCCTGATTCTAGCATAGCAAATAGTTCAAAAAACCAATACCGTATGAAGGAGTTATCACAATTTGAAAAAGTCTGATAAACTACGATTTATGGACATTTGACCAAGATCAAATTGGTTTAAGCACCAAACCTTTCCTTAACCGCTAAACCTATCCTTAAGCACCTTTCTTAAAAGTATGAACCAATCACATGGGCAGTATTTGAAAAGTGGGAAATGATATCTTGCATGGACTAAAAGTTGTAACTGATATTTCTAAATTCCATGCAATTAACCTTAGCAGATGACACGTGGCATGAAAAAATTACTTTTCTCACACACTCTCGATCTAATATCAATTGAGCAAGATTTCACACGAGATTACACAACAACTTTTTGATTGGACGAGTCACATTGATGGTGGAGATCATTTGGGTTAGTTGGTGATTGGACGACGTGATATCCGTTGGATCAAGCAGGATAGATCAAAGGTGGAGATTACGCTATTTGAAATGCTTTGGGTGAGGATTATCCCTAACCATCAGGATTATACAGCCTCATATGCATACCCAACATTAATTTTAATAGTCACATCCTACGGTCAACCTGGAGGAGCAGCTAAACTTAGGCGAATATGCTAAGTTTAACTGAAGTTAGGTGCAATTCACCAAAATCAGTGGAGTATCCCTAGGGGACATTAATTAAATGCACTCTAGGAGCAGTTTTCATATAGAGCCAGATAGAGAGAGAGAGTGAAACAAGAGGCTAGCTAGGCTATCAGAGCCTTATGAATGCAATGGAATAGTTCAAAGAAGCTGAGGAATTCATATTCATAGAGATTTTCATCCAGGGAGATTTTGGAGCTCAGGGCCACAAGGAGTTGGAGGCAGTTGTAGGAGCTACCAATACTCATTCTCAGTGAACCAACAACCATTCCTAACTAAAATGAGAATTTTGAATCCATTGTAGGGATCTTAAAAAGCATTTACAAACTTCTAAAGGCCTAGATGCTACAGGGAAGTTTCAGGCAGCCAAGTTCCAACCATGGAGGAAGGCCTAGTTTGAGGTTGCAGTGCTCATTTTGAGAAAATGGTCAGTCTATTGCTGGTGCCTAATATGTGTTGGAGATAGTAGAAGAGGTTTCAATGATAGTTAAAGAATTATGAATGAGTTAGTGCCATGAATAAGCTCAAGGTATCTTAGAGCACTGATTGAAGGAATCAAGTCTAAGGGAGCTTAGATATGTTTGCAGAGTGATGACGCCCATGACAGGGATATAGATGGTATTCTTGGCCCATTGGTTGAGTTCAGTAACCTTTGGAGTTAAGTGTGGAATTGGTAAGAGAAACTTTTCCATAATCCCAAAGACACAATTCAAGAAGACAAAAGCTCAAGGAGACGTAACCCATGATATTCAGGTGAACTCCTAGATTAAATTTTCCGTTGTGTTGTTTTTCATTTGCTGCATTATATGGTTGTTATATGTGTTTAGTATCATTGGAAACAAATGGAATTAAAGCACTTAAATAGTTAAGAGAAAACACACACATGTTTCAAGTATTTAATTACCCAAATGTCATATATGATCTGGAATTGATCTAAGGCAATTAATAAGGTATTATAGACTCATGTGCATGGATGTGCCTATGTTACTTTATGCAACAGATCGATAAGGTTGTGAAGTACATAGGAAATGAACCAATTAAACAAAACATAACAAGAAAACATATAAACACAACAAGTTTAATAAGGAGTTCACCCAATACTCCTGGGCTACATATCCTAGTCCAGCCTTCAATGAAAACATAACAAGAAAACACATAAACAAAACAAGTTTAATAAGGAGTTCACCCAATACTCCTAGGCTACATCTCCTAGTCCAGCCTTCAATGGTGGCCTCTCTATTATGTTTTCAAAGTATAATTTTACAACAGTGAGCTCAATTTGAGTCTCACACAACAGATATAAATCATCAAGACTGTACTTGGATACCCCAAGTCTCTGGAGTACGCAGACTCTCTTTACTGACTCTAGACCTCTGTTGGTCACAATGGTATGATTCCAATATGAGACTCATACAGGATAGAGATATATAGAGGAGTACACTTGAACCTCTCAAATTGTCTCTGGAGTGCAGAGACCCTTTGACTCTCTTTATCTCTGTCTTAACTCTGGCTCGATGCTACCTTTGCCTTTGCAGGTTAGCTCGACTTCTTCTCTCTACTTTTTGCTTTTTATTTCTCTACTTCCCATCTACTTACTCTATCAGTTGGTGGATTTTAAGCTAATCTGCTCCTTGGCTATTCATTTCCACTTCTCAGCTTTTTGGTTTCCCTGCCTTTATCCATTTGAATCCCTTTGTGCTACATAATTAGTTCACTGTATAATGTGTCATAGGGAGATGGCAACCTATTCCATAATAGATGAGTGTCAATTTTCTTGGACATGTTTGAAACGACTGCTTTTTTCGTTAACCCTAAGAATATCCATGAAACACGACCTTCCACCAGTGCGTCGTCCATATCAGAATTCAAATCCTATACAACTCTTCCTGTTGACCCCGTCAAATCTGGTCATCCATTGGAACACGTATCCACTGTTGATCTGGGGGCCCCAGGTCCTATGGTCATCGTTGATTTCAGGTGGCTAAGTACCATGATGTTCACCCATCCAATGTGAACAGTTTTATTTCTCTTCTGCCAAACACGTGGCACTCCCTGGATGGCATTGGGCGGAACTCGTTTGAAGCTTCTTACTATTCGAAGCCCTTATGATATTCTGCCAGTTTTTTGGAATCCCACTTTCGATGGAATCAAAATGATATCCATTACATTTTATGATTTTCCAGTTTCGGGCACTTGTGGCCTTTCCTTCTTTGAGGGGTTTTCCCTGTGATATGTGCTTAGTGACTTACGACTTGTCACTAATCACATATCAGAAACTGCCCCCATTCCTTGAAATGACCTCTGGATTTACTAATTTGTGACAGCGTGCATTACCATGGACCGACGGTCTGCGCTCTTGACCAATAGTCCTCGTTGTTCCCTGTTGAACACAAATTTCAACTATTATGGGGATACCTCCAATAAGCTTGATTTGTATAAGACTTTGAATCCTTGGCATTAATTTTAAAGAGTTCATGAAAACTTAGAGAGTGTTCTAGGATCCAATTTGGATCATAGCCTTCCCACTAAAAAAGATTTTGGACCACCAAACGTTGGTTTTTAAGCATCAATCAAGTGACAGATATAGATTTCTCACCTGCCCAATTTCTATCCATCTTGCACTACTTGGTTTTGAACCTTTGAGTCCAATCCTGAGGTACTCAACATCCCCTTTGCGCATTGTTCTCCCCTTCTTGTCCAGAACTGTATCTTCCCACTAAAAAAGATTTTGGACCACCAAACGTTGGTTTTTAAGCATCAATCAGTGAGAATGATTTTCACCTTGATTTTCCAACTTACAGACACATCTATTCAATAGTTAATGTAGAAAGCTTGAGACTATTTGAACCTTCATTGATTGAAGATCCCAAAGAGGAGAGTCAATTGCCTTCTATTGATGATCTGTTGCCTAAATACCTCAATGAATTATAGGAAGATACAGTTCTGGACAAGAAGGGGAGAACAATGCGCAAAGGGATTCAAATGGATAAAGGCAGGGAAACCAAAAAGCTGAGAAGTGGAAATGAATAGCCAAGG
>Ga0139314_100433_pt1 | contig 11133 bp, 7 predicted proteins | sample In2P11_FD_99376 | JGI IMG/M metagenome (GOLD analysis project Ga0139314, IMG submission 99376)
TCTTGGTCTTCCAGGAGACGCATGTGCCGACTATTAGACGCAGAAAAGACACCGTTGGAAGCTGGATGGGTTGCATAAAGACCATGTGGAACCAAACAAGTGAGCAATCGGACCGGCATTCGGTTTCTGAAAGGCTATTATCCGCACTAACTGTCCCCTTCCAAATTACGTTCCTTTATCCGCCAGTATTCCTAGTTCTGTCCTTTTCTGTTCTCTATAATGGGTTTGTCAATATCATATTCTCAACGTTGGGTTCGCTCTATCAGGTGTACTACAGCTTCTCATCTAGTCTTTCCGGTCTTCCATACCTTGGCCTAGGACTCGGTGGCATTGTTGGATTAGCCTTTGGGGACAAGATTTCCACATCGGCTGCCAGTTTTGCGGCAAGGACCAGTGATTCGAAACGTCCAGAACATAATCTTCTGTTGCTCAGCCTGGGTTTCTTCTTGTCCTCTCTTGGGCTGGTTTGGTTTGGCTGGCCTCTCAACAAACATGCGCCTTGGATTGTTTCTGCGCTCGGATTGTGTTTTTTTGGATTTGGTTGGCAGGCCTATAAAGTCAGTCCCTATATCAAGACGATAACCGTACGATGGTTGCTAAAGTTATTTACAGTTATCAATAGCATTGTTCCTGATCGAAGCATGGCCGCATAATGTTGGTTCTGCGATGGCAGCTTTCACCACTGCAAGCGCAGTGGGGGGGGGGGTCTATTATTCCTCTCGCTAGTTATCCTCTTTATAATAAGTTGGGCTTAGGTTGGACCTATACATTGCTAGCATCTGTCCTTATCGCCCTTGGTGGGATTATACAAATACTCTATGTTTTTACTTCTAAAGCAAAAGGGAAATGGAAGGTTAAAGTTAATACTATAGTATAGAACTCCGCAAGCAAGACGAGAGTCTACTAATGTAATTAAAAGAATTCAATACATTTACAAATATAGTAGTAATGAATGATATGGCTGAAACCATAACCTCTCTTTGGGGAGGGCTTTGAGAATTGAAATGTGAATACACGAGCGATATCTATACAAATGATGCAAAGGACCAGCGAAAGACTTGGAATGGAGTTGGGTCAAATTCCGTTTCACAGGGATAGCTCTAATGGAATCCAAATGAAGCTATTCCATACCACATAATTCCGGTGTATCAAGTCTTGGCAGCTATGTTGGTGCTCGGAAAGACACATCACAGAGCTAGAAATCCCTCAGCATAATGCCGCCGCTCTCGTCAGCCTTAATAATATCCTCATCTTCATCCTCATCCTCGTCGTCCTTTGTCAGGCTCCACTGCTTTTATCCTTATGACCATGGGCACCACAGCTAGTTCACCAGCAACGGGTTTCTTCATCGTCAAGCCAACTATCCGGTGCTGAGTCGAACTATGCCTTCAAAAGTTCGTTGGCCGCAATGCTGTCGGTGTTGAGAAGAATTTGGAAGTCAGTGATAAGGTGTTTCGCTGAGGGGAAGAGACGTTCAGACTTCGCCGACATTCGTGGGATCGCGAGGAGATAGAGAGCTTGTCTTCTTCTTCTGGATTCTCATCAAATCCGAAACCTTCCAGTAATTAATACACCGAATTTGGGCTGTCTCTCTCATGGCTTCTGGGGCCACCTCTTGGTCATAGCCCGAGCCCTGAGGGGAGACATTGTCGTTGGGAATGAAGATTGGGCCGATCGCAGTGGAAGCAGTGGTTGCAGTGGTAGGGAGCTTGCTTCGGGTACCTCTTGCTCGCTTGCGAGTAGGGTTCGATTTGGGAGGGAAGGGGGGGAGGTTGATCGTGTGCTACGAAGGTGATCGAAGGCGTTGGGCATAGCGCGACAGTGAGGGTGTAGTGATGGATACAAAAGACGGTGAGATGCGGAGACGAGGAAATGTGAAGCCGGACATGTGTTCGTCGAGTCGGGCCTCTGCCCTATGCTAACTACATTAGTATAGGAATAAGCATACTGTGCGCCACTCCGCTCCTCCTTCTCGCCCTTCACAATTTATCTCTCCACTACAGTACCTGGAAATCTACCACCCTAAATCCACACGGATCCACAGCCTCTAATATGGAATCCACACCCGAAATTTCAATTCAGTCCAATTCTATTCCATACCTTTCCATTCCAACTCGTTCCCTGCAAAGGACAGTGACTGTCATGAACTAGAGTGTGGATGGGGACCCAAATCCACTCTATCAACAAAAACTTAGCGGATATCCAGCTGACCAAATTTGCAAAACTGTATGACAATCACGTATTGGCATGATGCTGTAGGAGCATATGATATAACATCAAGTCTTGACATAGTGGCTTGGAGGTTCAATAGGATAGTTTAAACACATGTATCTATACAAACTTCCTCTAGAACCACTTCGCGTTCTCATCAATAGGGATCACAACTATCACTCGCCTCATACGTATCCAACGTCTCTTCCATGTATGCACAGTTGTGGCCGCTTGTCCGACGCCGCACTCACCATTGAGATTGTCAAACTCTCGCTCTTTGTATAAGGTCCGAAGCCCACGAGTAGTTGCGCCCCCTGATGGAGATTATATTCTTTGTAGCTGCGATAAGGCCAATCACCTCGCCGTCAAACGCGGAGGACTCTTACTCATCGTCGGAGATGAAGATAGTGTCGCTCCAGCTGATGGAGTGATGGCGAAGGAAGCGGCGGTGTTGCTACGACGTGAAGCTCGTCTGTGCTTGGATGGCGTTCTAGGGACAGTAAAGGCTTTGCGTTTGCCGCGGAGCCCGTTGACGGCAGAAAGCATGGCGACGACGGTAAGGTTGATGATGTGATAGTATTGCGATGGCGACAAAGGTAAGATTGATAGGTAGGCATAGATTTACTTCTTCTTAAGCTAACTGCATTGACATATATGTAAACAAGCCACGTCATCTCAACGCCATTCCCCGCCTCTCGCCTCTTGCAAAAAAAACCCAAAACTACACCTCTAACAGATCCAGTGGGATATCTACGAATATCAAGCCACTCCGCTCCACTGCACCCAATTTGGACTCCACCCGCCCTAAATCCACTCCACTATTTCCACATCATCCAACCGCACTCCATGAAAATCCACTAGACGAAATTCGCCAGCAAAGGATAGCCAGGAATATGAACAGTAATATCACCAATGGTATAGAGATATAGCCAATGATATCGGACACGTCTCCCACAAATAGTGTGAGTGTGAGATACCGTGAAGTCTTAACTTGAGACTGACTTGGGCACTATCTAGCGCAAGCTCAAGGTCGAGGACGAAGTCCCTCGCGTCGGGGTTGTCTCAATTGACCATTCTGCACAGTAGGGGCACTTCCAAGCTGGCCTAGAGCTGAGTCTTGCTTCTTTATCACGGTTGTCCTTGTGGTTGCTTTCCGAACACCGGTATTTTTTTTGGATTTCTCCGCTGGTTTTGCCGACGCTCCAGGCCGCTTACCAGCCGCCAGCGTTTGCACGAGTGCTTCAATCCGCTTGGCCCGACTCTTTGGCGAGGCTGTCTCCACGCGCCACAGCACTGCGTACCGATCAGACTTGTTCATGGCTTCAAAGAAAGCAGCAGCAGCAGGGTTCGCTGCTAGTGCGGTAGCAAGATCATCAGGGACCGTTATGGTAGCCGGTCCGGCGTAGGCACGCTCCCAGCGACCGTCAGCCTTTGCGGCCTCAACTACAGCAAGGCCTGCGGGTCGCATTCGACCTTGTTCCACCAATCTTCCTATAGTGTTCACGTTCTTCTGGGACCATATGCTCTTGGAGCGACGTGGGGTGTATCGACCAACCACCAGTCGTCGTCGAGCCCATTGGCCCGGCCGTCGATCCATCCAAAGCAAAGCGCAGTCTCAACTGCTTCAGCAGCAGACACGGATGCAATACCAGAGGACTTCTTTGCCAACTTCAAGTAGATTCCAGGTGCGGTTGCGTGCTCGCGTTCGAAGAAAGCCTCGAGTTCAGTACAGGTAGAGAAGGAATAAGTCGGTAGGTCCGATGGTGGGACCTTGCTAGACATTGCATATAGTGCGGAACGTAGTTGAAGTGGAGTGACGCTTAATGAAAGTGGAAGTTAGGACCAAAGGGATCGTCGCACCGGGCCGATCGAACTTCCGGGCCAAGCTAATTATAGTCGAATCCTTGCGCTTCTGAAATTGGGCTGTCACCTCTTTATTAAATGGGGCTATAGGTGAAGAATTGGCCCGAGACTGGAACGTTCACAATCCTGTTTTTGGAACAGTTCGAGAAATCGCATGGTCGATCTGCCTGCTTAAGTGGTTAATTTCTAGAGAAGTTCTAAATCAGCCTGAGGTTGCTAGCATTATCCAGCGGATTCGACAGCAGTGTACGGCAGTGTTGCTCATTTTGCTTGCGATGGAGCATAACATCCAGCCGACCCTTCGGACAGTGGTGCGCTCTGGCTGCACTTTCTTGTAAAAGTTGCAATGCGTTTCCCCGGATCCGCGCAAGGTTCCGTTAGACAGGGGCCTTGAGACTATCTCCAAGCCTAGCGGTGGCCATGACAAGAGCTGACAAGAAAAATCAATTGCAAGTCGTAACGATATTAGGGCTAACGTTAGCGTCGGAAGCTGCGCACTGTCTTCCGGCCTTCGTGTGCATCCGTGCTCCATACCAGTCTCCTTTACTACTAACGGGACCCCCAGTTTTTCGCACACCCCTAGGTGGCGTCAGTCTAGTAGGGATGATACAGGAGACTATCGCACGCCCCAAACCTTGGCTGTTTCTTAGATACCTTTCTATTATTCAGCGAGCTTAGTATACATAACGTAATCCACAAGTAAGTGGTCCACCTGAGCTTTAGTGCGATTCCGAGCTTTCGATGCCTCAATAGTTTTAAGCAACTGCTTTAATAATATTGTTAGTCCCGTATATAACTTTATTTAGATTTCAACTAATATCGAGGTAAGAAACAGAACAGTTTAAGCGGTTTAAGACGTTGCAGACTACTGTTATTCAAACATCGCTGGCCTTTGCAGCACAAGACTTTATAGTAGGCTTTACGGCTATCGCAAATAATTTAAGAATAGTCCGAAGTATCAAGAGTATTATTAAGATCTTTTCCCGTAAGTTAAAAGTAGAAATTATATATGGTTGTTGAGATTACAAGGGCATCAAAAGTTTCGAATTGCACCAAAAACTGAGGTGGACCACTCACTTGTGTGGACCACTCACTTGTGGATTACGTCATATATACTAAGCTCGCTGAATAATAGAAAGGTATCTAAGAAACAGCCAAGGTTTGGGGCGTGCGATAGTCTCCTGTATCACCCTACTAGACTGACGCCACCTAGGGGTGTGCGAAAAACTGGGGGTCCCGTTAGTAACTCCCCACCCCTGCGTGCTATCTCCCAGCAAACTGTAGGATGGGCGCTGCGGAACCAGTAGTCCATCTGTCAGAGCTCTGAGCGCAGCAAAGCTTCCCTCCCATGAGTCGGGCCATGCACTAATTCAAAAGTTAAAGCTTAAATGATGATGACACTTGCGCAAAGGGCAGTGGCAATTGGATTTCCAATGGGGGCGAACCCCACAGCGGCAGGCTCGCAGGTCGTGGCTTGATCAAACAGCCCATAGCGGCCTGCAAGACACGCACGCCCACGCTATTTACCGTTGTGGAGACTAAACTAAACGCCGGGGTGCGGTGTGGAAAAGGATAATTGTAGAGATCTACCACGGCTTCTCCGCAGCCTTTGGGCTTCGTCTTCCCTTTCAGCGTGCTTACATTCCAGCTTGAACTACCCACAACGATACCTCATATCCTCGACCGCGCCGTGCCTATGCTTTTTGCCTCTCCGCTAGGCGCTGAGTTCTTCCATTTCAGGCGCATGTTGATATCAATAACTGTAGATACCTGCGCTTGGACGACCCGCTTTCGCAAGAATTTGAATCTTTCTACAACCCACGCGACAGCATGAAAAGCTTTGTCTTCAACAATCGAACTGTACAGGGCACCACGCTTGCACACTTTGTCGCGTTACAACTCTCGGTAGTTATTGCAAGGGAACAAATCGATGCTCCCGGTTAAGGACAACAGGCATTCCTAATATTTCGCAAAGGTGTCGGCGATCGATTTGCAGCGATGCGCAACATTCCTGTTTCTGTTATGATTACTTGGCCACGTCCAAACTACGTTGACCCTGAGACACGCGGGAACTCAATCATATACGTCCTCTCGCCTTTTCTATTCGTTAGTGCCACTACCGTTGGACTCAGGCTCTACACTCGGACAGTAGTAAATAGATGGTTTGGATGGGATGATGTTCTGATTATACTTGGGTTGGTATGCTACCGTACCCTTTGCATCAAATCAAATACTCAGACAATGTTACTGCAAGCCAATCATGGCATCGTGTAAATCAAAGCTAACTTGTTGACCGTAAGATTTCCACCATCGGCTTTAGTATTGTAGTCAGCCTCACTAGTGTAAAATTCGGAGGAAACAGGCATATCTGGGACCTCGACCCAGCCCTAATACAAAGTAAGTATTCGCGCTCTCTTCAGTACATTTGTGTGAATCGAACAGAATTTGGTAGCAATTCCATTGCATGAAGCTTAACAAGAACCTCAATCTCACTGTTCTATTGATCTTTCGTACTATACATGAGCTATATAAGATCGCATATCGTGGATAAAAGACTAACATTCCCGCTTTCAAGGGGCCATACAAACAGGCTTGGCAATGAAGCTTCTGTATCTCTCAGCCACATCATTCATCCGCTGCTCCTTACTCTGCCTTTACTACCGCTTAACCCGCGATGCGGGCATGCAGAAGTACCGCCTCGTACTTCATATAAGCTTAGCCTTTGTTGTTTCTATTTTCGTAGCGTTTTTTTTGTCGTCTATTTTTGCCTGCAGGTGAGCATTCACAAACACATCTGCAGTAACACGTGCTATTCAACTTGTCTGACATCCAGCCCATATAGCCCGATTCGAGCCTTCTGGCAATGGCCTAAACTCGGCAGTGCTAAATGCCAAAATGAAGAGGCCGCAGTAATGACTTTGGCCTGTCTCTCTCTTCCAGGACGTACTAGTTACTGCGATCCCGATTCCACTCGTCATGAGCATGCAGATGCCGATCCGCAAACGTATAGGGGTAATAGTCCTTTTCTGTCTTGGATTTGTCGCCACGATCGCCGGTGCCATGAGAGTGTATTACACGTATAGATTTTGCTACGTCGACTGGGACCAATCCTGGATTAGCTACCCACTATATATTTGCAGTGCTGTCGAGATTAATCTAGGTGTGGTTTGCACGTCTATTCCACCCTGTCGTCCGCTGCTAGGGCCTTTGCTCTCAAAAACTTTTACTTTCTTGTCTGGCTCCATCAGCTCCCTTCGGCCTTCTCGTTCCGACGACCTCGGCGAATCTTCACAGCCATCAAGCAATTCCGCATCACAAAACATAAACACTACGGCAGGAAAGCGCTTTTCCTACCGCCTCTCGAACCACTTCGCGACAGATTTCCCCCACTCACATCAGGCCTTGGCAAGAGGAGCGATACGCAAACCGCTCGATACAGACTCTGACAGGGAACTAGTCACTCGAGGCACGGAAGATGCGCAAGTCGAATCAGGTAATGCCTTGTATAGGCACAATACTGATGGAAGCGCAGATAGCGCTCAAGACAGGCCTCGGAGAGAAGCAGTCGACACCTCGATTCTCAGCTATAAAAGTACCGCCCAAAGAAACGAATACGAGCTCTCCAAACCTGGACCTGTTTGCACGCATAGCCTTGCGTGACAGCACGCATGCTTGCAGCAGCAATCTCTTCTGCGCTGCTCAGTAGATCATTTCCGTCCGTCAACGGGCGTCGTTTGGAAGTCAGGGACCGGGCGCATCAGCATTGAAACATATATTTGCACTTGGCGAGGGACTTGGAAGGGTCGAACATGGGCATGATAAGTGAGCGATAGGTTATTGAGGGGAACTCAAAGAGTGGCAAGGCATTTCGGGGAGAAAGGAAGGAACGAAAGCCGGGGTGTTGATTAGTCTGTACATTGTGTTGGATATCTGGCTAAAAGAAGGTTGGCAAAGTCAAGGAGTCATAGGCGTCTGGCATTTTAGACTCGGGGCAGGAAACTCTCTGCAGGCGGCGCCTGAGGTGCATAGTGAATTTAGTCGACAGATTGGAGCATAGCAAAACTGGCTGGAAAGTACTGTCACAAATGATCATATTATGTATCTCTTCGTAGGAAAGCTGGTAGCTTCTTCGGAATGGCTAAGGGGCGTAGGCTTTGAATTAGCGATATTAATTCTTAAATATCAAACATCCAAACTGTAGTCGCAATGTTATTTACAGACACAGCACCTAAAGAGTAAGCTCTTCAATTAAACTGCTCGCCAACGACACCCGCAATGGGATTCGCGTTGTCAAAGCCCTACTACCTAAGGAAAGTACATCAAGCCTTTTTGATTAGTGATGGGGTTGGCATGGATCGAGAGATCGCCTATTAGACTCCATATTAGCTGGGTTGGGTGGAGTGGAATTTAATTTACAGGTAACCACCATATTCACATGATCTTATGGTGGTGGGGATATGGAGGAGGTACTTAAGGTTGCGTCAAGGTTGCCTGGAGAGAGCGTATTTAGATTACTCCTTCTACCACTGCCAAATCCCAATAATGGGTTATTTGGTGGAAAGATGCTTTGGAGAAGCAGCTCTCGTTCATCGTATTATGAGATCCCACTCTCTAGCATTGTTTTTGTTCTCGTCTTCGCGTCTTCATGATGACTCGTTAGCTACTCCGTATACCTTCTAAGAATACAATCCTTGACGTTAAATGGTATAACCGACGTGCCGCCTTGACTAGTGTACCAGGTCTACGCTAGTAACAGAGTTGTCTCCTGACACTTATTAGGTTCATACGTACGCGACCCTCTAAACAAATTACCTGCGCGCCAACATTCCCACTGGCTCAGAACGATCGGTTGAAATCGTGCAGAGCAATGCTTGAAATGACTAAACAAAAGCAAGAGATATTGCAGTCAGTGCGCAACGCGCTTGCCAACGGCTTTGTTCTCCTTATAATCAGTTTCGTTCAAAAAATTTCGATTAGCCCGCACCAGTTCGTCTTAACTCCCCTCCTACAACTTCCCATACTGATAGCGTAATAATCTGTACTTCTAAACCTCATCAATGGGCCATTGGACGAAACTAGCCAGGAGATTTTCGCAACGGCTAGATGGGGGTTCTAGCCGTTTACTTAAGATTGAGATACATCTGGATTGTAGAAATCTGATTGTTATTAAGTCTACTTTGGATGCACTGATAGTTTATATGCGAATGATGGGCTACGATATTCTGGTAGTAAATTCATAGGCGGTATACAGGCTGCTATTGGTTAAGTATGACCAGCGGTACGTAGATAGGGCGGACAATTAGCTGGATGCTAGATGTCGATAGAGTCGACACACGAGTGATATCGAGCAACAGGGAGAGGATTCACGAACACATTAACTGAATAAATGATACCGGGATAATAATAATTGCCATGGAGAGTGGCGTGATATAAAATTTAGCTATGTGATACGGTAGGCTTTGTCCTATCACAGTATCATATTAGGTAGATATACTTAGTATGCGATGTGCTCCTCTTAGGTCTGTGCGTTCCTAAAAATTAAACAAGCATTAGCTTGGCGGGCGCGGTCTGATTTACTGAGCTTAGAATAATTTGATAAACTTAGACGGGTTTAAGAAACTCCTAAGGCTCGATACATTGGGCGAAATTGACGTGGCTTAGTGAGCTGGAACATGCATGACGAGCTAGTATATACTATTATGCAACCCTTCGTTGTCTTAGGTAATTATCTCAAGAATCATATCTCTTTTGTGATTCTTCTTTGCCTATGCACTTAGCCATTCCTTCACCCATCCGGTGATCCATTCATCCCTAAGAGGTTCCAGACCTCTTAGCGTTTTACTAGATTCCAATGTCTTCTCCATGGACAGCTTCATTCTCAGCCCCCGGTTGCCTTGATACTGCAGATTCTCATAGAAGTCTAGCAGCTTCATGGCGGGATTCTTTTGCGCCAACATCACAGCGTCAACGTTACCAACATTTTCAGATTCTGCGCTCTTCGCCTTTAGCGTCGAAATCCAGTCTGTGTACGAAATAACCTTGATAGGTTCCTGACATGAAGACTGAGCTTCGAGAGTCTTCTTTATGGGTAGGATAAGGGACGACCAAGTCACGGGATTCGGATGCACAATCTGGAAAACAGACAAGCCATTGTGTGCCCTTTCGTCCTTTGTATTTGAATTCAAAGCCAGCTCTACGACCACATCTGCCAGCTGATCGACTGGAACCCAATTGATGGACTCCTCAGCTGCGGAAGCGTCGCCCAATGTCTCGGGGATCGCCCCAATGAAGGCAGAGCTTGTGACTAGACTAGGCAGCCACTCTTGCCTGTTCCATCCACTAGCCGTTCGTGCTGCGCCGGCTACCTGACCGATGCGGATAGAACTCGCGCTGATTCCCAAGGTCTTGGAAGCGTGATCAAGCAGACGCTCGGCAAGGTACTTGGATTGCCCGTAGCCCATGCCTGCCGGAGCTGAAAGCTCAGTTATCACGGCTTCTGGGACACTGGTGCCATGGTACGACGATACGCTTGAGATTGAAGAGAAGAATTGAATCTCGCTGTTCCATCTGCTACGCGCTGAGAAGCGGATAAGGGAAACGACACCGAGGAGTGAAAATGTGAAAGTAGCCAGGGAGATATTAAAGTTCACAGGCCAGGCATTATGAATAACATGAGTAACTTCCGAGAGCAGGGTCTGATAATCAATTTCTGGAAGACCAAAGTTGTGCTTTGCGAGATCCCCCGTGATGAAGATGACGCGTTCCGAAGGGAAGTTTGTATTCAGACCGCGGGTCTGGTTGTTCTTGATCTGACGATCTTTGGCATCCGAAGTGCGATTGAAGCAATAGATTTGCGCGACATCCGGCATCGAAAGAAGACTATCGAGGATGTAGGATCCCAGAGCGCCAGTAGAACCTGTTAGTAGGATTGTTGTGCGTTTCTTGCTGATAGCTGGAAAATCTGCGTGGGTAATTGGACCGATGGCGTCAATCTCCTTGCTAAAGTCTTTCAACATTTTGGCAAGTTCTTCGGTCGAATGTTCTCCGTTGGTCACCTTC
>Ga0139314_100439_pt1 | contig 11098 bp, 14 predicted proteins | sample In2P11_FD_99376 | JGI IMG/M metagenome (GOLD analysis project Ga0139314, IMG submission 99376)
CGCACCTTCGCCCCATTAACGCCCCCATTCTCCCCCCCTTCCTGCCATGGTGTTGTACCCTGCATACCATTCCCGCAGCGACCGGTTATCACTGCTGGTGTCTGTCCTATCAATATAGAGCTCTCTGTCTCTTAGTCGTCACCCTCCGGGAGAGCTATGAGTCTGGAACTTCTGTCCTGTTGCCTGCTCTCGTCGTCCAGCCTGGGTTCGGAATTCTTTATGCTAATAGCCTCAATGATAGGTCGGCGCAGCCAAGTACCGCCAGATGCGCTGGGCAGGCGAGACGCCTTTCCCTAAGCCGGTCGTGCTCGACTCCGGTATCGACATGACTCTGCCGTCACGAGAGGCCGGACGAGAGATCCCCTGCAGGATGTTCAAGCCTGCCCAAGGGAAGGACGTTAAGGGTGTGGTCATGCACATCCATGGCGGCGGATGGGTTCTCAACGATGAGAAATTGTACGTCTGCGATCTCGTCTAAGAACGCAGCTATGAACTGTAAGGCAGGGTCTGATGGATTCCAGCCAGGATTACTACCTCAAGTTCATGGCCGACAACGCAGATATGGTTGTCATCTCCGTTGGCTACCGCCTCGCGCCTGAGCACCCTTTCCCGCAGGGCCCAGAGGACTGCTACGACGTGGCCGAGTACCTCGTCCAGAACGGGAAGTCACAATACGGTGGCGATCTCGCATTCATGGGCGGCGAGGTAAGCATTCCACCCGTCCCCTCCGACGGCTCTTCCTACCAACACGAGTTCCCAGCGCTGACACCCCTTCCAGTCCGCAGGCGCCCATCTCGCGGTCCTGACAGCATTCCACCTCCTCTCCCACAGCCCCTACACCTCCCGCCCAACCCTCCGCGGCCTCCTCCTCCACTTCGGAGCCTACGACCTAACCCACTTCCTGCCGCAAGCGCATCACTTCACTAAACCCTTGATCCTCGATCACAATATCATGAACCACTTCGTCTCTGCCTTCCTGCCCAACACCACCCCTGCCTCCCGGCTTGACCCCTCCATCAGCCCCTTCTACCAAGACCTGAACGTCTTCCGTACATCAGACGGGAGCAAACTGCCGCCGGCGCTTTTCACGTGCGGTACCGAGGATTGTTTGCTCGATGATACGGTCGTCATGGCGAGTAAGTGGATGATGGCTGGTGCGGAAGCCACGGTGAGGATTTATCCGGGGGCGCCGCATGGGTTCATTATGTTTCCGCCTAGCGCGAGCCCGGCGGCTGGGGAGGGGTTGGAGGCGACGCGGGAATTTATGGCGGAGGTGATGGGAAGGGGTGGGGCGAGGTTGTGAGGGTGCGAGGGCGCTGCGAAGGATTAGTGGTGGTAGAAGTTTGTTGGGGGTCTGTGTTTCTGAGGAGCAGGTGCGGCGGCTGTGAGTAGAGGGTGGCTGCAGCGGGTAGACAAATAGATGAGATCAAACTTCGGGAGGGTGTGAGAGGAGCATAAATTCTGAAAAACACATTGCGTGCGGTTTACGCCATCAAATTCCGGCTGGACAGACAAGAAAACATGCTTATCCGAAGAAGCTATGTCGACACCCACCAAGATACATTAAAATCATTAGCCGCCTACATATCAACGGATCAGTGTATATGCAGCGCCAGCACGTTAGGGCGAGTGCTCAAGCCACGAGGCTCCTCCTTGCCATGTTCCTTTCCTGCTGCTATCCTCGGAGATGAGCGCCAAACCGCAGACCACCCTATTCATCCCACCTGCCCACTCGCAGCAAGCACATCATGCCCTCCGCTACCAGCGTCCGCAGACGGAGAAGGCTTCACTGTCTCCGGCACAGCTATCTCCTTAGCGGGTGGATCTTCCGGCGTGAGAATCGAGGAATGCACGCTGCGGTGATTGCTCGGAACAAAATCTGAGAAAGTTGAGCTACGCCGAATCGACGGTAGGGTAGTCTGCGCAGTCGAGGTTTGCGTCATTGGAAGAGCCATGCTCTGCGACTTCGACCGCAAGGAGAGGAAAGAGAACAGAGTGCGCTTGGGTGTTATGGTTGTGAGACAGTTGAGGTGTCAGAGCTAGGGGCGCAGGTGCTGCAAAAGTGGTCAGCACGGATCAATGCCAACAGGGGTAGTGAGCCTACGACAAGCTGCTCGTCGTAGCAGTAAGCCCACTCTTCCTCACAAACACCTTCCCGACTCTACTCCCCCAAGAGCCACCACCACCAAACGGCGCCCGACCCCTTAAGCTGCTCCTCCTCCTATCCAGCCGCGGCCACACCCTCGCGCACCCCATCTTCACAAGCCACCCGCGATACATCTCCGTAGCATCGGCCCCCATTCCAAAGAAAAAGAACACAAAGTACCCACACACGATGCGGACCCAGTGATCGAGGAGCAAGACCCCTCCGTTGGGGATCATGACGACAAGGTCCCAGTCCGCGTGCACCGCAGCCCACGAGTACGGGATCCGTGGAACCTTGAGGTTGAGGGCGAAGAGGTAGAACTGGATGGGTAAGGTACCGAAGACCAAGACGAGCGTCATGAGGAAGAGGCGCAGGAAGCGCGATTTCGTCGTGTCGGCTGTTTGGAGCAGGCGGGAGAATTGGCGGCGGTGGCGGTGGAGGCGGTAGATCACGAGGCCTAGGAGGTTGTCAGCACATGAAACACAGACGAAGAAGGAGTGGACGGGACGCATACCGGAGTAGTAGGCATCGATCAGTGAGAAAACAGGCGGCCAAATGAAGATGAGCCAGATGCTTGGCCAGCTGTTGTCCACGACGAAGTTGCAGCCGGAGATACCCCAAATGCAGTAGCGAGCCGGCTGGACGATGTAGTAGACCAGCATGAGATAAACGGGGCAGCCCCAGCAGAATAGCAGATCCAGGACGCACTGCCTGCGGCGCTGTGCTTTGCTCGGTACGATGACAGCGCGGTTTGTATCCATAACTCTCGCCAATCCCTGCATGATGCATGCGAGAGCGCCTGTCAAGCCTACTGTTGCTCCCACGAATAGTCTCGCTTGGATGTCGCAGAGGACTTTCCCGTTCCACCATTTGGATATGTTGTCGTTCGGCCAGATGATGGGGTTGATGACATTGCAGATGTTGAGGAGTACGAGCCACAGTATGAGACTGGATGCCGCAACATTCCGATGCCGGAAATGCCAGTAGAAGGGCGGGATGTTGAGTAGGACGGCAATGGCGGCAAAGATTGGTACGTAGATCGCAGCTGGGTAGACTCCGGCCTCGCCATTGCTGTCTTCTGTGCCTCCCATGGTGGATGGGGACCAGAGCTGTGCGGCCTTGGAATGAGGTTTTCTTGGATTCTCGATGCGACCGCAGGGTGTTTTTAGGATCGAACGACACCCTTCCAGAGAAGTGTTTTAGGTCCTAAGGAAGCTGCAACTTGCAGTAGGTGGGCGAGGTCGGTACGCACTGCTTATACTTCCCACGGGATCTGCTCCTGGCAGTTGAGGTCGAAAGACTTGAATTGCACAGATGAGGTGGTTTGTAGAGCAAGAAAGGAAAGCAAGTTGCTAGAAGGTGGATGAAGGATTGGAAGACGGAAAGATGCTTGAAGCGTTTCGGGCTCAATAACGGATTAGGTCAATAAGACTGTATGACTAGAATAGTTGTTGACAGTCGCTTGGAAGGCCAACTGCTTGAAAAGATGTTTCCAAGCACACAAGCAGACATATCGAAACACAAACGATGCTTACAGCTTTATCGCGGAAGTCGACGCCTTTGTCCTGACGCGTCATAGCTATCCAAGAGTCTGAGGTTGGATGCACTTTTGGCGATTACCCTTTTTGGGTGTCAATAGGAAATGTACGGAAGCGAAGCGCGAACCGCATAAAACATGTTGAGAACAACCCAGAACGCAGCACCCACTGGCAGACTTGACTGCGTCCTAAATGAGGATACGACATCATTACAGGTGCCTCTCTGCCTGGGTCTCTCTGCCCAGATACAAGAAATCAAGAGCAGGTGACGAGGCGACTTGGGACTCTACCTATATCTCCAATTTGCGTTCGCTGCTTGCCGCATTGTTCCTGGCCGTACATTAGCAGCCGCCACTACGTTCATGATGTTCCTGGCTGTCAACCAGCTTGCCATGATGTCGGATCGTCTGAAGTTGAGGTTGAGTTAACACTCCCTACAGTTGGCCCATTCGGGCCAAGCGGCGAACGGCAAAGGGGATCGTCACCATGCATGCAGCAACAAGGCTGAGCCACCGGCAGCGAAATCAAGCACGCGACGGACGGGACGGGACACTCGGGCACCATGACAGCCAGCCGAGCCAGCATCCCCCAATGCTCCTCTGTTCCTGTTGAAAAGTGATCCGTTCGAAAGGGTTTCCGTCCTGTCAGACGTTGCACCCACCGAACCGATGCCGCCCACAGGCCTTGACGTAACCCCCACGCAACAGCCGCCAACATGAGCACGCCTGCTGAGAAAGAAAGCGCGCCCCCCGTGCCGCCTCGTCCAAAGTCGAACAGCTATGCCACGGGCGCACAACTGCCACCGATGCTGAACCGCAGTCTCAGCGGACGGAAGCCGAGTTTCGTCGAAGGCGGCCCGCTGCCTTCGCCGTCGCTGGGGAAGCGTAGAGGGTCGGTGTTCTCCGATTTCTCGACGGACGACGGCCGCGGATCGATGAGGTCTTCGACGGACAATCTGTTGCGGACTACGACCAGGAGGGAAGTGATGGACGATGGGGCGGACATTGAGTTCTCGCATTGGCATTCAGCCCCGTTGGCATTGGCGATATTACCCGCTATAGCGGGTGTGTTATTCAAAGAGGGTGGTACAGTTGTCACAGATGTGATGCTGTTATGCCTGGCTGCCATGTTCTTGAACTGGTGTGTCAGGGCGCCTTGGTAGGTTGTCTAGCCAGAAAACATGACACTGTTCAACAGCCCTGACTGTGATGTAGGACATGGTACTACTCCTCCGTAACCCTCCGTGTGCAGGACGCAGACGCCCACCACCCAGTCCACTTTACCTCACTCATGGAAGATATCACCGAAGAGCCCGCCGATGAGTCCGCTATTACAGACAACGCGACTAAGCCCAGCGACGGCTCCATCTATGAAGACGCGCGTTCAAAGCATTCAACCCATGAAAAGGAGCACGCACAGACGGAGGCAGCCGAAGAGCTCCGCCGCAACGAGCTCACAGCCCTAACCCTCTGCTTCCTCGGCCCTCTCGTAGGCGCCTACCTCCTGCACACGATTCGCAGCCAACTGTCCCGCCCCTCCGAAGGTCTTGTCTCCAACTTCAACCTGACAATCTTCATCCTGGCCGCCGAGCTGCGGCCCTTCTCGCACCTCATAAACCTCCAATACGACCGCGTCGCGCACCTGCAACGCGTCGTGCGCTCCGACCCGACCTTCCCACCCCCCGGCGCCCTCCCCACCGACGTCCTCGACCGCCTCCACTTCCTCGAATCCCGCATTTCCGACCTCTCATCCACCGCCCTTACCGCCCCCACGACCGCCCCCACACTCACAGACCACCAACTCGCCAAGCTCTCCCGCCTCTCCTCGGATCTCGACTCCCTGACCCGCGCCATCAGGACCTACGAAAAACGCGACCGCGCACGCAGCCTGCAGACCGACGGGCGCTTCCGGGACCTGGAAGCTCGGCTCGAAGATGCGCTGGCCTTGGCCGGGGCCGCGGCTCGCAGCAGCCAGAAGCCTGGCGTCGTGGCGCTGGGGCTTGAGTGGGCGGGACGGGCGTTCAGCGTCCCGCTGGGGGTCATGTGGGGGGTTTCTGTGTTGCCGCTCAGGGCGGCGGTCGAGGTGCTGGTGAGGATCAGGTTGTGGGTTTTTGGGGGCACGAAAGTTGTTAGGCGGAGGAAGGGAGAGGTGAAGGGGGAGAATGGGGGCGTTAATGGGGCGAAGGTGCGGATGGGGAAGGAGAGGCGGTGAGTCTTGGAGAGCGAGGGTTTAGGCGTGATCTATGGTGGAAGGATTCTGCAGCTTAGACTTCGGATGAAGCGGTGTTTGGCTGGGAAAAGGATTCGGCGTGGTAGGGCATGGGAGGGCAGGCATTTGGGTAAACGATGACATGGGAGATTGACGAACCACAAGCTCAAGCGGGCTTGAAGCTCCGCGCGGATAAACCATTGCATCTTAGGTACACACTCAAGTCATTGCATTTTGCACACAAGTCGTCATATCTCACGCACGTGACACGCCATGGACGAAGAGTTTGGGAAAAGACTTTGGCATTCAGCTCGCCCAATCCCTGGAAAGTAGCATCAACAGTCTCAAAGGCCCAAAAGCAAGCCGGTGTTAGAGAACCGTCAACTACGTCGTATGCAAGCAACCCTAGAAGTCCTCAACGAGTCTTGACCAGCCTCCTAGAAGCCATCCATCGTAGTCTGTGATTTGCAAAATTCCCTCCAACGCAGACTGGAACCGTGGACTAAGAACCCCGCACAACCCACCACCCTCGTGCGATGACGTCGTTGCAAGAAGCCGTTGACCGATTTCGAGAATGGTGTCGTTGCGTCCGGAAGTGGGTTGAGTGAGGAGCTTTGCGGCTGTCGATTGTCGGAAAGAAACGTGACGGAGAAGAAAGCGACAGATGGCGTTCAAGTCGGCTGTGGTTGAGGTGCGAGGCGTTTACTTGCTGCAGAGAGGTTAGAACGTGAAGAGGGAGGGAGGTGGAAGCAGTGCCACATACCTGCGGGCTCTCGTCTTTCTCCTCTTACGCTTGAGGCGTCGTACGCGCTTCTTCCTCCACTTGGCTCTCATCGTCGATCACTAGGTGAACTGGATGGGGCTGAGGTTAGCGGGTGTGCGTGGAAGTGAGCGGGGTGGCGTCAATGGCGTGAAGAAAGCCATTGGAGGATTGGCCATGCTCTACAGAAGCCATTGAGAGCTATGTGGAACGGAAGGGAGTTTCTTACATCGTTTTCGAGATGAGTGAAGCTGGTGTAGAGAGGAGGAAGCTCAGAAGAAGGCCGACTCGGATGGTCTTGTGCGAGAAACTCGCTTGCTTAGCTTACTTTAGCCGCTTACGGACAAGCGCCTTGGGACTCCAGACATCCAATCACGAGCTTGGATCTTCAACTACAACCCTCATGCGTTTGTCAATTCGAGACGTTGTATCAGGAGGGAGAAAGAAAGGGGATGTCTGTTGGGGGAGGGTGTATGATGGACGAGTCCGGCTGTAGTCCGGGCGCGTCTGATGTTGCGTCTCTCGAGGTCTGGATGGACGATGGTTCATCAAGCCCGTTGCTTTTAAGACTACTCCAGCTAATAGCAATCAGATTATTTCGGTTCTATACCCATACAGGCAAACGACGAGTTCTACATTGGTCGAGATGAGAAGACAAGGTACGAGGAGTGAAGTGCATGCCCGTACCAGCGCAGACTAACATTTGCAGTTACTGGCACTGGCCGGATCCTACCATCTCGAACCGACATTTGAAGATCCACTGTATCGTGTACGAAGAGGATTCGACGGCAGATGTTCCACCTCTTGTGTATGCCGAGGATCTATCAAGCAACGGTACCTACTTGAGAAGAGCTGGTGATGTGACGGAGCAAGATGGCCAGCCCTATGGTATGCTCATGGGCGCCAAGAGTGGTGCCGTACTGCTTGGCCACGAAGATCAGCTTCGTGTGACACCCAGCTTGGTGCTGGTTTATAACTCTTTCCATCAGTCTCTTGCCGCCGAAGCGAAGTTTGATGTTGTTCAGGCACGAGAGAAAGCAGTATGTTATCGTACCACCTTGCTGCTCCATCTTCGCTTCGCTAAATGAACAAATAGTTGTTCGAGGGGCGTTACAGAATCACCAACAGAAGGCTCGGTGTTGGTGGCAATGGCAGCGTCTTTGCTGCACTTCACCGGAGGTCCCAGCGTCAGCTGGCATGCAAAGTTGTCGACCTGAGAAAGGACATTGACCCTTTGAGAACCGGCTTACAGCCTGTTGATACGAACACTCCACTCCAGTCTCAGCAGTATCAGGCGGAAAAGTGGCTTCAACACTTGCATAAGAGGTTCAGGGAGTTTGACATCCTCAAAAATCTTAGCCATGTCAGTCACTTCATTCGAAAGACTGAGCCCTGCTAACAATGCGACAGCCCAACATCATCACGCTGGAGAAAGTTTTCTACAGCCCCAACACCATGTAAGCTGCATCCTTGCGTCCTTAAGACCAACTGCTGACAAGGGAACAGCTACATCTTCCAAGAACTTATTACTGGTGGTGACCTCTTCTCATATCTCGAGTACAGAGGCGGACGCTTGGAGGCTGCAGAAGCCGCCATGATGATCCGACAAATACTCAAGGCCGTCGAGTACCTCCACGACCGCGACATCGTACACAGAGATCTCAAGCCGGACAATGTCTTGATGACCTCTCTGTCTGCCAGTGCACGCGTCATATTGACAGACTTCGGGAACGCGAGGCACCTCCCAAACATCTCCCAGCAGGTTCACCGGACCGATCAGGCAAAGCGGCGAATGTTCACAGTAGTCGGGACGCTTGAATACGCCGCGCCGTAAGTGTTTGTTTTCTTCTTCCCTCAGCTACACTAACCGCCGGCCACCAGCGAGATCTACAAGATCAACAGGACTATGCCGTCGAACGAGGGGTATTCGAAAGCCGTCGACATGTGGTCAATTGGAGCCATAACAGCTGCTCTTATCACAGGCGACGTGATCTTCACTAACCGCAACGACCCACTGTACCAGAAGGAGCCGGCACGGGTCATTTTAAATATGGCGGCAGCTTGCGACCTGTCAGCCATGAATACCAACGTCGGGACGTGGAAATCTATTGGCGAGAGACCCAAAGACTTCATTCGCAGGCTACTAGTGCTCAACGAGACGGCCCGAATGACGGTCAAGCAGGCCTTGGCCCACAAGTGGTTCACAAAGAAGAGCCATGCCGACAAGCTTGAGACAATCTACCAGCGTGCAATCAAGGACTGGCGGCCGCGACGGAAGATCTTTAACATTGTGGAGCCACTCAAGATCAGCAACCTGCCGGAGTCATGCCCGTCTATATTCGCACCAATTGCTCTATCTCCAAAAACCAAGTCGCGATACTTTTTAGCGCCGCATTCTTCTCCTGAACATGCTATCGTCCTCGGCTCACCTCGAAAGCTCCCGCACACACCGCTGCCGACAATCGCTGAGGAAGAAGATGCCACAGTCGTCGCTGGAAACATGGAACCGGGAATGATTGACTCATCGGCTTCAACTGATGTTCGTGGCGCTCCTTCAAGCCAGGAGTCGGACATTTCCATGCGGCAGAAGATAAGTCAGATTGAGTTGTCCGACCAAGAGGAAGACTTCAGCAAGGCTGGCGACCTTACCCCAGATCTACAACCATGCTTCATGGAAGAGGATGCAGAATACACTCACGGTGGTTTCCACGATGAAATTCCATATCCTATGGATCAGACGTCATCTCCAAGCCCAGACTCGGCTGAAGAGTCCATGCCTGAGGCTGTGCAGGAAACGCCGCCTCCTCTACTGAAGCGGCGTTCACCTGATGACAGTATGGCCGAGTGTGAAGCACAGAGGGAGGCTGGGAGCAGAGCCTCGTTCAATGGCGATTCAGCGCTACCCCTAAAGCGTCTGCGGCTGATTTGAGGCATGGCCGACTTGCTGTGTATTGCTCGTGCATCTCTATTCGAGCATCTTCCGCTGCTGGACTAATGACATCAGGAGCACTAATTCTAGGAGACGCGACTGTCATACCGGCATCGGCTGTCATACCTGTGTCGGCTATTTGTAGCTGTCATGTGCTAAGTAGCTGGCTTATCCTCTGCACTACAACCAGATATAAAATCTCCGTATTTTCGTCCTCGTGATCACAGCCAGTCACTGCATTTGAGCCTCCATGGCCGCTAACAGCCATTCGCCACTGCCTTGTTACAAGTCACCTCTGTCAGCACTGACTCAGTGGGAGGGCACCTCGAGTTTCCGCTGAAGGATTTGCTTGAGCTTTGGGGTCCTCTCGCTGCCAGAATCCGTGTTCACGAAGAACTCAAGGCCGCCGAAAACACCCTTGAAGGATAGCAATGTTGAGATATATGTGAGGTATCCAAATTTCAGCCCTCGGCTTTTGGCTTTCTTACACAATGCCCGACTGTTATCGATAGTCCCTGCCCCGAAACGCCTGGAAATGTGAAACCGGATAATGATAGGGGATACCACCCTTAACCAGGCCTCTCAACCTTTAGCCTCTTACTTCGTGACAGATTTTCATAACAGTAACCCAATCCATTCGCTTGCAGCATCGCCGTTTCTCTGGCCATCCCGCACTGGATATGCTGACCGGTGTTGCCGCAAATCTCCGCGCGCTAGTCGCTAGACGCGCAGCCGTGACAGCCACAGCTGACACACTCGATCGTCTGGTTCTCGGCCAGCTTGTCTCGGGGCACGCGGCAGATGCATGTCGAGTTGAAGTTCGTCTCTTTAGTCTGAATGCAGCGGAGGCAGCAAAGCTATGAGCACACTTCGTTAGCTCTGGGTCCTGTCTGGAATTGGGAGCGGGGAGGGGAGGTGGCAGCTACCTTCTCATACCCCTGCTTCTTCCACTTCGCGATCAGATTCGCGTCCGCATACCCGTTCTTGAGCAGCCAGTCATACAGCTGCTTGCTGATAGCTTCCTTCTCGTAATACAGATCGTAGATGTATCGCGACCCTATTCCACAACGCACAGGTCAGTTTCCCATTCCAGCAACGGCGCTCGACAGCTGTCCGTGGTCCAAAAGAGCCGAAAACGCACCTCGGAAGTTCGGTAACAGAAGTTGCGGCGCTCAGCTAACACAGCGGGCATACATACGCTGATGACTGATCTGGAATATTGGCCACAGGACCTCGGCGCGCCGCTTTCCTTCGTGCGAGGCGTTCTCAGCGTCTTTCATCGCGTTGCCGAACTCGAGGAGCGTGTCTTCGATGTCGTCGAAGCCGTCGGGGGGCGGCTTGCGAGTGCGCGCGGAGCGGATGGGTGGCATGGTTGCGCGGGGGTTGTCGAGGGTTTGTGGTTGGAGGTGGAAGTCTGGAGCTGGGTGAGGCTGCTCTATATCGCCTCAGAGGTGTGAGTTGCTCGAGGGGGAGTGGTTGCAATTGTTTGTGCGAAGTGGAGTGATGCTGAGCGTTTG
>Ga0139314_100441_pt1 | contig 11094 bp, 10 predicted proteins | sample In2P11_FD_99376 | JGI IMG/M metagenome (GOLD analysis project Ga0139314, IMG submission 99376)
GTTTATTGTACTGAGGGTAGATTGCAGAAAGCCTATGATCTTTACTCTTGTATCAAACATGCGGGGTTTACCGTAGACCGTGTTGCTTGCAATACATTGATTATTTTTCTTTGCAAGGAGCACCAGAGCTCAGGGGAGAAGATGTTTTTGGAGATGGCAGAGTCTATATTTTTTGACATGGAAAAAGCAGGTTATGTTATCAGAAAGCATTCTCTTTCCAGTTTTTGCCGTAGCCTCTCTATTGAAAACAGGCCAGTGGATGCGTTCAATGCAATCAAAATCACTATGGAGAAAGGTTTCAGTCCTGGTTTGGTTACCTTCAATCAAATGGTTGGATTTTTGTGTAAGGCCGAACTTACAGAATCTGCTATTGAGTTGTTGAAGGAGATGAGGCAGAAGGGACATTCTCCTAATGTGGTGACATATACGACATTGATTGATGCTTTCTCCAAAGCAAGATTGCTGGATCGAGCCCATGATATATATAATGAAATGGTGAGAGAAGGATGTCGTCCTGATTTATTTACATTTAAAACTCTAATTTATGGGTATCTGAGGACAGGGAAACCTGTAGAGGCCGAAGAATTGATGACACGGATGCTCGATGAAGGGTATGCTGCTGATCAAGCCATTCTTGGTGAACTTGTCAATGAACTTTGTAAGGTCAATGAGATAGAGAAGGCCTCCCAAACCTATCTTAAAATGCTTGATGCTGGTTTCTCTGTCATTACGAGGACCACCAAAACTCTAATTGTTGGATTATGCAAGATAAAGAAATTCGAGGATGCACTCCATATCCTTCATTCTATTGATATAAGGGATTCTTCCTTTGACCCTGCTATTTATAACACTCTAATTGGTGGCCTATGCAAGGCTAGTCAACTTGAGAAAGCTCGCATACTTTACAAGGAACTGTTAGACCATGGCCATCGTCCAAGCAATGCAATTTCTTCTATTTTGATTGATGGGCTCTTGAGGACCAACAATATAGAACTAGCTTGTGAGACTGTAAATGAAGTTACTGAAAATGGCTTTACTCCCTTCGCTGCAAATTTGAATGCATTGATCAATGCTCTGTGCAAGGCTGGTAGAGTGGAGCTTGCAAGGAAGTATCTAATGGAGATTAAAAAGCCTGATCTAGTTTGTTTTAGCACATTCATTGGGGGCCTCTGCAAGTTGGGTATGGTGGATGAGGCAGTAAATCAACTGGAGATAATGATTAGAAAGGGCCTCTCACCCACATATGCTTTGTACTCTTCACTCATCAAAGCTTGCTGCAAATCAAAGAAAGTTGAAGCTGCTGCCCAGATATTGAACCAAATGCTTAGGGAACGTGTTGTTCCAGTTCTGCAAGTTGTATCTATGTCATGCATCATCTTGGGAAGGCAGGAAAAAATTTTGAGGCATCAAAAGTTCTCGAGGAAATGATAGAACGTAGATTCTCTGTACATGTTAGAGTATACTCTGAAGTAATGTCTGCTCTATTTCAGGCCGGTGAAGTGGAAAAAGCATTACAATTACAAGACAAAATAATAAGGAGAGGTTGTGGAACTGACTTTTTGACATATGGTCTTTCTGTAAAACAGCTTTGCTCTAAGGGAAAAATTGATGAGGCATCCAAGCTTTTAGACGACATAAACCAAAGATATCCGGTACCAGGTATTACATTATGAAAATCTTGAAATGGTCGGATTTATTATTTTTTCAAGGGGACCACTCTTGCTTGAAGGAATGGAGACGGCTCTACTCGTAAGAAAGTACTGAACCAAGACCATCGTCAAAAAACGCTGAACCAAGCCTATTGTTAAAATGCAATGCTGCTTGGTTACAATGGGGTATAATCTTACGTTTTACGTTTTTCTTAAAAAGGGGTATAATCTTGTCGATCAGTCTAAGAATTCTGCCAGCGAAGAGTCCAAATTTTTAATTGTGCTTGTACAAGTTTCATAGGGGATCTGCCCAACTTGGGAAGGGTGAACGCATTCAACGAAATGATTAGATATGGAGGCCGTCTCTATGTGCTTCTCAAAACTAATTGTTTCTTCTAGAAAGTTGGTTCATGTCTTCAAAGATGCATTTAATGTTGCATTTATGTGAAGGATGCAGGCAGAATGCTAGCGGTTTTCAAATATAGAGGGGTTGAATGTAGATTTTCATTACATTTAAAACTCTACAAGCCGAGACTTTTCTTCCGACAGGTGAAATGTGAAAGTCCTCCACTTCCAGTAAGCAGTATGAGAGCAGGACAACATTAGACAACGAAACATGGATTCCCTTGGAGTGTGGTCTTGAAAGAAAAAAATGGTCGGGTCATGACTTGTGGCTATTGTGCATAATGGCTTCTGTGTTGTGGGGGAATGGAGGATGAGTGCACGATTTTGGATGAACTAAATGAAATACCTTATACTCCAGAGATAAATTCCCTGGATGTTAGTTTTGAGAGGTCATTGGATTTCACCAGTGACATTTTCTAGACTGGAAATGGATACTTTTGATTGTCTTAAAGATGAAATCATGCTGATAATTATTTCTTCTGGAATTTTATATGGGGCAAGTAAGACACAGTACACTTATGTTAAAGACCGGACTAAGGGTTTTTTTTTTCCATCTTTGCAGTGGGGTCTTCAAAAGGAAAAGATCAGGGTTATGGCATGTTCATAAGAGCTCTGGTCCACAGAATGTGGCAAATAAATTCAAGCTTTGAAAAATCAACGAAAGATATTCTAATCCAGCTATAAGCTCATGTTAGATGCATCTTATTTGTGCTTTCCTAGACCAGCGACTTGTTCAATGTGGGTTTTCTCGAGTTCAAACATTATACGAATAATGCTCTATCAAATGTTTAAAATTTTAAACAGGGTACGGCCGGAAACAGAACATAATGATAAGATTGTTTTTAAGGAGGTAAAATATATTGAGTTGAGGCCTCTGAAAATGAGAGTTCTTGTTCCAGGGATTGATTTCTGTAATTTTGAATTCATAGGAGAATTAAGTCACTTGTTGAAAGAAATAGCACATGGATATGATTCACAATAAACAGTTAAGGGTACTAGCCAAGCACTGTGAGTTACAATGCTCTCGTTGGTGCATTCTTGAGGGCTGATGGCAGTAAGCTAGCCTCTGAAACAATATTTAGAAAGAACTTAGATCCTTGTCAACTAAGCTTGCTTTGATAAATGGTCAGCAGAGTTATCATGCAATGATGTATTCACAGGGAACATGCTTGTGGTCGATTCTACATCAAGACACGCGTTCTGCAGATTCGCAGAATAGAAGAAAGGGAGCCATATAGATACTGGGTAACGTCATTCATGAAGAGCATAGAATCTAGGTACACAAAAGACCCTTCTTCGTTAATTGCTACGACTCATCGGACATGAACTGCATTTGATTCAATAGTACTGTTGTGGAGATTATGCAGTTAAAAACATTTGCATCGAGTGATGTCTGAGTATATTTTTTCTTACTAATAATTTGTTATGCGAGTGCAACATCACTGCAAAAGTGTGTGCTGGCCGAATTTGTTCGGAAATGTCGGGAGAGATTCCCATTGTGGTCTTTTTCATTTGTGGGTTGGCTATCTATGATATTATCTGTTTTTCCCAAGTAGAAAGGTCTGTAATGTTGATGTGTTTATCATCTGTTACTAATTTTTCTTCGCCTTTGTAATGTAAATGCTTTTGAGGCCTCGCATGATTTTCAGGATAATAAGCACCAAGACCTCTTGCAATTAGCACATAATGAAAACCGGTCATTTTTGCATTTAAAATAATTTTTATTAATCATTATTATTATTACTATTATTATCCAATTTTAAGGTCACAGCCAAACCAGACACCAAATTGGAGTATGAGACTCCCTTGTTTGTGGGACAAGGGACTTACCTCTGCGTAGCAATTTGACTGCCAAGTCTACGAAGTCTACCAAGTCTACGAAAGCAAGACCGAAGTTAAAATCTCATTGAATACAATGACCTGCTGTGGTGGCAGCTAGAGGGGTGGATTCCCCTTTCTTGTGAGTCTGCTCTTGCTAAAATCATAGGAACTTAGTATACCCGACTTGCAGGTAGTTGGTTATGCTCTTGGTGTTATAGTGGCAGCTATGAGGTTTGATCCTGGGTCTCCCATAGATTAGGCCTCGCAGTTACCGATTCACCATGTGGTTAAAAAAAAAAAAAGTCTATGAAGGCATACAGGGTCTACCCCCTCTGGTTTTATACCCGTGACCTCTTAAGAGCAAACACATACTCTTAACCATTAGGCCCACTCAACCTGTATAATACTCAACTATCAGTTCGGGGAGCAATGTGACTGCTAAGTCTACAAAAGCATACATACTCTACCCCCTCTGGTTTTATACCTGTGACCTCTTAAGAGGAAACACATGCTGTTAACCATTAGGCCCACTCAAACTGTATAATACTCAACTATCAGTTGTCTATAGCATTGTTAGAACCTTTGCTTTTATGCATGTTCATCTCCTCTTAAAGTTGTAATCATTATTCTAAACATAATTTCAACATCATGTCATCAATGAGAGATCACATGGCAACCAACCAAAAACAATATTGTTTTGGAATCCCGGATACAAAGCTCAACTAACAAACAATATTGTTTTGCAATCCAGGTACCACGCTCAACCAAGAAACAATATTGTTTGACATACTCGGGTACAAAGCTGATTTGCTCTAAGTTTCAAGCATTTTTCTATCCAAATGTGTTTGTGTTTAGTAAGAGGGGGTGTTTCGCAGTTTGTAAAGTAAAAATGAAAAATGGCAATAAAAGCTTCAAAAAGGTTGAATAGTGGATTAAAGAGCTACATGATCCTGTAGAGTTGGCTAGCTCAAGATTTTTACATTAGTCTTGTAATGTTTATGTTTGAAGATTTTTAAAATGGGGAAGCAAGAAAGATCTCTTCAAAATTAGCTTACTATGTTTGAAGATTTTTTAAAATTGGGAAGCAAGAAAAATCTCTTCAAATAGTTTGTCTAATATAAAATCACCCAGTTAAATCTCTTAAAAATTTGAAGGTGGCCAATGTTAGAAAATATCAAACATGGTAAGGATCTTATACATTTCATTTTTAAGAGTTTAGATGAATCATCGCCACCATTAATAAAGTACGAAAATAACATAACAATTCAATGGGGTCAAAATAATTGTACCGAGAGGTCTTGCAACCTAATGTGGAAGAGCTGTGTAAGCGTTAAGCGTAATATAATAGGTCAATTTTAGTGTAATATAATATGTCAATTTTTTTTAAATATATATATATATATATACACTATTTATCATTGAGTTTCTTGCTCATTGAAATAGGTCTAGCACATGTTAAAGTGTTATAGGTGAGTCAAAGAGTCAGCTGAAAATGTTGAAGACCTTAAGGGTATGTTACACCAGGTATATTTATGTATTAGAGTCAAAGATATTCCTACCCTCGTGCCTTCATTCGGTTCGTGCACCCATTCAAACCCAAAATTTTGTACAGGCGGGTCAGGTCGTGCCGTGTCATGCCATGTGTGGGTGCCTGGGCACATGTGGCTATGCCAAAAATGCTAAGTTGTGACAGCCCATGTGTCTTCTGCACGTTCATGCATCCCATTTTCCTGACACTCCCTCATGCTTTTGTTTGGGCTGTGCACCCATGGAAACCCCTAATTTCATTCAAGTGGGTCAGGTCAGCTTGCCCAGGGTGGGTCGTGTCATTTCATGCCATGTGTGGGTTCCCAGGCATATGTGGCCATGCCAAAAATTCTAAGTCATGACCGCCTATGTGTCTTCTGCACGTTCATGCAGCCTATTTGCCTGACGCTCCCTCGTGCCTTTTTTCGGGTCATGAACCCATGGAAACACCAAATTTTTCTCAGGTGGGTCACGTTGGCTCACCCAGGGTGGGTCCGGTCGTGTCGTGCCATGTGTGGGTGCCTAGGACATGTGGCCATGCCAAAAATTCTAAGTCATCACCACCTGTGTGTCTTCTACACATTCACATGGCTCATTTTCCTAACACTCCCTTGTGCCTTTGTTCAAGTCGTGGACCCATGGAAACCCCAAATTTTGTTTAGGTGGGTTGGGTCACATCGTGTGTGGGTGCCCATGCAAACACTTTTGGGCGAGTTAGGTCGGTTCGCCTAGGGCGGGTTGTGTCATGCTGTCCCATCTATGGGTGCTCAAGAACATGTGTCCATGCAAAAAATGCTAAGACATGACCGCTCATGTGCCTTCTACATGTTCATGTGACCCATTTTCCTCACGCTCCCTTGTGCCTTCATTTGGTTTGTGCACCCATGGAAACCCCAAATTTCATTCGGGTGGGTCGGGTCATGTTGTGTCATCTACCGTGAAAACCTGTTTTGGCGGGTTGGGTTGTGTCATGTCATGTGTGTGTGCTCAGGCACATGTGGCCGTGCCAAAAATGCTAAGTTGTGACCCCCCATGTGTCTTCTACATGTTCGTGAGACCTGTTTTCCCGATGCTCCCTTGTGCCTTCGTTTGGGTCATGCACCCATGGAAACCCAAAATTTAGTTTGGGTTGTGCACCCATGGAAACCCCAAATTTCATTCGGGTGGGTCTGGTCATGTCGTAGGGTGCCCGTGAAAACATGTTTGGGTGGGTCAAGATAGCTCACCCAGGGCCGGTTGGGTTGTGTTGTGCTATGTGTGGGTGCCCGGACACACATGGCCATGCAAAAAATGCTAAGTCATGACTGCGCATGTGTCTTCTGCATGTTTGTGAGGCTCGTTTTCCCGACGCTCCCTCGTGCCTTCGTTTGGGTCGTGCACCAACGGAAGCCCCAAATTTCGTTTGGGTCATGCACCCATGGAAACCCCAAATTTCGTTCGAGCAGGTCAGGATGTGTCGTGTGTGGGTGCCCATGCAAACACGTTCGAGTAGGTCGGGTTGGGTCAGGTCATGTCATGTGAGGGCACCCAGGGCACATGTGCCTATACCAAAAATGCTAAGTTGTGATTGGGGGTGGGATTTGTGCACGTTCATGCAGCCCGTTTTCATGACTCTTCCTCATGCCTTCATTTCGGTCGTGTCTTGGAACCCATGTAAACTTGTTAGGGTGGGTCATTTGCCATGTAAAATCGTTCGGCGGGTCGTTTACCTATGTAAAATCATTCAGGTGGGTCATTTGCCCATGTAAACTCATTCGGGCAGGTATTTTTCTGTGTAAACTCATCTGGGCATGTCGTTTGAGTGTGCTTGTGTAAAATCATTTGGGAAGGTTGTTTGCCATGTAAACTCGTTTGGGAGGGTCGTTTAAGGGTGACCCTGTAAACTAGTTCAGGTGGGTCATTTTTAGGGAGGACATGTAAACTCATTTGGGCGAATCATTCACCATGTAAACTCGTTCAGGTGGGTCGTTTGACATGTAAAATCATTCGGGCGGGTCGTTTGAGGGCACCCGTGTAAACTCATTCGGTCGTGTCGTTCAATGTGAGGGCGCGCTCGGGCACACGAGCCTAGATTAAAAAATGCTAAGTTGTGACCCGGGGTGGGCTTTGTGCACATTCGTGCAACTCATTTGCCCAGCTCTCCATTGTGTCTTCGTTTCGGTAGTGTGGGTGCCCATGTAAACTAGTTCAGGTGGGTTGTTTGAGGGCATCCATGTAAACTCGTTTAGGCAGGTTGTTCGAGGGCGTCTGTGTAAGATCGTTTGGGTGGGTCGTTTGAGTGCGTCTGTATAAATATGTTCGGGTGGGTCGTTTGAGGGCATCCGTGTAAAATAATTCGGGCAGGTCATTTGAGGGTGTCAATGTAAACTTGTTTGGGTAGGTCATTCGAGGGTGCCCATGTAAACTCATTCGGGAGGGTCATTTGAGGGCGTTCGTGTGAACTTGTTTGGTCAGGTCGTTTAGTGCGAGAGTCCACCTGGCCACACAAGCTCATATAAAAAATGCTAACTTGTGACCTGGGGTGGGATTTGTGCATGTGGATCTGCCTTGTGCCTTCATTTTAGTGGTGTGGGTGCCAACGTAAACTCGTTTAGGTGGGTCATTTTAGGGTGTCCATGTAAACTCGTTCAGGTGGTTCATTCGGGTGGGTTGTTTGAGGGTGTCTGTGTAAAGTCGTTTGGGTGGGTCATTTGGGAAGGTTGTTTGAGGGCGTCTGTTAAACTCGCTTAGGTGGGTTGGGCAGGTCATTTGAGGGTTCTCATGTAAACTCATTCTAGCGGGTCGCTCAGGCAGGTTGTTCGAGGGCACCCATGTAAAATCATTCGGGTGGGTCATTTGAGGGCATTCATGTAAACTGTTTCGGTTGGGTCATTGAGTGTGAGGGCACACCCAGGAACACGAGCCCATATCAAAAATGCTAAGTTGTGACCTGGGGTGGTATTTGTGCATGTTCATGTAGTTCATTTTCCCGGCTCTCCCTTATGCCTTCGTTTCAGTCGTGTGGCCACCCACGTAAACTCGTTCGGGTGGGTCGTTTGAGGGTGTCCGTGTCAACTCGTTCGGGTGGGTCATTTTAGGGTGTCTGTGTAAACTCATTCATGTGGGTCATTTGAGGGCGTCTATATCAACACATTTGGGCGGGTCATTTGAGGGATTCATGTCAACTCATTTAGGCGGGTCGTTTGAGGGCGTATGTGTAAACTCGTTCGAGCGGGTCATTCAGGTGAGTCATTCGAGGGCGCTTGTGTAAACTCATCTGGGAAGGTCGTTTGAGGGCATTCGTGTAAACTCATTTGGTCGAGTCGTTTAGTGTGAGGGCATGCCCGTATCAAAAATACTAAGTTGTGACCCTGGGTGGGCTTTGTGCATGTTCGTGCAGCTCGTTTGCCTAGCTCTCTGTTATGCCTTTGTTTCAATCGCGTGAACACCCATGTAAAATCATTCGAGTAGGCCGTTTGAGGGCATCCGTGTAAACTCTTTCAGGTGGTTCGTTTGGGTGGTGTTAAAGGCCCCAAAAATTGGGTCGACAACAAGGGGGATACCCACCCGGTCTGGACCTTGGTTGTTAGCTCCTTATCCGTTTGGTATAGCGGGTCCGACTAGGGATAATGGGACCAGTTTCCCAATCTATGAGTGTGTGTGTGTAGGATTTGATGTCACTGCTTTAACAGTTCCTATTTAAGATATTCTAGTTCTAACTTTAAGCTAATTCTATGCTATTGTAATCTAATAAACAACACATCTAAATCTATACTAACCTAGGATGTAATTCTTGTATTATGCAATCTAAACAGACTTCAATTAATAACTAATAATAAATATCATTCAACGATTATAAGAAAGGAAATCAATAAAGATGAACCACTTCGCATAAAAAGTTAGACGAAACAGTTGTGAAAAGCATATCGCACAATGAGCTATTCATACATTAAGCATAAATAAATAGCTATCACCGTACAAAAGTGCCAAATGATAACTCAGGCATTCATGCAATAATACATAAACAACTAAAAATTGTATATCACTTTAACATATAAGCAGAAATGGTCACGAGATAAAAGTACCATTTATGACTAGTCCTACTCATAAGCTTCAAGCAATAATAATTTATCTATCCTTGCTCTAACATCCATTAAGAGTACAAAAGTGCAACATCAGTAGCAGATATCAAATGCAAACATTAAAAAATCATGTTCCATTCATTCACCAAAACCTCCTCAGAGGGTACAAAAGCGCATGTTCTAAGGACAAGTTTTTGAGAAATTTCTGGACCCTTCTCTAAATGCATGAGAAGGGTTTAAATACTACTTCCTAAATATAATAATAATTTATTTACAAAAATTTAGGATACGGTTTAAATGACCACCCTTTTTCTAAGCAAAATTAAAATGAAAATTGAATCCAGAACTAAACTACTTCTGTATTTGGTCTTTAAAACTGCATGTATGTAGCATCGGTTTAAGGAGAGTCGGCTGGTTGACTTCTGCTTATAACTGAGCTAAGAAAACGGAATCGATGAGAGCTAGTGCTATCTTTTCGGCCGCATTTATGATACATTTAATAGTCATCCATTCGCTGTGCGGCTTAACTAAGTATGCCCAGTAACATTTCCAATTTAACCTGTTCAGCCCTTGAATTGTTTCTGCTTTTTCTTGTGCTCTTTGTTTCCATTCTGCCTCTAGTTGTAATTTTTTTGGTAAATATCCTGGGGTGGTTTCTGCAATCAAATTTTCCTTGTGCAAATTCTCGTTTATACAATCAATAAGACTGCTTACTGCCGTGGCTTCTGTTTCTGCCGCTTGTTCTGCCTCTCTGATTTGATCGTCCCATTTGTTAAAGAGTAGCTCTTTATGGTTTTCATTGATCTTTAGTGCACCTGCTCTTTTCCCCTCGTCTTCATTTTGCCAAGCCAAGTACTCAGTCACCCGTTTATCAATCAGATCATAGTCACTTCTGAAATCAACCAGTTGATTAGTGATCTTATCACTAATTTCACAATAATAACTCCACTGTGATATCTTTTGGCTCAACACTTCTTGTTGCTGTAGTAATTGTTCATTTAAGGAAATATATTCCGGAATGAACTTTGTAAGCTTAGGGTTGTCTTTGTGTATCTCGTGTAAATCCTGCAGCTGTTTTCCTTTCTCATCAAAACTTTTCTGATATCCTATCCACATTTGCTGGAAGTCCTGCTGCAACCTTTCAAGCTGTTTCTGTGCTTCATTATTGGTATTATCTTGTTGTAATTGTTGTTCTAGTATTTGTATTTTATCTTCTCGTTCTTTCAAAAACTACTATACTTCAGATGCTTTATCAATAGTCATAGAGGCATATGCTCCTGCGATCTGAGATAGTTTGGTGAGGTTTTTAGTAGGATTGTTAGTGGGATCTTTCCACAAGACATCTAATTGTTCTGCGTCTTGAGAGAGTGTATTTTCCAACTTCCTTTTCTTTCTCTGTCTTCTTACCACTGCTTTATGTTGTGGGCTATAAAATATATCCAGAGGGGGAATTTCTTCTATGTTGAGTATAAGCTCAGAAGATGGGGCAACAGGAATATGCTCTGTATCTGAGACATCGCTGACTATTGTTGTGACTACTTGTGCTACCTGCGTATTATTCATAGGTGTTTTTAGGGCTTTTCCTTCAATATTGATCAGTTCGTTGAAGGTTTCCCATTCTTTATCTAATT
>Ga0139314_100443_pt1 | contig 11068 bp, 6 predicted proteins | sample In2P11_FD_99376 | JGI IMG/M metagenome (GOLD analysis project Ga0139314, IMG submission 99376)
AACTATTTTTATATAATTTAGAAAAATGAAATATGTAAATAATATAAAAAACTTTACTACTATAAAATAAAATATATATTATACAAATATATAATTTAATTTTATATTGAATGGATTTAATACTTGGGAATATCTATTCGTGACTAAAATTACACTTTCCAATTCAAAAAAGTAGAGTATGTACACTTTTGTAAATATTACTCATTAAATCAAAACATCAATTTATATTTAAATTATTTTTTTGATTTATATATGTAAAATAAAAGCCAAGAATATGAAAGAAGTTTAAGAAATAAAATTGAATTAATTTTAATTAGATTATTAATAAGCAAATAGATGTAAGTGTTATGTACCAGAAAAAAGATTTTCAAATCCCCGCTTCACATATACCTGAAAATAACATATATTAGTAACCGAAAAACTATAGCGGTAGCCTCTATCACTTTCTCTCGATATTAAAAGATAAACGAAAAAATATTAATTGGATTATAATTAATATTTTATAAACTTATACTATTGGGTATCCGTATAATGCTGTCTACGATATAAATATCTAATTAAGTCTATTTTAAGATTTAAAATTCTGAAAACCATTATATTATATGAAAAATTTATTTAAAATTTAAAACCTGAACTATCTCAAATTAAAAGTTGTAATGCGGAATTGGGAATACTAGAGTGCCCTTTTATTAATTTAATAATATTCATTATAAAGATAAATAACTTTTTTTTTTATGAAAGAAATTATTTTACTTACACGATATCTCTAATCTCGAACTTTAATACTGTGGTTTAGTTAATAAAACCTTAGATCATATTGGCAAGCCCTAATCCAATATTTATCTCCTTACATCACTAAACACATAAAAATAATATATACTCCCTTGTAATCTAAAATAAGTGACCTTCCATGATTTGAAATCTTCTCCCATATAATCTACTAACCAATTACAAACGATTTATGCTGTTTTAAAATAAGCGATTCTCCATGATTTGGCATCAGGAAAGGCCGTCGATAAGCGCATTTATTCTGATGGGCAAAACGACAATTATTTACTTACGAGCATCGTCAACGTACACAGACGTTGAAGAGATACAGTAACACGAAATATTAGAAGGAAATTAACGAAAACTAAGACGATATGATAGGTCGGGATATCAGAATTCAGTATGGTTTTTGCCCTACATAGTTCCCAGGCGGATCGTAGTTGCAGATAACGAATATCCAGCCGTTGTTGCACTGAGCTTGAGCGCAGCCGAGCCTCTTGGAATCTCTCCACACCACCTGAGTATAGTGCCCACATTCTTTACCTTCAGCGCAGGTATTAGAAGTGTAATCGTAATCTTGCTTCTCATTAACCCAGGACGTCACGGCACTTCCCACTGGATCTGTTATTCCGTAACCCTCGAAAAGATTTTCTCCATATTGACCACCAGAGTGCTGCAGAGCGCAGTCTCCTATGCGTTGTTTCGCATAATTTTGTGCGTAGGCCGCGACGGTATCGTCCCATACGAGAGCCTCGACACCCACTTGGGCTCTGGCCTCATTGTGAGGAGATAAGAATTGCTGTTGCACATCTTGCCCTTGCCCTACCAAGCAGTAGCAAGCTATTTGCAGAAAAACAGCATACTTGAAAAACCAATTCATATTGAACAAACTAAGTGAATAACTTTCAATCCCAAAAGAAAGAATGAAATCACTCGCCGCTCACTCAATTCAATATGAGAAAAGAAGCAAGCGCTTATGTATATTTATAGCAATTCTCAACTACATATCGCTTCCACAATATGGAGGAAAATGTGGGGAAGATGTATGGTATGAGTTAGTCTTCATTTATCTCAATCTAGAAGAACGCCGAGCCTTGACTGACATGAATCTCATCAGACAATTCGCCGTAAATTTTGCAAGTGATGGCGGGCCAAACATGGAGATGTTGTGACTTGCCTTCGCATTGTCGTCGGTTTTGATACGGCTGTTGGAGACCCAAACTTTCATTGAATAGGAGCGTAGACTAACGGAGTTTTCTCTTATAGCGTCGGCCTTTTTAGCTCAATGCCCTTTGAGACGTCGAACAGGTAAATATATCGTTATTATTACGTCTTTCATTGAAACTTTAGTTGCTGGCACGTTTTTGGATTTTTCTTTTCATAATTCTGTGGTAATTTTGTCCGGGAAGAGATGTTTTAGAATTGTAAATTAGAATTGTGTTATTTGTGAAATTTAAGTGTCTAACTATTAAGTATATCTTGAATAATAATAAATTATAATTTTATTTACCTATATAATTAAATTAGACTTAAATTGGATTAATAGTAGTATCTCATGAAATTGGTGTGTTTGGTTAAGAGGTCATTTTTCATGGACATAAAGAAAAAGTCAACAATCATAAGTTAATTTGGACATGAAGTAGTATGTTTTGACATTTTTATTGGGCAAAGAGCTTGTTTTTCTCACAATTAAAGAAATATGTTAATAATTAACAGCCTAAGACCCAAAGAGATTTGGCAAGAATGAAAGCTTGTCCCATTGCGAACCTCCAACAAATAATACCAATTTGTATGGTTTTCTTTGAATAACAGTGATGAATCAACCTCTCTTTACAATAACAAATACAAATAGTTATTCCCACTATTGATTTATTGATTTAAAAACTAAAATGTAATAAATTTTCTCATTAATTAAAAATATCAACCAAATTATTAATATCTTTTGAATTTCAACCAATAAAATACCAACGTTTTGCAAACTAGTGAAACTTATCCACCAAACATAAATTGGTGAACTATCATGTGGAAAATAGGATAGCAATAGTTAATGGATATTAATAACAGATTTATCATGTTTATCATAGTTCCGTAAAAAGAGGAGAAATACCAACCAGATAAGTTCGTCAAGAAATGGTCATAAATCACGGGATGTATCAGTGCACAAGTGAATTGTGAAATATTTGCATCCTCTTTTGACTCTGTAGATAAAAATGACACTTCAAAGCATCAATTTAGGAATGGTCATAAGTCAGAGAATGTATCAATGCACAAGTGAGTTGTGAGATATGGGCATCTCTTTTGACTGTGTCGATTAAAATGACACTTCTAAGCATCAATTTTTCACGCCCATCTTGAATGTAGTCGTTATTGCATCTAACAAGGTTGCACTTCTTATGCACCACGTCACAACTAACATAATCTTCACATATACGATGCAACTTTTTCTTACTCATTAGTGATTACAAATTCATGAATAATAATTTTTTTCATGAACGTCCATGGAATTCTAAAATTCCATAATTTATTATATATTTTGATGAAATAACTGATTTAATAGTATTATATTTTGTCTTAATTTTTTTTATTAAAATGTTAAAATAATTAATAATTTTTTTTAGGTATTTAGATTCACTGAAAGTTATAAAAACCTTGTGTGGATGGATGACTTTGTGAACTACTTTTATGATTTTGCAAAAGAGAGGCTTGTGTAGCTTGAAGAATAAGTTGGATATATAAACTATAATGTGCACATCCATATGGTGGCCCTAACTAATAAGCTAAGGCTATTTAAAGAAGATGGGGACTCAAATTTATGTCCTCCTTCTATAGAGAAGTGTAGACAACGTTCTCAATCACTTATAAGCTATACTCTATCTATTTTCTTGTTAGTTAGTTCTTCTTCTTCACATTCTTATGATTCTTTGGATTCATATTTCAATGTAGATTCTTAATACTCATCTTTAGTATGATGACCAATATTCTAATGGTTGAAATGGTTTTGTAGATTATTTCATTGATGTGCATTGGCTGGCATTTGTTAATTTTTCCTTTCCACTTCTTTTGATTTAGAACCAATTTCTATCCTTCCTTATGGACTATGTCCTCTCAGTATTATGCTTACATGGAGGGATCATTAATACTTATTCCATTGAAGAGTGCCATTTTATTTCATAAGTGAATGTATAGAAAATTCAAATACTTAAGGAGTACATATAGTTTCCTGGAACAGATATCAAAATTATCACCATCTTCCTAAACACAATGGTGTAATCTTGCACACTTTTCCTTTGCCTCTACTTGGAGTGACGCCAATGGAATTAATAATCCTCTGGATAGCGTGTTAGCACCTAATGGTGGTTTTAAATTCCTCCCATTTAGTTACTAATGAATAAATCTCTAGCCTAAGTGTCTCCATATGACTTTCCCATTACATTAGTGCATGAACCTCTAGTTTTAGTTAGGAAAAATGAAACTTCCTAGTGTTTATGTATATGGATAGTAGAATACACTTTTAGTTGTTATAATGATTGTTTCAATAGAAACATTGATCTAACCTTGATATTATTTGATGCTAAAATTCACTTCTATATGAAACAAGGGTTATGAACAAGTTATGACAGTTGAACTTTGTTTCTCTTTCCCAGGCTCCTTTTCTACTTAATTTTTTGTTCTTCATTATTTCCCAATTTCACATCTAATCCAAATTCTGAGTTAGAGGAACAAACATCCCCAAAATTTCTAATCTTGTTCATCATATCCTCCATGAAGAGGTCTATGTTATGAGAGATATAAAAAACTTCTCTTCAAACCTGACACATATGGAGGGTTTTTATGAATAAACTCATCTACCATGGCTAAAGTTCTAGAACTACATCCTTAAGGAAATTACCAAATTTCACAATGTTGCATGAGTACTATAAAGAATTTATAATATCATCTTTAAATTATCATGGATATTCAACTAGAATAGCTCATCACAATAGATTTTGTACTATGCTAAAATATTTTATTAAGTAGATTGAGTTCCTTATATCTTATATTTATTTTCGTTAGCTTACAACTCCAATGAATGAAATAATTGAAATATGAAAATGAAACTGTAACAATGTAAGCACACCATCGACACAAATAAGCATAAGACGTATCCTATGGAAACCAAATGGAAGAAAACCCATAAGGAAGGTAAACATTACTTTATGCTCTCTTTTACTTAATTATAAAAATGAAAGTACAAAGGAATGGAAACTCACTATGGAGTTTTCTTTGATACTATGGCTTGAATGGTTGTAAAATATAGTTCCTCCTTTGCTATGCTCTCAAATACAGCTTCGAGGTACTTTCTTGTACTACAGAAAAACTATAATGCTAAAATAATTGAAACCTCCCTCTTCCTAGTAGCCCAATATTTAGGATACCTTGATAACTAACTAGAATTATGACTTTCACATCATCAACCCTCAATTAGTGATAGGGATTTGGAACTTCTAGAATATTATTGAAATTCCACACATCCCTATCCAAATACATGAAGTATTGGCCTTAACATGGCATCCACTTGGTGTCATGGTGTTTAAGAAGGTAATTCAAATTGTGGGAGGCATAATTTCCACAAATTAGCTCAAACTGTTGTGATTGTCACTTCATTAGAATGTTCCTAGTGTCTAGAATAGTTTCTAGGCGATTAGATCTTTGATATCAATTATTTAATACTAAATGTGCTAATTGATTCATAAATATTTCTTTGAACGGCTTCAAATGCTAAGTCTCATAACTAAGACCTACCACTAGGATGAACGTTGTAAGTCAATTCCTGCCAATTTTCCACCTAAAAAATACTAATGTAAATAAGAAACTACATAATAAACAATTATGGATCAATCCCCAATGACTTACTTGCACCAACAATGGAGATTCTCGGAAACCTTTATCTACATACCTTTGTTTCAAATCTCCGCTAAAAACAAGGTAAGGAGAAATGGTCTTCTAAATCCTTTGCAAGTTTTTTTCTTGATTTCTTGTAATAATAGTAGAAGATATTACAATAATCATTTTTTAAATTATTCTCTCATTTTCATTTTGAATATTCATATTTTAATGAAGAATAATCTCAAACCTATGAATACATTTTGTAGCATCGCTATACTATAATCAAGTAACACCAAATGAAAATATTAAAATATTTGTTAATGGGTATAAGCATAGAGACATGGTTTAATAGTACTATGTAATATACATGAGGTGTAAGTATTGTGTAATATTTCCGAATTTGTTTGGTAAATAATATATCACTCTACACTTTTTGTAAGTGATGTATACAAAAACTTTTAAAGAAAAATTCAAGGCTATTTGTTTAAGGTGTAAGTATTTTCTACTCTTTTTTAATTTGTTAAATAATATATCACTCTGCACTTTTTGAAAGCAATGTATACAAAATCTTTAAAGAAAATGGAACTTCCCTAGCGTTCTAGAACTAATATTCATGGCACAAATTCTCAAGAATATTCAAGGCTATTATCTCTATTTCTAACTTTTGTTTTCCATTTCAAATATTTCGAAAATATCAAAAAAGCCATGCGTTCTATGAGATGTATGTATCTTCTCCAACCAAGAGTTGGAACATGACTAATTAACATTAAATTACAATAGGTTACTATATAGTCTAAGTGGATTATTTGATTCTATGTTGGGGATAATGAATGAAACATGCTTCGGTCAACATTAACATTAATTCTTTGTAGTTATTTTATATAGTTATACCCATTGTTCTACCAAGAATATACGAAGCATGTAAAATGTTTTAGCTTAATATTCTAATGGTTATGGAAGAGGATTTGATATTGCGTGTCATTTAACATCAACATGGAAATACCAACAGTATATGATGTCTGTAGGTTTTTTCCCAAACCGCTATCAAAATAATCTATTCTAAGGCGGTAACAACGTTTGGATGAAGATGTGGAATATGGAGTTACTGATATGAGACACTATTATAATTATTTTCATTCGCAAAAGAAAGTAATTAGGAACATATTGTAATTAATCTCCCAAAATGAGAAGCTTTGTCTAGACATTTGGGGCCCATAGGGAGAGATTGGATTGCAATGTAAGCCTGCCTAGATTGGCCCAACTGGAGTGATCGGATAGTGGAATCATGAAAAAGCCTATTTGGATTTACAAACCAAAACATTTATGTTGACCTATTATCTATTCTTATAAAATAAATTATTTTACTTACACGATATTTCTAATCTTGAACTTTAATACTATGGTTTAATTAATTACCATAAAACCTTAGATCATATTTGCAAGCCCTAATCCAATATTTATCTCCTTACATCACCAAACACATAAAAAGAATATATACTCCCTTATTATCGAAGAACCAAATACAAACGATTTACGCTGTTTTGAAATAAGTGACCTTACATGATTTGAAATCTTCTCCCATATAATATACTAACCAATTACAAACGGTTGATGCTGTTTTAAAATAAGCGACTTTACATGATTTGGAATCAGGAAAAGCCGTCGATAAGCGCATTTATTCTGATGGGCAAAACAACAATTATTTACTTACGAGCATCGTCAACGTACACAGACGTTGAAGAGATACAGTAACACGAAATATTAGAAGGAAATTAACGAAAACTAATACGATTTGATATGTCGGAATATCAGAATTCAGTATGGTTTCTCCCCTACATAGTTCCCAGGCGGATCGTAGTTGCAGATAACGAATATCCCGCCGTTGTTGCATTGAGCTTGAGCGCAGCCGAGCCTCTTGGAATCTCTCCACACCACCTGAGTATAGTGCCCACATTCTTTACCTTCAGCGCAGGTATTAGAAGTGTAATCGTAATCTTGCTTCTCATTAACCCAGGCCGTCACGGCACTTCCCACTGGATCTGTTATTCCGTAACCATCGAAAAGATTTTCTCCATATTGACCACCAGAGTGCTGCAGAGCGCAGTCTCCTATGCGTTGGTTTGCATAATTTTGTGCGTAGGCCGCGACGGTATCGTCCCATACGAGAGCCTCGACACCCACTTGGGCTCTGGCGTCATTGTGAGGAGATAAGAATTGCTGTTGCACATCTTGCCCTTGCCCTACCAAGCAGTAGCAAGCTATTTGCAGAAAAACAGCATACTTGAAAAACCAGTTCATATTGAAGAAACTAAGTGAATAACTTTCAATCCCAAAAGAAAGAATGAAATGACTCGCCGCTCACTCAATTCAATATGAGAAAAGAAGCAAGCGCTTATGTATATTTAGGCCGATAGGCCTTTCTTTGAAAGAGACTTTCGTCGTCTTTTTGTCTCTAACATTGACAGCTGGCATAAACATTCAGCGGGCATTTAGCGAAATGGTAGGCGTTCGCTAGGCATTTCTGTTGTGGTCTTCCGGGTTTCTCATCAGCAGGCATTCAGCGAAATGGTAGGCTTTCGCTAGGCATTTCTGTTATGGTCTTCCGGGTTTCTCATCAGCGTGGGTTAGTTATGGCCATAACCACCTTACCCCTAACCGCATTCTCGCCTCATTTGCCTTCTGCGTGCCTCTTTCTATCACGACCGAAAATGGCTGCCGCACTAGTAGTTGCTTCACCCGCATGCGAAACCGATCGGATCCCTAAGCTTCAAGCCGAGGTCACGAAGCTGAAACAGATCAGGTAAGTATTAACAGTAAAATTCTCTGTTGCTTTCATTTAAATATCCGCCGCCTTTAAATTCCATTTAAAGATATGTCACCGTGTAATGGATACTTAATGCTTGCAGTGCTAATGAGAAGGAAGGGTTTGTGCGACTGGTTTCTCGCTACCTCAGGTGACTAACAGCTAACGACTCGCCATTGCATCTTTACGGATTTCGAATACTGAGTGAATATTTCTCAGCTTATATTCGCAGACCTTGGTTATTCATTTAATTTACGGTCCCGTAAATCTAATTGTCTGTTTGTCCGCTCCCGGGGTTCGACGCCATGACCTGCCGCTTCGACTAACTGTTAATATTTTTTGGAATTTGATGGATGCAGCAGCGAAGAAGAGAAGATTGAATGGGAAAAAATCAAGACCCCGACTGACGAGGTCGTGGTTCCCTACGATACGTTGGCAGCTTTGGGAGAAGGTCTGTGATCTGTTATAAAACAATGCATATATTGGATATTTCTCAATTAAATGTTGGCGTCTCAAATTTCTAGATTGGATATTTGTGTTTAGCATATCTGGATATTTAATTTGGATCTGCATTAAAAATAGTTTCTTATGAAATTTGCAAATCCATCGGAAACCAAGGAACTCTTGGACAAGCTTGTTGTGTTAAAGCTTAATGGTGGTTTGGGAACAACCATGGGTTGTACTGGGCCCATGTAAGTGTTTCTAACAGACATATATTCCATACTCTTCAATGTGCAAATTCGTCAAACTCGATTCTCTGTTTCGATCTTGTTTGCCTCCTATTGATTGTTACCAGTAATACATAAAGCAGGCCCACCACTGTAGACACATAATTTGCATTTAGCATGCCACCGATACTAACTGGACAGATTTTGATAGGCATATATGGTTAGATATCTGCTTCAGTCATTTTGAAATTGCCTCTGGGTATGTTTTCCAGACATACGAACCTCTAACAGTTTAGTTAATAACAATATGCAAAATTAAACAGAAACTATAATATATAGACCGAAAAATTCAATTGAGACTTCTATGGAACATAGCAGAGTAGATCCAGAATCTACCTTGCAGGCTGTAGGGTCTTACGGTGATGTGACTGCAGTCATCACTGCAGTGGAGGCTGAGCTTCATCTGATGACTTTGATTTATGGCTTTCTCTCTCAGGTTGTTGGAGTCCCATAGGACATTATGTAAAGAGTTCCTTTCAATCCATTCGCAAATATCAACCAGTTTAGGCCTTATGCTTGATAGACTATTCGCCAGAATCTAATCCAGGTTATAAAATCTATGTTTCAATTTACCTGGCTTGCTTGAAATTCCTCTGCACCAGGTTATAAAATCTATGTTTCAATTTACCTGGATTGCTTGAAGTTCCTCTGCTACCTTCGCATTTTAAATTCTTTCACGTTGACCTGCAAAGCTGGTTGGATTAGAAGTTCTACCTCCTCTCCGAGAAATCCATGAATTTGTTGAACCAGTGTCTTGTATCACAAGAATTGGGGACAGATGTCTAATCCCTTATTGAAAATGGTCAACAAGGCTAATATCCACAAATAGGTGTTTGAAATATAGAACGCTGATTATCTTTGGTCTGCCTCTATATTCATTGAGCTTCTTTATGGGTTACGTCCTTCATCACAGCCCCTGATTTATCATTCTTTCGAGATTGATCCACTTGAGTTGTACGTAATGGGCAATCTCTATTGCGTCCGTTCCTATTCCAAATATTTGAGATCATAGACCATGATCTTTTATAATGGCCTCAATATTCAAAAACTTGATTGCCTTTTGTAGTTGATACTGCCCTGTTTGCCAGCCAATTGGCTACTTGATTGGCAGATCTTTTGTTGTGGTTGAAGCATATTGCTTCAAAGTTTCCCAAGCCCTCTATTATCCATTCGATCTTGTTCCACAATTCTCATGAAGTATCATTATTCTTCTTGTTTAAGTTGTTGATCAAAATCTTTTACACTATGGCAAGAGAGAAGCTCTAGAGCATGGTTGGGGGGAGATGTTCATTACTTTTGTGTGTAACACCTAAAAAGGGCTAGCTGGCATCGAAAAGGTTAACTTTATATGTAAAATAGTGCTGAGAGGTTAAGATCTAGGGTTAGGATGGATCTATGGTAGTGCAATCCCCTTGATTTTAACTTGATTGTAAACTCATGTATGGAAAGTAGAATTCTCTCCATTCTACTAGGCCAGTCTTTTCCTCTAAGGCTACTACATTTCCTAAAGCTACCTAAAAAATTCACGAACTTGCTCATTTTTCCTCCTTCATTCCAACTTGATTGTAAACCAATGCAAGGAAAGTATATTTTCCTCTTAAAAACTCCCTGCTACTTCTAGGCTAGGCTTGCCATTTGATGCTCCATCAAAATATAAGATTGCTATTACATTCTCAGTTTTTGTGGCCTACTGGAAGACCTATTTAATTGTGATGGAAATTTTGTGTGATATACTTTGCTGGTTAAAGCTACCAAAAAAATTCAAGCAGTTTGCCTTTTCCTTTTATCTATTTTAATTTGTATTTAAATCCTTTAATCTAATTGGAAGGCCAAATTACATCTTCAAAAACCTCTGAAATAATGGGGGGTTATTCTATGGCATCGAACCCCGGGAGCGGACAAA
>Ga0139314_100444_pt1 | contig 11066 bp, 9 predicted proteins | sample In2P11_FD_99376 | JGI IMG/M metagenome (GOLD analysis project Ga0139314, IMG submission 99376)
AAATGTCATCCATTAGCCTCATGAAGGTTGCAGGAGCATTCGTCAATCCGAAAGGCATGACCAACCATTCGAAGAGGCCCTCCTTGGCTTTGAAGGCAGTCTTCCACACATCAGAGGGTTCGATTGGTACCTGGTGATACCCTGACTTCAGATCGATCTTGCTGAAGTACTTTGCCCCCTTTAGTTGGTCCAAGAGGTCATCAATCCGTGGGATCGGGTACCTATTACGGACAGTGATCTTGTTGAACGCCCGATAGTCAATACAGAGTCTCCAAGTCCCATCTTTCTTCTGTACCAACACGATCGGGCTCCCACAAGGTGATGAACTCGGACGGATGTGACCTTTCTGCAGCAACTCTTGAATCTGCCTCTTGATTTCATCGTTCTCTAGAACTGAACGCCGATAAATTGGTCCATTGGGTAGTGGCGCACCTGGGGTTAGATCGATGGAGTGCTTGACCTGACAGTGCAGAGGAACCCCTGCGGGGGAGGTGAAGATATCCTCGTACTCCTTCACGACCTTATCCATCTGTAGTTGTCGTGCGGAGGGGTCCTGTCTGGAGGTCGTAGCCACCAGCTTCTTCTTTCCTTGAGGGCGTATCATCAGGAAAACAAACTTCCCAGTTTTGGAAATGAGCTTACTACATTGTTTTGCAGTGATCAAGGAGATGGCGGTAGGCGGTGCTACCTCTGGTATCCTGTACAACTTATTCCCCAATGTAACAATAACAGTTTGGGGCCTTGATTCATACACAGCATGTCGCTTCCAAAAGTATGGTTGTCCTAATAATACATCACAAACTTGAAGGGGAGCGATGTCACACAATACCTCATCCGTGAAGGGCTTGATGTTGTACGGGAGGCGACATTGTTGGCTCACACGAAGATCCCGTCCTTGGTGAAGCCACCCTATGGTGTATGGTTGTGGATGTGCCGTGGTCGGTAAGCCCAACCGCTTCACGACCTCCGCCGAAATGAGGTTCTTTTGGCTCCTGCTATCGACAATGAACTGTAGCGGGGAGCCCTTTACCCACATCTGGGAGTGGAAGAGACGCTCCTCCTCCTCTGGATCTTCGGGTTCATTTTTCTGGATCTTGGTGGTAGCAACATTGGCATTGGGATCTGCGTCAATGATCTGCTTCCCCTTTTCATTCCCCTTGTCGGGTTTTGACTCAGAGTTGGAATATGTATCTGATTCTGGACCCTTTAGCTCGGCCATCAGTGACTGCTTGGCCCGACACTCACTGGTGTTGTGAGTGGAGCTCTTATGGAACTCACACCATTTTCCCATGTCCTTTTTCGTCTTTGCGGTGCTGTTCTTTATCTGCAGCTTTGGCGGGTTGTCTTGGGCTGCCCCGCCTTGGCTTTGCCCTTTGTTCTGTGTTTTAGGGCCACCTTTCCCTTGCTTCAGATTCGCAGATCCAAAGTCTCGCTTCTTTTGTTTAAACTTCTGCTCGACCTTGACGGCATATCGGTATGCTGTGCCGAGCGAGGAGATGTCCAGGAATTGTATTTCTTCCTGAATGTACTTGTGCAGGCAGCCGCGGTATTTGAGTATCAAATGCTGTTCCGTATCCTTGATACCAAACTTTGTGCGAAGGGTATGGAAAAGATCGGTGAACTCCGGCACGTCTTGGTCCCTTCCCTGCCGCAGCGTGGTCCATTTTATGTATTCATCCTCATAGCTTCCGACAGGGTAGTACTGCTCCTTGATGGCATCGCGGAATGAATTCCAAGTGGGTGCGGCTGAAAATAGTGAGCCGGTAGTTTCATCCTTCTGCTCGCAGTAGGTTTCCCATCAGTCCTTGACATGGGGGGCTACTTTGAGAAGAGCGAAAACAATCTTTTCTCGACTTGAAAATTCATGAACAGAAAAATACCCTTCTAGAAGATTTAACCATTTATCTACCGCATCTGCGTCTATTTTACCCTCGAAGATGGGGATTTCAAAATTAACTTGTACCTTAAAGGGCGTGGCATTTCCAGAGTAGCTGCGAGAAGCCGAAGCGTCGCTTCTGGGTAGCCGCTGAAGGATCTGGGCGAAACTGTCCATCATCGTGTTCCGTTGTCGCTCGAGGGCTTCTTCGAGCAAGATTTTGATAGGATCTCCTGCCCCCTCGTCTTTCTTCTCGTCCGCCATGGGAGGCCGTCGGGATTTGCTAGGCTGGTCTTTTAAATGTTCGACCAGTTCAAGCCCTAACTCCTTATATCTCGACCTCGTTGGGGACATGCAAAGAAAAACAGAGAAAAAGCAGACCGCTCTGATACCACTGATCCATATTTAAACAGGAACGCAATAAAACACAGATATAACTATAAACATAGATATGCAGCGGAAATAATACTTTACTTCATTAATGTAGAATACTGAAATATGCTTACAAACAGTAATGAAAATAACCCAGCTAGGGCGATGGTAGCTTATCTCTGAGAAGAGATGTGGTGGCTACATGCCTCTGAACTGTCTTACAATGAGGCTCGAAGGCCTATTTATTGTTGAGAAACAGTCGGAAAACCCTTAACATTCCAAAACCTAACCCTAGAAGATGAAACACCAAACTATGGGCCCCGTTTGGGGTAAATTGGTACATCAATTTCCCGGGGTCGTAACTTTGGCATACGATCTCCGTTTGACGCATACAATAGTTCGTTAGAAAGATCTATCTGAGCACTATCATTGTTGGAACGGGCAACATCGGTCCATTTAATGGACCCATGTTGCCCTTGGATTCCCCAAAAAATGTCGTTTAGGGCCTCAAAACGGCTCCGAAAGTTCAGGACCTGAAAAACTGCTAAAAATAGTAAGTTGTGCTGCAATTAAGGAAACTGAAAATGCTGAGAAGAACAATGGTGGGGGTCTAGGTGGGCTTGGCAGGTGGCCACCAAGATCCACCTGGATCATAAGGCTAGGCTGAAAATACTATCACAACTGGAAAAACCCATGCCATGGTAGAAAAGAAACACATGTAATTCCATGCATGCCAGATTTAGCAAGTAAAATACACATGTAAGTCGATACCTGCAATATATTCTTGATCTTAGCCCCTCTTTCCTTCTTTTCCTTTATTTCTCCAATGCCAAAGCGCTCCAAGAAACTCTAAGTGTCCAAGAGTGAGAGACAGAGAGAGAATAATGAGAGAGATCCAAAACTCAACTGACTAAGCCCTACCCACTGATCCTCATAAGCCTTTTTATTAATGAGGCCTCTATTTTCTTCATTTTCCTCCTCACAAGCAACCTGTGACATTTCATCTTCCTTTTCTCCTAATTTCCTTTATTTTCATAAATAAAATGCCAATAAATGCCTCATGCCTTTCCAAAGCCTTAGCCATTGTCTTGCCAATTTCCTTAGCCATAAACAACCAAATGAACACCCACACCAGGATGTCCTGCCCAACATTCAGCTTGAAATACGTGTCCCATCATCCATGGTATTTATATATTTTTACGTGGAATTTTTACCAGGGTTTTTGTAGAACGCTCCCCCTTGGGGGGAACACCGTCCTCAGTGTTTAGTGACACCTATAACCAACAATACCGCTGAAAACAAAACATACTACCCATGGAGCTTTATAACATAGCTCGTTGCAGTATTTACAATGAAATACCGTCTCAAAAGCAAAACATCATGACAACATGACAACATACCACATAATGGAGCTATATAGCACATCTCATTACGACATTTATAGTAACCTTATTATAAAGATACACATTTGCTTCAACCAACAAAAAATAATACTGTTTATGGAGCTTTATAAATCCAACTCGATACAATATTTACAATAGCACACACATATACACATTTGCGCAACCAACAAATAAAAGGATATGATGGTTGCATCTGCAACAAGGGAATCCAGAGGCTCACACCTCCACCCTCAAAGTAATACCAGGATTCACATCCCTCCTAGTAAGTCCAGAATCCACTACAAAGTAAAATCTACATCCAATGTCCAACACTAGAATCCTACGCCACTTTTCCTCTCAATGAACAGTTATCGACTCATTGTTCTAGGGCACACTCCCAATGTGCATCTGATTCCATTTGGCAATGTTAATGACCAAAAGAAATATATCCATTCCCTTCCCTTCTTTGCTACACAGTCCCTCGGGAATCCGATCACCCCTTCCGTGCAGTCACTCACCTTCCAAATTCCGCTAGCACCCCCATCCTAGGCAGTCCATCCCTTGGCAATGCTTCATGCATATGACCAATCCAAATTACAACATCAAGATCTAAAAGAAATAACCCAAATCATCAATTTAATAGCATATAACAACAATAAGTTATATATCATGCTCATCAACAACATATAACCTAATCATTAAGTTATCTAACATAAAACAACAATAGAAATTCATACAACCACAGGTTACGATCATTCTTGACTATCCGACTCATGTGCATATGACTATGCTAATCAACTATCATTTATCATCTATGTAACCATAACACCAAAAGACATGTTCATAGACCTAATGCATATAAACCTAATGTATATAACAATCCTTGACTTATATCCCTGCATGGCAAATATACAATACCTGAACGACTATCTGTTCTTATCCCAAAGTCTAATGTTGTAAACTCATTATGATGACCTACATCTCCTGCTCTATATCAACCAACACATTAGAATCATAGCAACCAACAACATCATGATGACCTAAATTGCATACAATGAATTCACTAGGCATGTCTAACCTACTATTCATGCATAACTATAACCAAGACCATACATGCATAAAAACTGCATATAAACATATAATACATGAGTACCAAACCATATACACATCATTCTAGCTAGAGTCTAGTCATCAATGCATGGCCATATCAACTACACAAATCATGACCTCATGCATGACAAAAACCATTATTCCATTGTACACATTGCCACATGCAAACATCAACATGCATAAGCAATGCCTAATCAACTACACCTATGCATAAATGCATGTAGTCAAACACAAGCGATCAATTCTTGTAACCAACCTACAAGACTGATACATGTAATCAAACCTACAAGAATGTATCCTAACATACAAGGATGTAAGTAGGCAACATATAATGAAAATATAAGTGACATATAACCATATGCAACCAGTCACATACCCATGAAAAATATATTTCACAACATCAATATCAAATTCTCCATGATAACCATACTACAACCATAATCAATCATCAAGAAAATGCAACAAGTACATGAAATGCAAATATAACAGACACACATGCAACTGACATGCATGCATGAATGACACACACTTCCCATCTAGTCCGAGATTTGAATCATGCTTTGATACCACTCTATAACACCCTCCTCCCACATCAACCCAAGTAACCATGCCAACCTGGGTAAACATGAGACGAGAGGCTACTATGATCAGATTCAACCTCCTATGTGACCTTAAGGAAGTGGAATCGATGGAACATCACACACGTCATCCAACATCATCAACAGAACCCTCAGGAGACAAGTCAACCACTCAGACAACCTGTCCCTAGGTCCCATTGTTGTTTTAGATCTCTTAGGCCATAGTCGCTCTCATGCTATATGGGCAAGGGAGTAACCAACAACACAAAGTCGCTCTCACAGGCATGCCTGTTAGCGATCAGAGACCAAAATTTCCAGTTTTGCTCCAGCGATCCCGGGATTTAAGCCACTTTCTCAGGCCCAGAGCTTAGGCCATTGCTCAGAATAGAGTGATAGATTAGAATGAGTAAAAATACAGGGAAACAATTATGCAAAAGAAATAAACTAAATAAGATCATAACCAGATCCCTACTAGCCAGGACAGGCATTTCATCAAACATATTATCAACATGTAACCTACAGATGTAAACAACAGAATTAAGTGTAGGGATCTCATACTTATCTGAAATCACTATGAAACATTTTTCCCCCATGTCAACTGTTGCAATATCATTAATAGGTCATAGACACATTATCCATTCATATACAAGTAAAAACATGTTGAGAGATATACATAGATTCTATCATAAAATGTACATATAACCAACATAATAGGAACATAAATACCATAAACATATCGGCCATCAAAATCCACATATATATCAGCACATTTACACATGAAAATCAAGAGAATGAATTTCTCATTAACAAATGCAATGAACCAATTGGAGATGGGACAACCACGTTCCACAGACCATAGATTGGGTGAGCCAAGTCTTTCTTCAGCCAATCACCCCCATTCCATATTCCAAACATGAATGTGGGACTCATAGAACACACAAAAAACACCAAACAACACGAATTCCCCCGGAGTTCTTCACCTACACCGTGAGGAATTTGTGTGCCTCCTAGTCTCTAGGCTTTACCATGCATCCGCAATTAGATCCAGGGATCACTAGGCCCTAAACAGATACATACTCTCCAGGATTTACCATACATCCCATCCTAGGACTACTAGGCCCAACAGAGAGAAATCCACCTCTTGGCTTTACCATATATCCCGCTATTCATTGACAAGGTTTCCTAGGCCCACCGAGGCACACAATCGGCTTTACTGCAACCCACAGTCCGGGTCAGGGGTTACTAGTCTAGTGGCTTCATGATCCTCAGTCCAGTTTAGGGACCACTCAGACCATGTTTGTCAATTCGGAGATCCACCCCAGTCAACTTCAAATCCAATGTGGCCATCCCACATAAACTGAATGAGAGAACCCATCTCATCAAATCTATCAGGAAATTGCAAGGCTAGGCTGAAAATAGTGTCACACTTGGAAAAACCCATGCCACGGTAGAAAAGAAACACATGCAATCCCATGCATGCCAACTATAGCAAGGAAAATACACATGCAAGTCGATACCTACAATGAAACCTACTATAGCTGCTTGATCCTGCCTTTCCCTGCTTGTTCTTTTCTTCCTCTTGCCTTCTTTTCCTTTCTTGCTCCAATGCCAAAGTGCTCCAAGAAACTCTAAGTGTCCAAGAGTGGGAAAGAGAGAGAATAATGAGAGAGCTCCAAAACTCAATTGACCAAGCCCTTCCCACTGAAACTCGGAAGCCTTTTTTATTAATGAGGACTCTATTTTCTTCATTTTCCATTATTTTCCTTCATTTTCCTCCTTACATGCAACCTGTGACCTTTCATCTTTCTTTTCTCCTAATTTCCTTTATTTTCATAAATAAAATGCCAATAAATGCCTCATGCCTTTCCAAATCCTTAGCCATTTCCTTTGCCAATTTCCTTAGCCATAAACAACTAAATTAACACCCATGCCAGGATGTCCTGCCCAACATTCAACTTGGAATATGTGTCCCATAATCCGTGGTATTTATATATTTTTACATGGAATTTTCACCAGGGCTGTTACAGGGCATCCCCTATCTCTTCTTTCTGTTTGGTCAAACAACACATCATCTACCTTGGATCAACCACACATGCCATCCTTACTCATTCCAGTACATCTATTGAGATCATTCCACTACTCTATGCATGCTTATCTCACTTGTGGAATTACTTCTAGAAGGGCCACACTTGTGGACAAGTCATCTTTTGCTATTTGGATCCATGACTTCATCTTTCATCAAATCAAGGAGGCACCCTTATCTATTGGCTCTATATTTGGAAAATAGTTGCAATTAACTCCTTATTTATTACATAGACTGTAGGACAATTTAGCGCCAAAACAACTACTACAACTAAGTTTTCTCCAATTCCTTCGAAAAATAATAAAGACAAATGACAATCATATTATTTCCAGTTGAAGGAGTGGCCACACCTATTTGTATTACACATGCTTGTAGAATGATTCAACACCAAAACAACTGTTACAACCAAATTTTCTCCAATTACTTTCAAGCATAATAAAGACAAATGGAAATCATATTATTTCTAGTTGAAGGATTTCCCACACCTATTGTTGTGTCTATCCATTTGAAGAGGTCAATTTGTCCACATATATGAAGATTAGTTGATGGTTTTGAAACACAAGGTTTCACCTTTGAGACCATGGTTTTATGCTTATAATGGAGCCCTCTTGTTGTTCCTGGGATGTTTACACACTCATGAGGGGTGACCTAGCCTAAAGACCCACTTAACACATCTTTTGAGCATTTATTCAGGGAGTAGTTTATTTCTACTTGGTTCTCATGTGGACATATCACCTAGCCACGCGCACATATGACTTGCTATTTTTGAGGCCTAGACATGGTCAAATCCTTAATCAAAGGAAGTCGACAACACACATATTCATGTATATCCATAAGGGCATCCACCTATCTCTTTGTCTATTTGGTGAAACAACACATCATCTACCTTGGATCAACTATACATGCCATCTTGGCTCATTCCATCACATCTATTAAGATCATAACACTACTGTACGCATGCTTATCTCATCCATGACTTGGTCTCTCATCAAATCAAGGAGGCATTCTTACACAATATTTTGTCACACCTCCTGCAATTCCCTGTGACATACCTCGAAGTGCCCGAAACATGACCATTATATAATATACTCATTCATGTATACAATTCAGATCCCTCCTAAAACTTTGATTGGAAAATTCCTTGAGCTTTCCCTTAGGAAATAGCTCTTAAAACCCTAAAATGAGAGTCATCGCTCTTATGAGGCTTAAAACAATGATGGTTGCATGTTGCACTGTAATTAGCCATCGATGGCATCACTCTTTTCCCTTGCATACCCATGGTTATCCCAATAATTTGATTTTCCCAAAGAGGATGAGAAGCTTTGTGATCTAAAAGCTTCCAGAGTGGCGAGCTAGAGGTTGTTTCGCATAGATGAGGTCGAATCCTCTCAACTTGGCCTCTTTGTCTTATCCCTATGAGTTACCTCCTTGCGAGAGGGCCTAATACTATCTTTGGAGAAGTCCTAACTCCCTTTCCTAGCCTATAAATTCATCCTCTCCCATTCCCAAAATGGTTGGTCTATGTCTATTTGTACCCTTATGCTAAGCATGTGCCTAGAGACTATTCATTAGACTGGGAGAAGGAGTGGTTGGAGAGTTCTTGGCTTGGACTTGGATTACCACTCAAGGAGAGCCTTTCAACATCAAGGCTTTGGTTGTAAGCTTCCCTTTATTTCCTAATAATATACAACTGCTGTTTCATCTTCGCAAAATATATATTTTCATGTATTATTTAGCTTGACATTCCTTGATCAGTTAAATTAGTTGTTATCAGATTTGCTATTGGTTTTGGCTTGCTTTGTTGTATCTTGATCACTTGTGCAGGTATATAAACACTGAGAGAAGCAGGAACAAGGCCATGACACAAGCGTTTCGAGGCCCTCAACAAAGGAAATAGGAATAATGTTAGAACGAGGTAGGCCATTTCCTTGATTCTTCTTTTCAATTATAACCTAGGAAGATGTCTAGTTGATTGTCACTTCAGTTTATAGACCCACTCATTGGGCTAGAGGGATCGTCTCTGTCCACAGAAAGGATTAACATCGTCAATAAAATGGTGACTCCACTTGGGAGCCTATGATCCTTTCCTTCTCATTCTTCACCTTGTCTTTTGACGAGTTTGATCAACCATTCATTCCCAGATTTCATTGTTTGTGTGTAGTCAGTCTCACTTTCTGGTAGATGCTTGAAGGTTGTTAATTTGAGATCTTGAAGATTTTGTGTTTTTTATTTGTTTTTCTTGCCCATCGCATTTTTAGCCCTGATAGTCGCGATGATATCACGCATATTACAGTAGTGATGATCGCTGATTTTCTCTTAACAGGTGCGATGATAGAAGAAGTTAAAGAAATTTAGGGTTTGTCTTCTTGTTTTCAGCTCTTTTGCTTTCTCCTAGTGATCTACTAGTGTGTTTTTAGTTGACCCTTTCCTTGTCTCGTTGCAATTACCTCTTAACTTGGTTTGAGTGTGTTTGAAGTTTGATTATCCTTTTAGTGTTTCTAGGTCTTATAGGTCAACTGTCATCCACTTGTTGGTCTTCTCATCAGAGATTGATTACCTGGGTTAAAGAGTCTTTTGTGTGTTTGGACATTCTTTGCAGATCACTTTTGGTTCTTGTGTCTCAAGTTGGTTTCATTAGTGTCAGATTAAGTAGATAGTGTGAAAGTCGCTTGAGTTCCATTTTGACAAACAATAGATTACAAATTGATTGTCCCATTTGAACCAAAAGGAAGTGTTTGCTTTGAGTTTTTGTTTCGAAGAGCGAAAAGTGTTTATCTTTTTATAGTTTTCGAAGCATTTTTGTTGCATTCAAACCATTAATGTGAAAGAGATTTTCATGTTTGTTGGCTTGATTACATTCTCTTTTACATTTTTGCACTAGATTACATTGATTGCACTTAAGTGAAAAAGAAAAATCATCATTATATATTAAAGTAGTTCGCTTTAAGGTAATTGTTTTGACATTGCATTTGCTTATGATATGAAAGATTAGAGTTCATGTTTTTGCATTTAACATTTGAAGATTGTCATTGATGCATTGTTGCTTGTTTGATGCATGAGTTGAGTGTTTATCTTACCTACATAGATAGCTTTCATCGATTTGAAGTATTTCATTTCATCATTTAGTTGCATTTTAGGAACAGGTAACATCGTTAAGGCCTTGAAATCGAAACATAATTCCAAGATCAACTTTAAAATCTATCAATTAATATAAGGAGAATTTGAAACATTAATGTTCATACTTAGTGGTCTAGGCTAGAGACGTGTTCCAACATCTATAAAACTTATTAGTTATCATTCGCTTCGGCATTAGACAGCGCTAGCACGGACTTGTGCTCCCTGTACCATCGCGTATATAAAGGGAGACCCTCATAGGTTGCAAATCTTTATCCATAGGAAGCCGAGTCTGCCGCTGTGTAAACATGATACACTGAACACAACATTCGAGCAACTTCTTTAATTTGAAAAGAAGTTCATGGTTACTTGGTACTCCTTTTGCCTAGAGTTACCTAAGTGGTCTTTTTGGTCTTTTCTAACTCTTTTAATTTGAAAAGATCATCGAGCAACTTGTCCTTTCAAGCTCGCTAAACCATCGAAAGTGACTAGAGTCACCTTTTTTGTCCTTTTCTCGGCTCTTAAAAGATGAAAAGACAAAGTTTTTGTTT
>Ga0139314_100445_pt1 | contig 11066 bp, 8 predicted proteins | sample In2P11_FD_99376 | JGI IMG/M metagenome (GOLD analysis project Ga0139314, IMG submission 99376)
TCCCGGGATTTGTTTTTATGTTTATGTATTTGCTTTACAAACTAATGGTATTTGAAGTTGACAGGTTCAAGCTGCTGCCTTTGTTTTTATAGCTGATTTTTAATTTTATTTCTCAACGATTGTTATCTTTAAGGGATATTTGAAAAGAATAAAGAAAGCTGAGTCTCCTAAGCTATGGAAAAATAAAAATAGATCATTGAAGTAAAAGGTGCACCAAAGGGGTGGAAAAATCAATATGAGGAAAAGGGTAGCTCACGCCTCCATGATTTCTCCCTCTTTTCATTATAGCATTGTTGTTGTTGCAACAAACACCCTCCAAAATATTGCCTACACTTGAATTTTGGAGCCTATTTATGATCTCATGATCGTCACCTCAAGTTGTCCATGTTCGCTTCGTGATTGGTTGATACTTTTCTTATGCGATTTTAACTATCAAATTCCCTTGCTTACACATGCTTAGCTTTCGATGCACTCACAAGCACACCTCTTTCTTCCAAGCTTAGTATTCAATGTCTTCAAAAGTGCAAAGTACAACAAAGCTCTCCAAAGAGAGACTAAAAAGAGACTAAAGAGACTAAAAGAGACTAAAAAGACTAACTAATGAAGGAGAGAGACCTCCTATTTATACAAAAAGATGAGAGCCTTCTCATTAATGATAATCCATGAATCTCTCCCTCTACCTCTAGAGTCCTAATCAAAATAGGAGTTGATAAGACACATGTCTTCTAGAGTTACAATACAATTAGGAGATGTGACACATATTCTCATGATCCCATGATTCCTTCCAACCAAATTCGAATTTGGCCTTAGAATGCCACATAAGGGTCTTCTAGAAGTCTCCTTTCAACCTACACATGTCAACAAACTCAACCCACTTGTTAGGTATAAGCATATGCACATTATTTTCTAATGTTTAACCACAAATTCACTTAAAAGGCTTAGAAATAATAAATATTGGAAAAACATAAAGGTAGCCCAATGATAATGAAAGTGGGATGAATGTGGTGACATAGTAGTGAAATGGAGGTGAAATGGAGGTGATATAATGGACATAATAGCGAAAGTGTAATGCAAATGAATGACATTTTCAAGACTCAACATACCCCCCAACTGAAGCTATTGCATGTCCTCATGCAACATATATTACATTGACTCTTTTGATCCTTGAGCTTTGGCTTAACTTTGCATGATATCATTTGATAACTTCATATTTCTGCAAAGTGTTTTACTTGAATTGCAATATGGTTGGTTCTTGTGTTACAACCATTTTTATTTTTTTTTTGCCTTCTATTTTGATCTTTGAACTTTGCATAATGATATTTTGATTATTGTTGCAAAGTATATCTTTATTGGATTGCATGATGGTTGGTTCTTGTGTGACAACCATGATTTTGTTTGTATCCAATTTATCCTTTAAGCACTTTTTCAAAAGCCATTGTATGCTCATAATAGCAATGTAATATTTAATATATATTGGAAGTATGTGAGCTCTTGAATATGATATGGACATGGCAAGATGTGAAGTAGATGTCATGGAGCATATTAGGATGTAAGTAGATTAGATTTCATTTTGTAAATATTGCTTTGTAGAATGTAAGGTAGATTAGATTTTCATTCATGCAATTTTAAGTATGCTTTGATTTCATAGGTAGAAGGGGGCCCCTGCCTTGTACAGTTTGAATTATTGCATTTTATTTTCTCCCGGGATTTGTTTTTATGTTTATGTATTTGCTTTACAAACTAATGGTATTTGAAGTTGACAGGTTCAAGCTGCTGCCTTTGTTTTTATAGCTGATTTTTAATTTTATTTCTCAAAGAGCTGCTAACACATAAATGATCTTCATCATAAATTGTTATATTTTAAGATCAAAATATCACTAACTTGCCGCTGGCTTTGAGTGCTTTTCAGACTGTTCTTTCACTACTTTCTAACCATACTTTGCATAGTACATATGGCTGAAGTAGAGAGTTAGAAAGAGCAAAATATTATTACTAGTCTTTAAAGTAGATTTTTGGTTTTAAGTGCTTCTTAGACTAATCTTTCACTACTTTCTAATCATACTTTGCATAGTACATATGGCTGAAGTAGAGAATTAGAAAGAGCAAAATATTATCATTAGTCTTTAAAGCAGATTTTTCTCACTTTTCTAATTCAACTTAAGCTACTTTCTATCTGTGCTTTACACAGTACATGTGCTTAGAAGCATCGAGTTAGAGAGAGATAATCTTTATCTTTGGTTTTAAAAGTGACTTTCTTTTCTTTTATTTGCAGCAGCATGAATGGTGTCTAGTGCCATTGGAGGTGGTCATTTACTTTCAAGTCATTTCAAGTTCTTTGCTTTTCAGTTTCATTTCAAGTTATTTCTTTCAAGCTCTTTCTTTGCAAGTTTAAAAGTTTGATTACTTTCTAGACTTATTTCTAACTACTTCCTAATCGTGCTTTACACAGCACATGTGTTTGAAGCAGAGTTTTAGGAAGAGTTGAACATTATAACTGGTCTTTAAAGTGGTTTTTCTTACTTGTCACCTTAGAGCTTGACTACTTTTTGGACTTATTTCTGACTACTTCTTAATCGTGCTTTACACAGCACATGTGTTTGAAGCAGAGTTTTAGGAAGAGTTGAACATAAACTATAAAACAACGAAGTAAGAGAAAGGTTAACTAAGCACATATAGTGCACCACACTTCATCAGTTTACGATACCCGGATTGATAATTTATGTAGAGCAATTTAAGACATTAAATTGACTAAACATTTTGGCGCCGTTGCCGGGGAAGTGTAATTAGGAGACCTTATCTCTTACATCTGGAAAAAAAAATTAATAATCCTTGAGTATGCTCTCCTCTTGCACTTTGTGTGATCTGGAGGATCAGAAAAAGGATTGTTAAGTAAAAAAAGACAAAACAATAATTCTTGAGTATGCTCTCCTCCTGCACTTTGTGTGATCTGGAGGATCAGAAAAGGAAGTGTTACAAAAAAAAAAAAATAGGAGACAAAATAAACTTCATCACTTCAATTGATTCAATAAAAAAAAAAATGAAAAAATAAAACTCAAGTGCTTTGATAGGTTCAAATTGTCCAAAATTGTCTGGTTATGCTTTGTAGTGGTCTTCAAAACACTGTATCTTGTTCAAATAAGGTTTTGCAACTTAGTTGCAGAAACTGCCCTGATCCCGCAGCTATCTGACAATCCCGCAGCTGTTTCAAGGTTTAACAAGTTACAGGCATCTAATAAAAAAACCGACCACATGGGCATCTCCAGAATTGTCCCGACATGGATCCTATCCTAGTCACCCAGCTCAGATCGATGAAAAACCAGCCTAGTACCTCAGTCAAAGTCTTGTTTTTAGCATGTTTTTCTTGAAGTCTTGGCTGCCTGAAATTGAAAATCATTAATACTTTTTATAAAGTTTTACAATTTCAGAGAAGAAAAAAAAAAAGAGAGAAAAACAATCTATGGCTATCTCCATTCTTAGTTTTCACTGTGGCTTAAATAAAAAAAAATAAAATAATAATATGCCTCCCTGTTCAAGCTTTGACCTGTTGATTCCTGTAGGAGGCATTCATCATTTAGTGGCAGATTTCTGAGTTGATTTCACCTTTGGATAGCTACCTTATCAATTAGAAGCAGAGAATTGAACTTACTAATGATGGAAGCACCATTTGCATAAAGGAAGTGAAGGACCTTACTGTTGCCAGGGAAAATCCAGATGTTTCCAGCAATGACTTGTTGAATAAGAATCAGAAAATTGGAAGGTCTCTTGCTCAGAAAGACATGGCTAATCCCCCTAAGTGTTTAGAGCACCCATCTAGTGAGGATTCAGAGGATATTGATTTCTGGGGACATGTCAACACAACCTATTTTGCTCTTGAACACCTTCAGCGCAGAAGGGGCCAGATAGTGGTCACTAGTTCCATGACTGCATTTCTTCCCTTCCCATTTACAACAGTTTATAGTGCAGCCAAAGGAGCACTGTTCAACTTCTTCGAGACACTTAGGATTGAGCTTCTCAGCAAATCTGTAACAGTTACTATTGCGTCTCCTGGTTTTATACAGTCTGAATTAACATCTAGAGAATGGCCGGGAAAGCTGCCATGGTGGTTCCCCATGGCGAGAACAGAGGATGCTGCACGAGAACAAGATGACAAACACAATTTAGACAAACACCTGCCAGATGACAAACACCTGCAAAACAATAGATCAGATAAGAAAAACGAATGCAAAAAGTGCAGAACAGAAAAATTAACTCAGGAAAAAAACGCAAACAGCAGAAAAACGTCAAACTTTACACGCTCGATTTGCCCAAATGGTAGCGAATTTCAAAAAAATAAAACATCGGTTTTGTTGCCAGGTGGGTTAATTAGATAACCCAGAAACCGATTTGGAACATTCGTGGTGGTCTGGGAGAAATGTTCGGTTCTTTGGAGCCCATTTTTTACTGCAGCGCGTGAAAAATTGAGTTATTAACTGGTTGTTTGAATGCTGATTAACTCCGCGTGCCTGAGGGAAGGAGTTCTAATGGGGATCAATCATATGCTGGCATCTAAAACCAATTATACACCTTTACACGCCTTCTATCTTATTCAATTCGAACTTGTTTAGAGACGTGTTCCAATTGAACACGACTCTCTGCCATTAAATCTCATGAAGACGCTGTCGGTTAAATGTTGGAAAAAATCATGTTTGAAGAACTCAGGAAAATGAAGGATTCCCTCACATTTCAGATTACTCGTCCTAAAAATCTATTCTAGAGATAATTGACGGTTGTTGTGATTTTCAGAGAAAAAAAAATACGCGTCCCTTTCCTATCAACAGAACAATAAACACTTAATGTGAAAGCCTAATTACGCACTGGCATGACTGATAAAAGGGTACAGAGATAGGGTTCCTCAGTTACACTTTGCTCAAGATCTTGATTTACTTTCAAACAGGTAAGTGTTTCTTTTAGTACGAAATTTTGCATATCAACATATTCGAATACTTAGTGAAAGCACATACCTGTTTCAAAATTTAGTAGCCTAACTTTTGACTCACTAATCTTGATTATGGGAAGCAAGAAAATAGAATCCGGATTAGTATACACCACTTGCGTCAATTTCTTTATTGCATTCTGCATTTATTGTGATTTAGGGGTGAAAATGTATGCTCCACCAAGTGCTCAGGAAATGACTTACTATGAACATGATCAGAAGCACCCTGAGGAGAAAAGTTGTTTGTATGCCTGCCTCTTCACCATGTGCTGCTGATTCTGCTGCTACAAAATCTGTTGTTGCTGCCCTTGAGAGATATACTCTGTTGTTGCTGCCCTTGAGAGAGTAGAGAATGATGCAGTCATCTTCCCATACAGGAAATTCATGTCACAAAGAAAAAAAAAAACAACAAAACATTAAGATTTGGACTCCAAAAGATCAAAATAATTATGTTATGGACTTTTTGTCATATGATCCCCTGATATGATCTGAGGTTTTTGTTGTAATTACTACACTCTGTTTCAGCCACTCCATTTCACTTTCCACACTCTGCAATCCCGCAGCCATTTAACGATCCCGCAGCCATTTAGTGATCCCGCAGCTGTTTTGTTAAACTCTAGGTTGTAGGTGTCATCAGGCAAAACAGGTCACATGGGTAGCTAGGGAAATGTCAGTACATGGATGGTGTCCTATTCATTCGGTCAAATTTGCTGAAAAAGACCCCGGTTAAAGGGAAGTCAAATTGGGTGTTATAACAAAGTCGCCACACTGAGTCGCCACACTAAGTCGTTGCATGTCAAAAAAAAAAAAATAATAATTTTGAATCAATGAAATGAACAAGTTATTTTCTCACTTTTCTGAAGGTATTGATTAATTTTGGACTGATAATGAAATTGAATGGCTAACTTTTTATTCAAGATTTTTAGCTACAGAGCTGTTCCTCAATTCCGCAGCCAGAAAAACCTCATTGTTCAAATCAGCCTATCTTTCTCATACAAAATCAGATTTTGATGATTTAAGTACCATTGGAAAGATCTCAACAAGATCTATACAATGAGAAATATATCATTAGAGTTTGAAATGGCAAATAATGAAATAAATTGCTGAAAAGAAGCAACATCAACTTGAGGCACTAATTCCAAAGCAGGTATAAATTCTTTTGATTTTTCCTTTGAGAACTTGTTTCATTAATACAAATTCCTAGTTCTGTGTGTAAATATCATAACTAGAGAGATTGGCCACCTCTCTCCTTTGATAATCTTACATTCCATTGCAGAAGAAGTATTAGTTTTTTTGCAGGTTCCAGGAGGAAGGACAAATGACTACAAGGGAATGATGTCTCTCTAAGAGACCAATTTGTTTCATAAGAGGATGATCAGCAACAAAGAGGAAATATGCTGATGCAAAATCAGATCCAAACACTTGAAAAACTTTCAGATACTATTGTCTCCATCACATCCATCCATCACATCCATACTTCATAATAAACCATTCACCTCATTCCACTCCATATTTTCCATTTTCATTAACATACACTTTCCATTTCTTTTTGTCCATTCATAACCCACCAATAAAAGCAAAAGGCTCATTCACATGCTTATTGCCATTGTCATTTCTGTTCTCCATTGCCATTTTCCATGTTCACTTTCCATTCCTTGTCATTTTCATTCCGCAAATAAGCCCTGCTTCAATGCAAATTATTGAGTCCATAGTCCTTTGAGTCTAAGTTCTTTGTAAAAACACCTTGAGACTTGCATGCCTTAATGGCAAGTCCTCATGCTGACAAACAATGGGAATACATTAATGTCCCTTGTTTGTTAGATCTTCTAGGTGACTCGACATCAGCAAATTCATTCGTACCTAGCAAGATGTGTTTGGGCATCTTGACTCTCATTGTCATCAATGGTGAGAGTTCTCGTGTTGACTAGTTGCATCCATTAATGGCCACTAAGCCAACAATTTCCTACTATGTTCGACATCAGAACATCTTTTCACATAGTAGGAATTGTGCCAATGAGTTTTGAAGACATGAAGACTATTATTTTCAGCATTTTGGAGCAGATTCAGCAAGTTTTAGTAGAAGCAATAAAAAGCCATCTTATCTCTCTATCCATGACTCCTCTTGTTCAGCCACTTGAAGAAGAATATGATCAGAAGTTTTCAGCCACCACACACATACAACTCATCCATTCCAAAGGGTAAGTGAAGGTACGGCATTTTCTAACTTTTAACCATAGAATTCCATAAAAAGCTAGAATGATACTTGTTGGAAAAACATTTCTCTTCCTCATTTCATAAAATTGCCAATACCATCAGTTGGGGGGGGGGAATACATTCATATTCATATCTTGCCATGTCCATATCATATTCAAGAGCCTACATACTTCCAACATATATTAATTATTACATTGCTATTATGAGCATACAATGGCTTTTGAAAAAGTGCTTAAAGGATAAATTCGATATAAACAAAATCATGGTTGTCATACAAGAACCAACCATCATGCAATCCAATAAAGATATACTTTGCAACAATAATCAAAATATCATTAGGCAAAATTCAAAGATCAAAATAGAAGGAAACAACAAAAAAATGGTTGTAACACAAGAACCAACCATGTTGCAATTCAAGTAAAACACTTTGCAGAAATATGAAGTTATCAAATGATATCATGCAAAGTTAAGCCAAAGCTCAAGGATAAAAAGAGTTAATGTAATATATATTGCATGAGGACATGCAATAGCTTCAGTTGAGTAGTATATTGAGTCTTGAAAATGTCATTCATTTCCATTACACTTTCACTATTATGTCCATTATATCACCTCCATTTCATCTCCATTTCACTAATATGTCACCACATTCATCTCACTTTCATTATCATTGGGCCACATTTATGTTTTTCCAATATTTATTAATTCTAAGTCTTTTAATTGAATTTGTGGTTAAAAATTAGAAAATAATGTGCATATGCTTATACCTAACAAATGGGTTGAGATTGTTGACATGTGTAGGTTGAAAGGAGGCTTCTAGAAGACCCTTATGTGGCACTCTAAGGCCAAATTCGAATTTGAGTGGAAAGAATCATGGGATCATGAGGATATGTGTCACATCTCCTAATTGTATTGTAACTCTAAGAAGACGTGTCTTATCAGTTCCTATTTTGATTAGGACTCTAGAGGTAGAGGGAGAGATTCATGGACTCTCATTAATGAGATGGCTCTCATCTTTTTGTATAAATAGGAGATCTCCCTCATTCATTTGTTAGTCTCTTTTGCTTAGAGTTTGTTAGCTTATTAGTTTTTTAGCTTGTGTGTTCTTTAGCTTGGAGTTTGTAGTTCTTCCTTGATGGCTTTTGAAAGCTTTGGAGAACTTTGTTGTACTTCTTAATTTTGAAAAATTTGAATAAAGCTTTGATGTTCTCAACATGGAAGGAGATGTAAAGTAGATGACATGGAGCATATTAGAATGTAAGGTAGAGTAGATTTCATTTTGTAAATTTTGCTTTGATTTCATTATGTCATTTGATTGCTTTCAAGTTTGATAGATTAGATTTTTCATTCATGCAATTTTAATTCATGCAAGTGTGTTCAACCGGTTGATTGTAGATTAGTAATGCACATAGCTTTTTAATGACTAATAACATGATGGAATCATCTTATCCTTCTGCTGATTTATTTTCTGAGTTCTAATTCCAACATTGTTATTTCTTTCAGTTTTGTTTTGCTCATTTACTTTCATGCAATTTAGATATCATATTACTCCATTTGTTTATGATTACCTTCCTATAGCCAAGCGACTCAAATAGTGAGGAATCAGAATATTATTTGATGTAGTATGATTTAGTTTACTTTCCTGCAAGTTAGTGATTAGATTACTTATTGCATTTTCAGAGATTGAAGTATGAATGAGTAGTTTAATTTTAGTTTCATTTTATGCAATTTCATTTCTTGTAATTTAGATATCATATTACTCTGTTTGTTTATGATTACCTTCCTATAGCCAAACGACTCAAATAGTGAGGAATCAAAATATTATTTGATGTAATATGATTTAGTTTACTTTTCTGCAAGTTAGTGATTAGATTACTCATGTCATTTTCGGTTACCTCCTATAGCCAGAGCGAGTCGAATGGTGAGGGATTGAAGTATGAATGCGTAGTTTAATCTTAGTTTCATTTTATGCAATTTCATTTCCTGCAATTTAGATATCAGATTACTCAATTTGTTTATGATTGCCTCCTATAGGCAGAGTGAGTCCAAAGGTGAGGGGTCAGAATATGAGTTGATGTAATATGATTTAGTTTACTTTGCTTACAGTTTTTGAATTGCTTTAAGTTCAGTTTTCTTTTTATACAACAGCAAGGATACTGGGTTTCATAGTCACTAGCTCATTGTTTGGTTGTTGCATTCTATTTTGATTGAAGTAGCTGCACATTTACACTTTTGTTTAAGTACTAATTCCATCAATAACATGTTTTAAGATCTTTTGAAGTGCTAAGTTTTGGAAGTTACCATTAGGGACATAGGCCTTGTCTTGAAATCTCTATCCATACTTGTCCTTTAAAAGTATTCTTAAGACCTTAGAATAGGATTTCCATTTGCATTAGACACTTTAGGAAACCAACAAGAACAAAACCCCAAAAACAACATAAACTATAAAACAACGAAGTAACAAAAAGGTTAACTAAGCACATATGGTGCACCACACTTCATCAGTTTACGATACCTGGATTGATAATTTATGTAGAGCAATTTAAGACGTTAAATTGACTAGACAACAGTCTTAGTATTGACAAGTAATAGATAGATGTGAAGGCATGGTTAGAAGATAGAAGTGGATCTGAAGGTATTGGGTCGTAGTTGTAGGTAGAGGCTCTACCTTTGAGTGCGCAGAGACCTAGTAGAGTCCACAGGTGAGTGTGCGGACGCTTGTAGCTGAGTGAGGAGGGCAGATTCAGGTCTGTAACTGAACTTGAGTATTAATAAAGATAATATTGATTCAGAATATTGTGCGTTTGTTTGTAGATCTGTATTTATATGTTTTGGTTATCTTTATTCATTTATATTATTTTCGAGTACGCATGCTAATCTGAAAGTTGAATAAGTAATAAGAATATTAGGCCTGAACAAACTAATTTAAGCACTAATATAATAGCACAGTATGGATTGGATTGGAATAATACGGTATTCAAAAAGGTGCGCACAGGTTGCAAAGAATAGAAAGTTGCGCAGAGCAACGCAACGCATAGATTAGGATCGCAAACCTCTAGAACCCTCATTAAGACATCTCTAGGGTGGGGAAACTTGGTTCCAACACGCTCCCATACTACTTTGGGTGAGACCTCAGTCTATGCTTCACAGACTGTTGCTGAAAGGGCCAGTACTACTGGGATTTTCTTAGCTAAACTCATTTCTGAACCTGGGTCAGGCCCCACGTAGCCAACAAATGGTTCCATTGCTGAGATCAAGATTTGCCTAAGGGATGTCTGATGTCGTGCCAGTGGAACCCAAAAAAGAAGGAAATTGAAAAGTGGTTAGACAAGAAGATTCACGAGTTCACGACACAGGAAAACAGAAGTCCGCAAGTATCCAAGAAAAGGTGGCTGGATCGCAACATGTATACGGAAATCCACAAGATCTTCTTCACATCCTTTCCTTTTGAATTGTATGAGTGGATCATGAGGTTAGCTGATAGCCAAGGAAGGTGTATTCTCGACCAACCAATAGTGTGGACTCTAGAATTAGTGCATAGACTAGAGGCATTAGAAGATAAGATCACGCGAGCTATGGACCATTGGCTCAACTGGATAATAGCGGGATTTATCACTGAGTTTGCGATAGAGACAACGATGAGCTACAACAAAGAAGAACGATGTTTTCTCAAGGGACCGCGAGGTAAGTACATTAAATCTTTAAATACTTGGATTAAGACGTTGTTATGTGAAAAGCAGGTTATGCGAATACATTAATGAATGAGGGAGATCTCCTATTTATACAAAAAGATGAGAGCCATCTCATTAATGAGAGTCCATGAATCTCTCCCTCTACCTCTAGAGTCCTAATCAAAATAGGAACTGATAAGACACGTCTTCTT
>Ga0139314_100446_pt1 | contig 11060 bp, 10 predicted proteins | sample In2P11_FD_99376 | JGI IMG/M metagenome (GOLD analysis project Ga0139314, IMG submission 99376)
ATTGGATGCTTCGGCATGTATAAATATGTATTGTAACATTGAAAGGAACATAATGAAAAATCAAGCTGGTAGTCCCGGTTTTGGGATCCAGGGGAAAATCTCTGTGCATATGTGTTTTATGTGTTTTGCTCTCGCATTGTTTATTTTATTTGTTTAAGAATTCGTATGCAGGTAATTTCTGTACAGGGTTAAAACCTACAAATGCCTCAAACCAAAAAAATGAATTGCTTATCAAAATTGGAACACAGCAATGGCAGTGAGACTAGCATGCTCTCATGGACACTTCTTTGGCCATCTGTAGCAAATATGGAGCATTGCAGCATGCATAGTACGACATATTTGGCATGTAAAAATGTCGATCATGAAAGATGATTAACCTGCTGCAGCAGGAGGCTAACAGTGGCTCCACTTGGGGATGGCTTTTCCTTGTGAAAAGTCAAGAACAACAGGTCAGATTGCCTTAATCTTCTATTGTTGCTGTAGAATGAAAAGTTCTTTGTGTTGGCTGCCTTATTTATCCTACCTACTTACCCTAACCAACACTTACTTTGTTGTTAGGTGAAATGAAATAACCAATGCAGCCACTTAAGTATTATAAGCATGAACGATCTTTGTTGCTTGTGCTTGCTGGTGAGAAAAACTGAGATCTTGCAATCTGATGTGGCTTTGTTAATCTTTGAGAAGATCAGGAAGCTACTGACCTCCTTCGCTGTGTTTACACACTGTATAAAACTGTCCTGCAACATGTATATACAATTGTTGGGCTGAAATAAAGAACTGTACAAAAGTTTGGGACAACCATCATGCTTTGGAATAGGGAAATCATCAACGATTTGATATTGAACCTTGCAGCTTTCTAGTGGAGAGGAACACTGATTTATTTCATCATTCAACTTGTCAACCGATGCATCATGCAAAACATGGAAAGATACTTGCAATTCATTACAGACAAGCTCATTTGGAACCTGACTGATCTGCGCAAGCTACTCCTCTTCTTCTTCTTCGAATAACTCAGATGGCTGAAAACAAAGAGGCAGGGGATCCTCTTGGATCATTTGATCATATGTTGCTGCTTCTAAGTCTTCCTCAATCTGATATTCGATGGCTCTTTGGGGCTGCAAAACTAGAGGCAATACATCTAGCACAATATTTTGGTCATCCTCCAGGCGGCCAATAACAAGACTAGATGACACTTGATCATATACAGCATGATAGTTCTCCTTAATAAATTGAAAAGATTCAAAACAAAAAGGTAAAGTTCCTTTGCTGATATCGAAATTTTCTTCATTTTCCTCCTTTTCTTCATAGTTGAAATGAGCACGCTACTCATTACATTCAAGCTGCTGAGCCTGAACTTCGCGTTCTGCCAAAATAGGATCTGATTCCTCTACGCTGCTGATTTGGTCATTATGCTCATCATCATCAAAATACTCATCGTATTTTGGCAAGCAGCTGAAAGAGTGGAAGCTATTATATTCATATAGTATATCAGGAGACTGCTCCATCATGTATGGTTGGATGAATATGTCATCTGTTTTGTGGCAGGTTTGTTCGTGAATGTCACTACTTTCCTGTTGTGAAACAGATCTGTTCTGGTGCTCTGAACATTCCACTTTCATTGTGATCAGCTGCATCATTTCCTCTGTCTTTTGTAACACACTATGAAGTCTTTCTTCTTGCTCTACTTTGCGCTGTTCTTCCCTCATCTTTAGGTTTGCCTCCACGTCCACAGCTACATCCTGCATCTGTTTCAAAGTGGATGGGCATCTTTCTCTCAAATGGAATTCCATCTCCGGGTCAAATGCTCTAGGATACTGCAATAGAGCCAGATCAGGGGGAGGTCTTATATTCAAAGGAATAGAAAGATAAAATTGATTGAATCGATCAGAAAATTGTTGAACAGATTCATTTGGAAGCCTTTTTAACTCATCATAATCTTGAATGAGCGAGAGGAAACTAACTTTGATCATCCATCTATCAAGGAAGAGCCTGGAACACTGCTGAAGATCAGAGATGCTAGCCTCAGGAAATGCTTTAAACCAAGTCCTAACTTCGCTTTGCAAAGAAAGGGCAAATAGTCTAAGACTGACATCTTCATCTTCCACTTCAAATATATTAAGATAATCTTCAAAAGCCTGGATATGTTTCTGGGCAGTAATACCATTCTCTCCATCAAATCTAGGGAGATACTCAGGATGATTTGCAGGCAGAGGATTAAGCACAGGAGGCAAAATGAGTGGCATATATCTGTCAGGAACTTTACAAGGCACGGGAGTATGTACAGGGATTGGAAGACTGGGATCTATTTTTGGTTCTTCCTTGGCTGCATGATAATTTTCAACAGCATTTGAAGGTTGCTGCTCTAATGTGCAGGGAGACTTTTCAACAACATTTTCCAGGGGAAAATCATAAAAATCTGATATAACATCGTCTTTAAAATACAATATGCACAACAAAATCTTATGGAAGAGAAAGAACACGATCTCTTGGATGATAATCCAAGTCAAGAGCCTGATCTGCTTATATAATTCCTTCGGGTTCATTTCTCCAGTGGAGTCTTTATTATGAGGATGAAGTGGAGTTTCCAGGTGGATGAATTAACCTTGGAGTGCCTGATCTCTGTCCACCGTCACAGATCAGAGCTAAATATGAAAATAGCCCTGAAGAAAAGGAACACTTTCTCCAAAAAATGAGGCAAACTGATTCAGTTCCCCAGTGGAGTCGCCATTATGTTAACACTCAGGTTGTTCCCTTTGACTCCTAAGGGAATACGGCCAAGGTAACGACTAACCAATCTTTTAGCCACAGGTTCTAGCCTACCTGCAACCAGAGAGGGCTCTCTCTTTTTGATTTAGTTTTGTTTGGAAATGGATTTTAGGCTAGATATTTAGTTCAAGGGGTTTTGATTGAGTTTGGTAGAAAGGATGATGCTTTCAAGCAGAGAGGTATAACATAGTGTGATAAGTTCAAACCATTGGGCATGGAGTCAAAGAAACGACTGCAGATACGTTTTCTTGGTAGCAGGACAATATGGAGCAAGATAACTGCTTATGAAACAATCTTTCAGGCTAAGGATGGAGCGAGAGCTAAGGCATGAGAGGCAGTAAAGAATCTCTCAAACAGGTTTAGCAGGGGGAAGATGAATGGACTCTGCCTAGGAGAAATTAAGAATTCCTAGTTAACAGTCACTCATATATGAAATAGGTTAAACATGAGCCATAAAGGAATTCATATCCATGCCTAAATCAAGAGGAAAACATTGAGAAACCACTGAAACTGAGCATAGAGTGCAAACATGAAAATTCTAAACCAATCTTTCTTTCGGTGATTCTAGCATATATGAGATGAAAATAACAGAGATAAGGAACACTTATTGTGTCATACAGCAGTGCTAGAATTCCACATTGTTGTCTTCAAATTATCACACACAGTGCATACAGTCATTTCTCTGAACTCTTCAGCAATCTTTGGTTATCAAATATCAGACATGAAGTGCGAGTCTCCCTTGAGAAAACATAAACCAACCAACCCTTTTTACAATGCACAGGGTGGTATTTATACAAAAATTGGATAGAAAAATATCTAGATGGGAAGTTAATAGCTCATAACTTCTTGACCAACTCATAAGGAGCAGTTGATAGGAAAGTAAATGCAGACATAAATATAAATGCAACAGCTGTTCATTTTTGCCAGGGAATGTTGACTTTTGATTTCATCTGGGTCGGCTGGGGCTGTGCCTCAAAATCTGCGCTTGTGGGCTTGCTGTCTCAGCGCTTTTGCTTTGTGACTGCTTCTACCTGCTGTGCGTGCCCCCTGACCTTCAGTCTTCATCACTTGGGCATATGTGGGCACCGAAGGCAAATAATAACATAGCCCTCTATTTCTCTTTTTAAATAGGCACTGGCGCCTTAAACACAAAAATTTGGACAAAACTGGCTTTGGCGCGTTCCCGTGATGACGTCAGCATGATGTCACCAGTGAGCCCGGGGTACAAACGGATGACGCGGCAGGTGATGTTGACATGACATGGCAGGTGACGTGGACGCTGACTGGATGGGACACGGAGGCACCACGTAGGCATGGGCATGCAGACGTGGCGGGACACGGTGGAGGGATATGGAGGTGGCAGGACGGCGTGGAGGGCGACGTGGTGCGGTGGCGGGGGCTTTGGGTATGACGTCATCATGACGCGGGAGTGACGCGACAGAGGAGGCGGTAATGGGAAGGGTGGTTTAGGGTTTCCCCGCACCGCTTTTGGGGAACGGCGGTAATGGGGAGGGGGGCTCCGAACAACCTCAGCGGTTGCCACGCGTCCCGTGTACGGGAGCCAAACCGCCCGCTCCCCGGGCGTTAAAGGTCGGCACATCCGTGGCCCATATCACCCGCCCACCGTTGGATCGGGTGCGGTGGGGAATCAATGGCTGGCGGGGCCTCTGACGCGGCGCACAGGTTTTGGAATGGGGCCCGCCCAATATTAAATTGATATTTAATGGCGCGGGGCTTAAACCTTAGCTTTGGTGGGTTTTTGTGGTTCAACTTAACGCATGAGACGGGACCACCATGGCTAGTAAAAGTATTTAAACCATTTAGGATTGGGTTGAGGCTGCAGGGTGACTTTCAAGGGTTTTTAGGCTATTAATCTTAACCAGGGGTTAGATTAATTCCTGGGTAAGGACTCGGAAGGGTTGACTATGGTCCCAGATGGACTAAAGTCTCCCATAACCATATTACTTAGCTATAATGCTAAAAAGGGGGGGGATATATATATTTTCTGGGATTTTTGGCACTATAACGCTATAATAATAGGGAAAGGGGAACATAGGGGATTAAATAATAATGTCTGCTTCTTTCACAAAAATGGAAACTTAGTACCACAGAAGATGAACATTTTTTGGCACTTCTTTGCGAATCATGAAATATGAAACCTATTGGTATAGGTATCTAACAGATTACATGTCGGGCCTTCCTTCTACTAAGCATGGAAATGACTGCATTTTTGTGGTTGTTGACAAGTTATCAAAGATGGCCATTATGGCGGCCTACAAGAAGAATATCATAGAAGAAGCCACTACTAAACTCTTCTTTAAATGAGTGTGGGTACACCTTGGGATCCCATAGCCTATCATCTCAGGTCGAGACAGCAAGTTCCTCAGTAAATTTTGGTCCAGTCTCTGGTTGATGCTAGACACCAAACTCACTAAGTCCACAGCCTTCCATCCCCAAACTGATGGCCAGATAGAGGTTGTCAATAGGATGACCGTACATATTCTATGCATGTAGAACTCAAAGAATCCACACACATGGGATGAAAGCTTCCCCTATGTTTAGCACAAGTATAACCAGGCTCTCCACAACTTGACTGGCCACAACCCTTTTCAAGTTGGCTTTGGATTCCAGCCACTATGTCCCATTGATGTGACCATGCCATTTGCAGCTACTCAAGCATATTCGGCTCATGTCCAGTCTGAAAAATATAAGGAAAACAACTTCATTAAGCACATCCAACATATCCACCAGCAAGTCCACAACATTTTGGAGAAATAAAATGCCAAGTACAAGCAGTAACATGATCAACATCGGGTGCTGCACAAGTTTAGTCTAGTTGCATTTGCAAAAGGAATTCCTTATCAGAGCATATCGAAAACTCAGATCACTCCGATATGGTCCTTACACCATTACCAAGGCTATGGGATACAATGCATTTGAGCTTATCATTCTCCCATTCCTTGGCCTGCACCTAGTATTCAATGTGGACTACCTTCGACCATACTTTCCACCATTACTAGACACATCCGACATTGCAGAACAACTCACACCAACAGAGTTAAATCCAGATTACATGGAAAAATATGAAAATTATCGAATCATGGACACACAGATCAAGCACACTTGCCAGTACAAAATCCAACTATATTGAGTTGTCAAAGCAAGCCAAATCCTTCACCAGGGCAAGTGGCTCACCAGGGACCAAGTTCATCAAAAGTTTCCTCATCTCATGGAGGAACCGAACGCAATGGGGACCATTGCTTCCTAATGGGGGAGGAATGATATAGGAGGACATTGGTGGCCACTTACCAATTCCACTTGGACCCCCACCATTGTTTCTTTCAGTTTTTCAGTTTCCTTATTTGTAGCACAATTTACAAATTTTGGCAGTTTTTCACATCCTAAACTTCCAGAGCTGTTTTGAGGCCCTAAACAGTGTTTTTTGGGAAAAATGTGAGCAACATGGGTCAGGGTCCGTTGACCATGTTGCTCATCCCAAATTTTTATTCCTTGGATAGATATTTCTAACGAGGTATTGTGCGTGTCAAACAAAGATCGTATGCCAAAGTTAAAACCTCGGGAAGTCGATGTACCAGTTTACCCAAAACGGGGCCCATAGTTTGGTGCTTCATCTCCTAGGGTTAGGTTTTGGATGTTTATGGTTTTCCATTGTTTCTCAACAGTAAATAGGCCTTCGAGCCTCATTGTAAGATAGTTCAGAGCCATGCAACCACCACATCTCTCTTCAGACATAAGCTACGATCGCCCGGGCTAGTGTATTTCCATTTTTGTTTATAAGCATATTTCAATATTTGACATTAATGAAATGAAGTATTATTTCTATTGTATCTTTGTATTTATCGTTATCTCTATAATTTGTTGTGTTCCCATTTAAATCTTGATCAGTGAAGATCAAAACAATGATCTTTCACATGACCAACTTTGTCACAATATTGGAATTTGACAATCTGTTGTTTTGGAGGAGGAGGAGAATCGGAAAGAGGTGAAGATAAAACATCATGAAAAAACCCATCACTTTGAAATTGAATGGGCTTGGAATAGTCTAGGGTGTGAAGATAAACCTCCTTTTCATATCGAGTACATGCTTTGTGCCTATTGTTGGCAGGCTCTTCCCAATGACTAATGATTATCTTGGGAAGTGTAGGCTGAACTTCTGCTTTTGCATGCAAATCTTCTCTTGCACTACGAACTGACTATGAATCAACCCCAACTATATTAATTTCGTCACTTGCTGGCTCTTGATGGGTGTTTTTTTTAACCTTAAACAAAGGATTATTTTGAATAGAAAACAATTTAGAATGACAAATCTACTGAAGCTCATCTCACTGGAATTGAGATTCTAGTGGCAAAAAATCAATATTTTCCTGTGCTTTATGGAGGTAAGTGTGAATGTCACAGAGAATGTATTTGTTGATGCTTACCTTCCAATCAATAGTGGAAAGTATTAAGGTATTCAATAAAATTAATGCATCATCAAGTCTCACCATTTTCTAAAAAATAAAGACTCGACAGTCCTAGTGAAAGGTGATTGGGCCCCGAGAAACCACTTTTGTCAAGGCACATCTCTAAAGCAGTTTTCCAAAAATCCATGTTATGCATACATTGATTTGCTGGCTCGTTTTATAATTTTATGCATATAAAGGCTTTGTGGATTCTATTTGGATATGATCATGCCTTGGAGAGTATTTTGGAAACCAACACACATGCATATAATACGACCTTCAAAGCATTCACCAGCAAAATGCTACGAGGATACACACGCTTCATAATGAGCTAAAATATAATAAATCTATTATGAGGAAACACGAGCTTCACCAATATTCATCCACACTTGTATCCAATACACTAAATATAATATATATATTCCCGCTTATCTTTTATAATGACATTTTGAATGGAGCGTCCAATGCATATATTTTTTTTAATACTTCAACAATGTACCATTGAACAACAATAAAACTACAACAATGTAGCTCAAATGTCCATTTCTTTGTAATCACAAGCCCATGCACAGTGTTAGATCCACTTCAAGCCCTGGTTATTTATATTAGCTCTTCGATTCTTTCTTCACATAGACAAGACCTTTGTACACTAGCAATATGACCTGGATTTGATCATGGAATTGGCAAATAATCCTAGAAAATGAAGTTACAGCAACAATGTGAGCTTGTGTAGGGGAGATTCTGCCTTCCGATGTATTTGAAGTGCTCACAGTCGTCACAGAAGTAAAGAATGGCAGGAGAGGGCATGATTTTCTATTGTTGTCCCTTCAAAGGCACCATCATAAAGAGGAATGTTCTCATGGTCATCACATATGTAAATAATAATGATTACCTTCAGTACCCATTGTGTTCTTCAGCTGAGAAAACCATATATAAATCCATAATGACCACAAATAATCCCTCCAAGATGAATTTCGTGCTTCTTGAGTCTAGGGAGTTATTCTTTGGAAGAGCCACAAAATTTTCGGCACAGTGGTAAAGAAAATAGACCTCTACACTTATGCTTAACCCATCCTCTTTAAGGGTCCCAAGCTATGCTACAACAAACTTTCTTTCCTCACAAATTTTCCTTCTTTCTTGAGAGTTGTAATGCCAAGTTCACCACACTTCCGCCCAATGATTATATGCACCATGCCAATGCAATGGACAAGCCAACATTATTATTATAGGTGTTATGATTATTCCAAGAGTCAATTGTGGAGGGGGGTCAACATATGACTGGTGGTTGCATTATTTAACACAACATTGAATGTAGGAGGAGGTGATTTGGAGTCGAACCATAGCGCATGGATGGTATGTAGTATGGAGGCAATATAATTATTCACTAGGAGGAGGCAGTGTATAGAGTATGTAAAGGAGTATGCATGGTACCAGGTGTTAACCAACAACGTTCAAGCTTCATGGGACCTCCAGGAGTTAATCAACAACATTCAGGCTAGGAATATTAAAAATTCACATGACAATGTATAGAAGGTGGAGCATTATACCACAATTAAAAATGCAATGTTATAGACTAGTGGTAGAGGACTGTGGTATGCAAGCAGAGGATTTTCATTCAACTATCATATGTGGGTAGAGGTACGAGTGTTAACTAAACACCAGTAATATATATGGAATCGACCTCCAAATTCAACTACTCTAGCATGGGTACTTGCCAAACTAGAGACTTGAAAACCTATAAACTGCAACATTGTCATCCAATGTGAATACCACAACAACCATGACTTTTATGATGGCGCTTTCACCTCACCAATTGTGTACATATGTCAACTTGGTGCAGGAAGAAATGGTTAACAACACTTAACCAATCCACTTGAATACTTTGACTAGAATATACGTAACATTCAACCAACGCATATGAACTAACTGACACATATAAACCAGCATACATTTAATGTTCATTTCATAAACCAATGAATAGATTTGATATCCAACACACTGAGCAGAGAAAGTGCATCATGGACCAGATCGAATGTGAGGAGTTGCTGCAGGACTCCTCAACACTACATTTCTCTTTGAACAGGAGGGAAATCTAAGTATCCACCATAGTGTAAGCGATGTTTGACCTTGTCTTTTATCCCTTCAATGTGAGTCGAGATGAATTGTAGGCTAAAGAGAAACTACTCTTACACATATAGAAAATGACTGTATAGGAATGTCAAACCAAGGTGTACGGGACTGACCTAATCTGAGAATGGAAGAGCTAGAATGCACACAAATTCCACAAAACTAGTGGCTCACACAAGATTGAGCAGGTTAGAAAGGTACCCATTCTGATACCATGTTAGATATCACCATAAATATGAAGGATAAGCATTGAATACATTATTATTCACAATGATACATATTTATAATACATTGGAGTGACCATTGCTTTCATATTCCAAGTGGTCACTTGGACTCCCTTTGACTGTTTAGCTTCCACACCAAACCTTAGAGGATTAGTTGTCCAACATAGAGAATTCCACAATTTATGTAGCACTGGATAACAGGCGGGCATACCACCATGTATCCATCATTGAGGTGGAAGTGGAACTAGGGGGAGAGTTCTAGGCATAGCCTCAATTCATTTTGCAGTAGAAGGATCTCATGCTTTTGGGTTGAGTAATAGAGCAAGTTAAAGTTCCTAAAATCACTTTGGGGTAGAGGAAGCTACATGATGGACGGTTGATCAGGTGAAGGCATAACAACTAGTTTTTAGTTATGGCTAGATTCACCAAGTGAAGTGGAGTCCCTTGAGATATGGTATGTGCATGTGTTCAGTTGTAGGGTAGTGTGTTGGGTACAACAGGGAAAGGTAATTGTTATATTGTTATATTTATTTATGCACTAAAAATTATGTGTTTATGGGAGTATGATGGATGGAATTGCATGGAAAAAGAGGCTTCCATGAAATCTTAAAGAAGGCTCAAGTTGAGCTTTCCTTTGGAAGCACTAGGAACCATGGCAATTGAGTCACAGTGTCTGTTGAGAGTCTTGTGCTTAAGGTATTTTGTTATTTGCTTTTACTTGATTTTTTGTTTTGATTATGTCTAGTGCATGGCTATGTAATTGTATTTGTGGTTTTGTATTGCTTTTTGGATTTCCACGTTTTTCATCTTGTCTTCTTGTTATTTCCTTTTATGTTTTTAGGGTTTTTGGAATTAGTTGGGAAAGAGAAAAGTTGATGGAGCTTGGGGAGAGATAAATGAAACCCAACAGGTAATGTAAGACTCATATGAATCTCGATGCATGAATAAAGCATAGCGGAAGGCAAGGAAATGACATCTAGTTGGGTTGTTTTGGTCAAGTGGAATAAATAGGTAGTGGCGGGATAATCATGAGAAAAGTAAATAGAAAGGTAAAGTAAATGGATTTGAGGCATAGCCAATGAACTATTGTTCTCAATGTTTTGCATGTTGTGCACAGATAAAGGAAGTTCTCTTAAACTTGACCTTATGAACACTATTAATTGTGTTGTGATCATTATTATGCTAATGTTTCATATCTGTCTATGTATATGTATGCTATCTTTTGGAAAGGTCATTAGAGACCATTCTTATGGAAGAATGGTTGCTTATGCAAGTTGTTAGTGCTCGAATCTGCCTCAGGCTAAGGAAGGCAAAACTCAAGGCAACATCAAACCAAGCTCAGCCTCGTAGCTAGCCCTACGAGGACAGGAGAGGGCTCTCTCCAGGTATCTCTCGGCAAAAGGTTTTCAAAGGGCTGAGATGACTTAAAATTTATACTGATTTTAGGCTAGTAAAGAGATAAGAAAGTCTGATTTAAATT
>Ga0139314_100169_pt2 | contig 11053 bp, 12 predicted proteins | sample In2P11_FD_99376 | JGI IMG/M metagenome (GOLD analysis project Ga0139314, IMG submission 99376)
ATATATTTATTTATTTATATTTCCATTTAGACATTCACGTGGCATTTTTAAATGATAAATAAATTTATTATTATTATTTTAGTTGCCTCGTAGATGTGTATTGTGCCAACTGTGCATGTCGTTTGTCACATAATTATTTTCTGTTAGTGAGCTAACGGTAGAGACTAAATTGATTGTAAGAAGGGTGATTTCATGGTGAAAAGTGCATATTACATCACCCTTGGTCTGGTGGAAGTTGATGAATCTGGTGAATGCTCTTCTGGTGACCCAAGAACCCCCCTATGGAAGAAAATGTGGCATCTGAAAATTCCAGCAAAGATAAGAATCTTCGCGTGGAGGACCTGCATGAACGGTCTTCCCACTAGACTAAACTTAAGTAAAAGGGGAGTAAACATCAGCCCCCCATGTCCTATATGTGATCAAGAAACGGAATCCATAACCCAAGCTTTATTTCAATGTGAATCAGCATTACAAGTGTGGGATAGATAGGAGGGGTGCCTGGTGAATATGCGTGAATGTCAGCTCGACACCACAGATATTGCTCTAAAAATTCTGAATGATGGTACTTGTAACATCCTGGACAATCTGGTACAGCAGAAACAAAAATGTCTTTGAGAATGTTAGGCACTCAGCTGAACAAATTTGGTCCTCTGCAAAAACTATTAGGTGGGAGTTTAAAGAAGCTACGGCCTTATGGTTACAAAACCAAAATAACGAGGCGGCTAGGTGGGAGGTTCCACCATCAGGTTGGACCAAAATCAATGTGGATGGTGCTACATCCAATGATGGGCGCCCATCTAGTATTGGGGTTATAATTAGAGACAGTAAAGGAGAAACAGTGGCTGCCTTCTGTGAAGTCCTCCAAGGCCAATATTCAAGCTTGGAAACTGAAATTGTGGCTTTAGAAAAATGGATCCTTTTGGCGAAGTAAATGGCACTCACACAGGTCATTTTTGAATCTAATGCTCTTACAATGGTCCAAGATATTCTGTCAAAAGTATCAAATGGCTGCCTAGGCCACTTATATCAGGGCATTGGGGACCTCCTTAAGTCCTTTAGGAGCTGGAAGATTTGTCATCTGAGAAGAGAGCACAACAGAGTGGCCCATGAGTTGGCTCATTATGCTAGATATTGTGAATCAAATCAGGTGTGGAAGGGGTGTACTCCCCCGAGAGTCCTACACCTAATCCAAATGGAATATATCTAGTCTGGTGTTTGTTTGTGTACTATGTTGTTCCTTTTCTTGTATCAATGAAGATTATGATTTTCACATTAAAAAAAAAAATTGAATAGTCAAAAGTTAGAACTAAGCATAAGTGGCGAAAATGGGAAAACTAATTTCATTTTTCTAACTATCTAGTTAGTAGGCAATGTTTTCAAACTATATTTTTTACTAGCATCTCGAGTCTAAGAGACTCGATTTTGGCCTATAAGTCGAGTCTCAAAGACTCGATTTCCATGGTCTGATCATGTCTGATGCGGCATCTTTTTTTACGTGGCGACCACCTAGAAATCGAGTCACTAAGACTCGATTTATAAACCAAAAAAATTAAAAAAAAATTTAAGTCTCAAGTCTCTCATGTACAAGCCGAAACACCCAAAAAAAAAAAAAAAAATACAATCAGATTAGAGAGAGAGAGAAAGAATCTAAGCTCACCTCACCAGCGGGCTTGGGTTGCACGGCTTAGGTCTCGCGCGGCCTGGGTTGCGCGCGACCTGGGTCTTGCATGGCCTGGGTCTCGACCCGATCCAGTGAACCCACAGCCACCCACATCCAAACAGAAGCATGAGTGTTAGGACATATGTGTGTTCACTTGTTAAGAACTTGTTAAGAACATATGTCACTTATTTATGTAAATTGGCTAATCCTTTTGACAAAACGCACTCTACTTGTAATTGGGTAGTTCTAGGTGTTTTTAATACTTCAAGAAATAAGGTTTCAAGATCAAGTGTTGAAGTCATCAAGTCTGTCCAAGAAAAAGCAAGCTGAAGTGAAAGTTCATTAATTCTCGACACCTTCTCGATAGCTACCTCGACACCTGCTATCTATCGAGAATTACAAAATCAGTTTTTCTGATTTGATTTCCTTGGGATCCGTGAATATGCTTTTGGGCCTTCTTTTCTTCTAACCCTAAACATATAAAAGGATTCTTTCAAGATCCATCAAATTGTACACAAGTTGCAAAAGCATTGAGCAATCTCTGTTTAAGCAAATTGTGATCAAAAGACAAAGTTCTTAACCTAGTTCATATTCTCTCAAGAAGTTGCTGTGTATTTGCACCATAGGGTTTTGTAACCAAGCATTTTCCTGATCTTCATCGTATAGGATGAACTGAAGAATTTTGCAGCCAACCTCTCCTTCTTAGTTGGTGTTTGAAGTCGCGTACTGGGATTAGCGCATTGGTTAGTCACGTACTTGGGAGCCGTGCATCAAAGGTGGAAATTGTCACTACAGATCAAGTCCAATTGGGTATTGGGGTAAGGGTTCAACTGTAGGTTGGTAAGGTACTTGGGATTCCTTTACTTGTAACCGCTTGATTTGATAATAGTGGAGTTTCGGGAGTGGTGACCTGAAAATCACCCGGTGGGGTTTTTGCTGTTAGGGTTTTCCCCATTCGTAAACAAATCACTGTGTTATTTATTTTCCGCTACATATTTAGTATTTGGTGATTTATTTGTGCTTCCACGTATTTGCATGTTAAATTGATTAATTAATAACTTGGCTAATTAATTAATTAGTTTAATCACAAGGGGTCATTCTGTTTGTGGCCTATCAAGTGGTATCAGAGTAGGCACACTCTGATTAGGTTTAATCTTTGCTGTGTTGATCCATTGACCCCTGTTTGTCATGGATAGAGGATAGTCATTAATCATACCTCCTTTATTTGATGGCACTAACCATGCATACTGGAAAGTACGCATGAGAGCTTTCTTGCAGTCTTTAGATGAGAAGGTGTGGCACGCTGTAGAGATTGGCTGGACTAAGCCAAAAGAGGAACTGGCCGATTGGGATGATGCTAAGATCAAGGCGGCCAACTTCAACAGCAAAGCGCTAAATGCCCTATTTAGCACAGTCACCAATGAGGAGTTCAAGAAGATATCCTCAACTGAAACTGTTAAGGAGGCTTGGACCATCCTCCAGACAACCTATGAAGGAACAAAGGCTGTCAAAGATTCAAAACTTCAGAGGCTCACTACAAGCTTTGAAGAAATTAAGATGGAGGAGGATGAGTCGTTTGATGAGTTCTATGCCAAGCTCAAGGACATAGTGAACTCAGCCTTCAATCTTGGGGAAACCATCCCTGAACCCAAGATTGTAAGGAAGGTGCTCAGATCTCTACCTGAGAGATTCCATGCCAAGATTACGGCAATAGAGGAATCAAAGGATATAGACAAGATTCCTTTGACTGAGCTGGTTAGGAACTTGCAAACCTATGAGATAGGGTTATCTAGGATTGGCAAGTCAAGTAAAGGCAAAAGCATGGCCTTGAAGGCAAAGAGCAGTGACACAGATGAGTCTTCCGATGATGAAGATTCCAAGATGAAGTCCTACATCACCCGGCAATTTAAGAAGTTTATAAAGAATGCCAATGGAAGGAGCTTCGACAAGGACCACAGGCAGTCCAGTTCTTCTTAGTTTAAAAGCCAAGACAAAGGGGAGAAGGATGCTAAGGAGGGCGGTCAGTACACTGTTCCTGCAGGACCAAAGTGTTTTGGATGTCATGGGTTCGGACACATGAAACATGAGTGTCCTACATATCTCAAGAGCATTGGGAAAAGCAAGGCACTTGCTGCAACCTTAAGTGACACTAAGCCTGAAGATGATTCCGACAATGAGGATGACGGAATCTTAAATGCCTTCACTGCCACAGTCAATCCTACTGAAGGGATTATTGAAGAAGTGGATGAAGAAGAAGAACTGGTAGAGTCCAAATTGGAGAAGATGGATGATCAAGATGATATCCATTCAGCCTATGAGAAGCTTTACAAGCTCTCTGAGAAACATGAGAAATTATATAGGCTGGCCACCAAGAAGCTCAGTGATGTGGAACTTGATCGTGAAGAGTTGTCCACAAAGTTTGATGAGGCGAATCAAACTATTGGAGTACTAAGATTTGAGAACAACTTTTTGGCTGAGAAGACCAAAAAGCTTGAAGCGGAGCTGTTTCAAGTTAGAGCTCAACTGGAGAGGACTTCAAGTGCAAAGCTTGATGAGATGCTTAGCAATCAGAAATCTACTTCGGATTGAACTGGCTTGGGGTATAGTCTTTCTTTCTCTAATATTGCTTCTACTAGCAATACTGTTTTTGTTTCTCCCGCTAATAACACTGAAATTGAGAACACTGAGGTTAAAACTGAATTAGCTAGTGAGAACCTAGACAAGAATAAATCTATCTTAGGAACACCGTCTAAGCAAGATAAGAAAGATGCTAAAAATCCTAGGGCTAAGAAGGCTAACTCTCAAAAGCCTAAACAAAAGAAGCAGCATCTCTGTCATCATTGTGGAGCTACCGGTCATACTCGACCAAATTGCTATAAGTGGTTAGCCACTCAATAGAGCAATGGCATGATAGCATCTGGAAGCCAAAATCAGATTCAATCCTCTCTTGCTCCTCTTGGAGATCTTCTAAAAGCCCTCATGTTCCTTTCGAACTTGAACGGTCTGAATTCTTCCCCCTCACCGCCGGTTCAAGAGTTCAATCAAAGGAAAGATTCTTCCAAGGTGTGGAAGAAAAAGGACTCTAAGTGATTTCATCACTTTCTTTTCCCTTCTTGTTTTTCTTGTTTGTTGCATTGCTTGTGTGTTTTGCATTTTTGCTGAGTCAGTCTAGTTTTTGCTTTGCTTTGATAGCATGTTTTTGTTTGTTTATTTTTAGTTTTCTTTATTTTGTTTTTGATATAAAAAAAAATTGAAAATTGAAAAATACAAAAACATTGTGTGTTTTGTGTACTTTGGTATTTTATGTCCCTTGGATGGCCAATAAAACAAAGTTTTCTAAACTTTGTATCTCTTGTAACTTAGATGAGCATCTCTATGCACAACTAAGCAAGTGAGCTTTGTGGCTCTTGTTTGTGATGAGTAAGATTAAGTTATCTCTTAAACTTAACACTCATATCACTCTTTTTGACGGGTAGGACTAGAAAATCCTAAGAGAAAGGCATAAATGACCATCTCACCACTGTTGCCCGCCAATCATAGTAAGACACATGTATGCTTCGGCATAGCAAAAGTGCAGTGTCAAAGACATCCGTATGCTTCGGCATAGCAAAAGTGCAATGTCTATGCTTAACATGTTGGGTATTTCTTTTCTCTCTTTATGTGCCCATGCATGATATGCTTAAAAGAAAATATGCAAAGAAAATATAAAGCTAAAAGATTAAAATGCTTTAAATATGATTGCAAGCGTGTTTTCTAGGAGATATGGGAGTCATAAGATGTACCTCAAAGGTGATAGTCTCCATCAAACAGTTATGATTGTGTGTGAGTTAAAGTTATTTTCTCATATCTCAGATCATCATAACATGTATACACTTATGCAATCTTGCGATGTTTTTCACACACAACACGCAACATTCTTTGCTACTTTTGATACATGTGCAGGTACAATGTAATTTGTCCATCACAAGTGTTTACATGTGCTAATGTATGCTCACTAAACTGTCTTGACTTTTTTTTGAAATATAAAATTGGTTAGACTTATTTAGTGTGTGTGTGTGTGTTTTTGAGGATCCATGTGATTGAATTTTTGTTGAGAGATGTTTTTGAGAGCTTTATATGTTGAGTGGATCATTGGTTGAGGTGCTTATTGGATTGCATTCATGTCTGTGTTTTTCTCTTCTCGAAAAACTGTTTTTCACTGATGGCTCGACACCTCCTCGACACCTCCTCGATACCTGGTCATCTGTCGAGCTACTCAAGCTTTTTCTTATCGCAATCTCGACACTTGTCTCGACACCTGGTGGATCGATTGAGAAACCTTCTATCTTCTCGATATCTACTCGGCACCTCGTCGATCGATCGAACTTCTTATCTCTGAATTTGGTCTTGTATCTCGACACCTCTCGACACCTGAAGCTATCGAAGGCAAAATTTTCGACACCTTCCTCGACAACTTCCTCGATACCTCTCGACACCTCAGCTGTCGAGAATTACTGAAGTGTCTATTTAAGCTCCTGTCGCAATTCTGATTTCATTTCCTCGATCTCTCTCGATCTGTCCGACGGCTTTTCACCTCCCAACCAAGTTTCTTTCACTCAAATCTTCAAATCCCCTGCATTTTCGGTCTTCCCTTGCTTCAATCACTTGGTAAGATCATTTTTTCCCTTCCTTTTTCATGCATTTCATGTTTTGAAACCTAGGTTTTGGGATTTTTGGAAATTTTTGGGGTTTTTCAAAATTGATGAGTTTTTCTTCAAATTTTGCGTTGGGTTTGCACTTAAATGTTTTCAAAATATCATACATTGCATTTCATGTGCATTAGAATGGTATTTACATGCATTTAGATGTGTGCTCTATGTTTGTGTGCTGCTAGGATTGGATTGGGCTGAGCCCATGATGTTTTTTTCCTTTGCATGTCACATGCTCATGCATTCCCATGCATACGTACCTTTTGTTCAATATATTTGATCTATTTGAACTGTGTTGGGACTTTTCTGATTGTCTCTCTTTCTATCTCTTTCTCATTCTTTTACGTTAGTAGTGTCTATGGCACCCAAACATAAATCCACTCCTGCTCGGAACCCTCTGCGTTTTGGAGCTTCCTCTTCTTCTGACTCTGCTCCTCTTAACCTTCGGTTCCGTGATGGAGATGCCCACAAGGCATTTTCGGAGAAATTTTCTCGACGTGGTGTTCATTCAGAACGCCAAGCCATTCTGACGGACTTCGCCGACACTGACCTTCCCTCTGTCATTCACAGTAGGGGATGGGAGTCACTATGTGACGTCCCGGTCACTTGCCCTCTCGTGCTCATTCAGGAGTTTTACTCCAACATGCATAGGATAGATCGTTCAGTACCTCTCTTTTTCACTCGCGTTTGAGGTACGCGCATTCCTGTCACACCGCAGCTTGTTGCGGATGTGCTTAGGGTACCTAGGATAGATTTTCCTGATTACCCTTCTGTGAGCGTCTGAGGACTATGTCCAAAGATGAGCTCATCTCTACCTTCTGTCAGCATCCTGCTGATTGGGGTGAGTATCAGTACACATCATGTAGGCCTTTTGCTAAAGGTCCTAGATTTCTTAACATGGTGATGACCTTTGTACTCCATCCACTCTCTCACTACAACTCTATCATAGAGCCTCGTGCTCAATTTTTGCTATCACTTCTAGAGCATCTTACTATAGATTTTCCTTCTCATTTCATCCTTTCTATCATAGATGTCCATCTAGATTCGGCGTCTCGTGATAAGCTTATCTTTCCTTCCGCTATCATGAGGATCTTACGCCATTTTTCTATTCCTTTTCCTGTGTCCGACCACTTCACTCACATCTATGCCATAGATGCCGCTACCGTAAAACGTAGTGAGGCTCAATTTAGGTCGCGACAGACAAATTCCACTCCTCCCTCCCGTTCGACTCCGTCCAGATTAGCTCCATCCAGATCCGCTCCTTCTACATCCGCTCCTTCTTCCTCTACGGGTGATGTATCTCTAGGAGACATTATGGCGTAGCTGCAGCACATGGACACTCGTCTTGATACACTTTCCACTGAGTTGTATCAGGTGAATGTTCGTGTTGGTCGTATTGCACGACGGCAGGTGACCATGGGTGGTTTTGCTCCAGAGGCTACTCCTTCACCACCTACTCCAGCAGCTTCAGATTCTGAGGATGAGGATGATGAGGATGATGAGGATGGGGATGCTAGCTCTACTGATGAGATGTCTACATGACACTCTACCCTTTGTCACTCGTGACAAAAATGGGGAGTAGTTTTGGGTTATGAGAGTAGTCATCTTAAGGGGAGAGTTAGTATAGGACATTTTGATAGGAGGAGTGTTGATATTTTTGAGGGATGTAGTGAGGTTTTGATGTATCTTTTCTTTTCTTTTCTATTCTTATTGATACATTGATCTTGTATATGAGGTCTTTTGACCAGTTTTACATACATTGTACTTATTTTCTATATATGTGGATGTATGTTTCTTTCACCTCTCTCTTCATGTGTTGTTTCTTCTCTATCTTTATACACATGTTCTTTATACTTGTATGCAATCTATTTATTTCTGTTTCACACAAGATGCCTTGATGAGTTTTGTTTAAAGTGTTTCAGAAATACAGGTTGTCAAAGCCTACTTGCCATAAACTCTTTTCTTGCAAAGTTTTTCAAGAGTTTGTGTTAGGATAGATTTTATTGTATTCAACAAGTGAATATGAGTTGAGTGATTTATGACTTCTCTCATATGATCATTTGTTTGTTGTGATTTCGTCACGGATTGCCAAATAGGGAGATTGTTAGGACATACGTGTGTTCACTTGTTAAGAACATATGTCACTTATTTATGTAAATTGGCTAATCCTTTTGACAAAACGCACTCTACTTGTAATTGGGTAATTCTAGGTATTTTTAATACTTCAAGAAACAAGGTTTCAAGATCAAGTGTTGAAGTCATCAAGTCTGTCCAAGAAAAAGCAAGCTGAAGTGCAAGTTCATTAATTCTCGACACCTGCTCAATAGCTACCTCGACACCTGCTATCTGTCGAGGATTACAAAATCAGTTTTTCTGATTTGATTTTCTTGGGATCCGTGAATATGCTTTTGGGCCTTCTTTTCTTCTAACCCTAAACATATAAAAGGATTGTTTCAAGATCCATCAAATTGTACACAAGTTGCAAAAGCATTGAGCAATCTCTGTTCAAGCAAATTGTGATCAAAAGATAAAGTTCTTGACCTAGTTCATCTTCTCTTAAGAAGTTGCTGTGTATTTGCACCATAGGGTTTTGTAACCAAGCATCTTCCTGATCTTCATCGTATAGGATGAACTGAAGAACTTTGCAGCCAACCTTTCCTTCTTAGTTGGTGTTTGAAGTCACGTACTCGGATCCGCGTATTGGTTAGTCACGTACTTGGGAGCCGTGCATCAAAGGTGAAAATTGTCACTACAGATCAAGTCCAATTAGGTATTGGGGTAAGGGTTCAACTATAGGTTGGTAAGATACTTGAGATTCCTTTACTTGTAACCGCTTGATTTGATAATAGTGGAGTTTCGGGAGTGGTGGCCTGAAAATCACCCGGTGGGGTTTTTGCCGTTAGGGTTTTTCCCATTCGTAAACAAATCACCGTGTTATTTATTTTCCGCTGCATATTTAGTATTTGGTGATTTGTTTGTGCTTCCACGTATTTGCATGTTAAATTGATTAATTAATAACTTGGCTAATTAATTAATTGGTTTAATCACAAGGGGTCATTCAGTTTGTGGCCTATCAATGAGAAAGACTGAGAGAGAAGGAGTGAGACAAGAACAAGAAGAAAGAGAAGAGAGCAGCCTTTTTGGCTTTCTTTTCTTCTTCGGCTTCTTTCTTCTTCTTTTTTCCTTCTAGCTTTGATTTCTTTGTTTTGTTGGTGCTGTTGTTCTTTTTTATCTACATGTTGGTTTGGGCTTATAAATCGAGTCTTAGAGACTCGATTTTCAAGTGGACGCCACGTGGAAAAAGTATAAACTCAGACCCGATCAAAACATGAAAATCGAGTCTTTGAGACTCGATTTATAGCCTCAAAATCGAGTTTTTGAGGCTTGAGATGCTAGTAAAAAATATACTTTTACAACCATGCCTACTAATTAGATAGTAAGAAAAATGAAATTAGTTTCCCATTTTCGCCAGCAGAAGCTTGATAAGGGTAGGACCAACAGAATATAAATTTGCTGACCAAGTACATACTTGTGGAGAGGATGGTGAGTTGCAATAAATATTAGAGTAAATTTTGAATTAGATGTCTGAAGTTGCCAAATTTTGGTTGTTATAGTAGTATTTAGTTCTCTTGATAAATTATTAATTGTTTCCAAATCCTTAAATTATAACCATTGAAAAATACTAAAGTTACAACATGTTTATACTGTATAAGGTTGAAAAATGTTAAAGGTATTACAAATATTACTACTTAAATTTTACAAATTCATATAATAATAAACGTGGTTGGTGGGTTTTAATCATCTAATAAATGAATGTTTGAATTGTGTTTTGATAACTAACACATTAGAGTAGGGAGAGTGGGACACAAAATTTGGATTCCTTTATATACCAAAAGTTATAATATCTTTAGCATCGCTCTATAAGGTGATTTTAATTATTTTAATATTTACCTATAATGTCAAGCCAAAATATGTTATTTTCGTCATCTTGTATCCAAGTTTAATATAATCTTATCCTATAATAATAATAATAATAAGCTAAATATGTCTGTGCCACCCATAACACGAGTCTTTTGGCTAAATATTGCAAAAAACGGAGTTTATTGTTGTTATAGGCATTGTTCAAAGTTATTTAGCAAAATAAGGAGAGAGACTGAATTTCGGCAATACCGTTGCCGAAATTGTAAGAAAAAGTATGAGAGAGAAGAAAGTTGAGTGGTGTGATTGGGAGGGAGAAAAAATGAATTTCGGTAATGATATTACCGAAATTCATTGCACTGCCCAAGCTCTGCCTGTGAAGTGCCCCAGTGGGAGTGCCCAAATGATTTACCAATTGTGGCAACCAAGTTGCTGAATTATAGGGAATTGAGGAGAGAGAAAATATGAATTGTGGCAACCAAGTTGCCGAAAATGGGAGGAAAAAAAAAGTGGTTGCCGAAATCTAGGGAGGAATTAAAAAAAAGGTGTTACATCCACAATATTTTTACAACATTTTCACAACAAATCACAGGTGATTAGTTATTATTAGTTCAAATTTGAATTTAACACTGATATTGCTTTTTTAATCCAACAATAACAACCAGTAACAACCTGCCATTAGAATTTGTTGTACAAATGTTGTAAAAATGGTGTGCACATATCATTTCTCAAAATATCAACACTCCTCCTATCAAAATGTCCTATACTAACTCTCCCCTTAAGATGA
>Ga0139314_100448_pt1 | contig 11046 bp, 10 predicted proteins | sample In2P11_FD_99376 | JGI IMG/M metagenome (GOLD analysis project Ga0139314, IMG submission 99376)
GATATTCATAAACAGAAAGAAACTATGATGAGTGATACAGAACTGGAAATGGACCAAGAAATGACCCAGAGTGAGATGGAGATGGAGGATCACAAACTATAGGAGATTCTTGATAAAGAGAATCTAGATCTAGAAGGATTATTGAAACTAGGGGAGCGGGTAGACTCGTTACCTCCAGAGGAGTTCAATAGAGTTCGACAACTGTTTATTTGGAAAACTCATACCAAAGGGCTAGAGAAGCAAAGAAACAATGAAAGGTAGGGTAGCAAAGGTGTGAAGACAATGAAAACTACACCAGGATTAGCATCCAAAAACCCAGGAAAGAAAAGAGGCAGGAAAAATCAAAACGAGCTATTGATGGAATGTGGAAAGCTAATGATAGATTTAGGTAAGATGAAAGACCTAACTAGCTACTCCTTTATAAATATTTAATAATAAAGTTCACTTCTTAGAATATTAGGGGTCTAGGCAGTAAAAGAAAACAAAGATTACTTAGTACTAGAATGAAACAAGCAACATAGGATGTGATCTTAATCTAGGAAACTAAATGTTCCATTCAAAAAATAAAATAAATTCATAGCAAATGGTTCAATCGATTTGAGTTTCTGGAAGTCAAAGTAGAGAATACATCAGGAGGTGTACTAACTCTTTGGAACCCCAAAAAATTGGCATTATAGATGTAGAGGCATCTAGGGATTATTTATCAGTAGTCGTTCAACCTATGGGAGATAAGGAAATGTACTTGGTCACGAATGTGTATGGCCCCCAAAGAATGGATGGTAAACTCAAGTTCCTAGATTCTATGGAGGATCTCAGAGATAGACGTACACGAATATCATGGATCTTGGGGGGTAATTTCAATATGATCAAATCACTTTCGGAGAAAAAAAAGGGGCACCATAATTCTAAGTAAAGACTCTTTGGCATTTCAAACCTTTATAGATAATATGAAGGTAGTGGACATTGTAACGAGTAATGATATCTTTACTTGGAACAATAAAAGAGGAGGAGAGTCTCGGGTGGCCTCAAATTAGATAGATTCATAATATTAGAGGACCTTATGCTCAATGAAAAGGAAATGGTAGTAAGATTTCTCCCCTTTGGAGGCTCCAATCACTGCTTGGTTCAACTAGAGGTTCAAAGCATTGGTACCCCAGGAACAGAGCTTTTAGAGTTGAGAATATCTGGCTCTCCCACCTAGATTTCATCATAAACATAGCCAACTGGTGGTCAGAGGATTTGAATATTCAGAGCACAAGAATGTTCCTTCTTCAAAAAGGACTAAAACATATCAAGCTCGGGCTCAAAGATTGGAACAAGAATGAATATGGCAATACTTTTGAAGAAAAAAAATCTGTTGAAGGTAAAATGCAGGAACTCAACCAAGCCGTTATCATGGATGGCTTTGATAAAGTCAGAAGTGATCAAGTCACTAAATATCATCATGACTGGGAGAATTTATGTAAACAAGTGGAAATATTTTGGAGACAAAAATCTAGAGTTCAATGGCTAAAAGAAGGAGAACGTAACACTAGATTTTTCCATAGATCCATTATGGCGAGTAGAGCTCACAAAAGGATTTCTTCGATCAAGGATGAGGGAGGTAATATTCTCAATCCTCATGAAGAAATAAAAGCTATGCTAGTTCAACACTTTCAAGGTATAGCAAATGAAACCTTTTCAAATAGAGAATATTCCATCAAGGACATAACAAGACATATACCCAGGCTGGTGTCTAGAGAGGAAAATTACAACCTTAATAGGCCAGTGACTGAAGAGGAGGTTAGTGAGGTCCTCAAAGAAATGCAGAATGGTAAGGCACTCGGCCTGGATGGTTTCAATGTAGATTTCTTTAAATCTTGCTGGAATATCATCAAACAAGATATTCTGAATGTAGTTGAAGATTTCAGGATGAATATAACTATTTTGGAGGCGCTAAATACCTCCTCTATCTCCCTGATCCCTAGATAGGATTTGGCTCAAACTCTTGATAGGTTTAGACCCATAGCCTTGAGTAATGTGGTTTACAAGATAATATCCAAGGTTGTGGCCAATATACTCAAACCTCTTGTCCCTACCCTAGTTTCTGTGGAACAATCTGGATATGTGGAAGGTAGAAAAATTCTCAATAGCATCATTCAAGCTCATGAGGTGGTGCACTCTCTAACTAGCAATATGAAGGCTGGAATGATCATGCAATTGGACATAGCCAAAGCTTATGATAAGCTAAATTGGACCTATATCAGGAAAATTCTTATTGCTTTTGGGTTTGATCACAACTGGGTTAGATGGGTAATGGTCGTAGTTACTTCTTCTAGCTTTTCAATTTTGGTTAATGGTTCTCTTTCGGAGACTTTTATTCCTTCAAGAGGCCTCAGGTAGGGAGACCCACTCTCTCCCCTTCTCTTCATCCTCATGATGGAAGGACTGGGTCGGTCTATTAAGCATGCAAAAGAAGTTGGTAAGATCAAAGGCCTCCAACTTTCTGAAAATGGACAGGCCTTGACTCATCAACAATTTGTTGATGATACCATGCTGCAGGGAATCCCAACAGTCAAAGAAGCTCTTGTGTATAAACAAATCATGAGCAACTTTGCTATGGCTTCAGGTATTGAATTTAATCTCTCCAAATCTAATATTTTTTTCTTTAATACTCATATTGCTATTCAGAGGAATATCTCCAGAATTCTGGGCTTTCAAAGGGAGATCCTCCCTTCAAAATATTTGGGAGTTCCTCTAATTGCCAAACCTTTACACAAGAGCATTTGGGAGCCAGTGATTAATAATTTGCGAGATAAAGTTAGGAAATAGACTATTAGATCTTTAAACTTTACTAGTAGGTTGGTGCTTACTAAGGCTGTCCTACAATCAATCCCAATCTTCATGCTATCAGCTCTCCCAGCACCAAAAGGAGTCCTACAACAATTCAGAACCATACAAAGAGACTTTCTTTTGGGCAAGGGGGAAGTAAGAAAGAAATGGCCCTTGGTAGCCTTGGAAAAAATTTGAAAACCTAAAAACCATGGAGGTCTTGGATTGGATGATACTGAGATTCTAAGCAAGGTTTTAGGGGTAAAATTATGGTGGCACAGGGTAAAATACCTAGAGGCTCAGTGGGCTATTATTTGGAAATAAAAATATGCCAGCACTTGGCTAAATAATGATCTCATAAGGATGTATGGAAATATAAAGGGCTTACACATTTGGAATAAGGCCTGGGAGAACAGGGGCTTAGTACAAGAAAACAGCGTCTGGGAAATCAGAGAAGGAGACTTAGCTTTATTCTGGGAAGATAAATGGCAACAAGAACCTATACTATTAAATGAGGACTTGGGGGACCTCAAGGAAGAGACAAATACTAAAGGGTTATTTAAGGTAAAAGTTTTTTTGGACCAAACCAATAGTATAGGAAAATGGAGAACCTGGAGGAACTTTGATTTTAGGGATGACAGCCCCATGAAAGTTAAAGTAGAGACATTAATGAAAATGTCAGAACAAAGGAAAATTTTAATGTCAGGAGGGCATGACCAATTGAGATGGGGCAACAATAATGAGGGTACCTTTAATCTAAAGGAGGAAAAACTCATTCTCCTTGAACTGGATTGCTAGGTTTCGAATAGGATTTAGAAAGATCTATGGAGGCATTAAGGCTAGATGAAAACTAAACTCTTCATGTGGCTGGTTCAGCATAGGAAAATTTTGACCTGGGATAACATTAGGAAGAGGGGTGTCCTCGGGCCTTCTAGATGCCAACTCTATGAAGCCCAAGAGGAAACAATGGAGCACCTTCTCAACAATTGCATTTTTACCTCTAGGTTGTGGGATTCTTTTGCCACCATTTTCGAACAGACTGACAGGGAAAAAGGGAGTATTATCAATGCCCTAAACAAATGGAGAAAAAACTTTTTAGATTATGAAGTTCTTAGCTCAGCATGGGCTCTCACACCAAGCTTCACTATTTGGAATGTCTGGAAAGAAAGAAATAATAGAATCTTCAAGAATGAAAAGAAGCCATCTCAAAGCCTTTATGAGCAGATCTTAAAACAACTCAAGGAGACGGTTGGCACTATAGTGTGAAATCTCCCTAGGAACCCACCTTTAGCAACAAAATTGAGGATTCTTAGTAAGCTGGGTTTGTACGGACTTATTCCTCAGGGCCTGGAAAGGAAGGTAATGATAATGGAATCTGAGCAAGATTTCTGGCATCCTCCCCCTAAGGGTGTTTTTGAAATATAACATTGATGGGGCTTCAAAAAGAAACACAGGCACTGCTGGTTATGGAGGGGTGTTAAGGGAAGCTGATTCAGAGTTAATCATTAACTCGGTCAAGAGAATCAACTGGGGTACAAAGCCGGAAAAATCCTCAAGAAACTAGAGGCTGATCTTGGTCTTTTAATGGATTCAGTGTCACCTCCAGTGCCTTTGAATAGTAATTTTTAAACATGTACGAAGAACAACCAATAAATCGGTGGATCTTCTGGCCAATCAAGGAGTGATCTGTACATAAAATAGGGCGGTGATGAGTTGGAAAGAGTTGCCTCAAAATAGATTGAAGGCTAATTGTTACGACCAAGTAGATGAATATAGGATGGTGTTTCGAAACAGAGCCATGGAGATGGGGTCCAGATGATTTAGCAGCTTTATCATTAATAGTTTTTTCTCAGTGGAGTCTTTAAAGAGTTGCAAGCAATTGTTAGCCTTCGCAACCCAAGTAAGTACATTCATAGAGGCTCTAGGTGGTAGCAGCTTGGGAGACTCTGGTTTTTGGATGATAGGCAGGAGGGTGGGAGTCACATCTTTCTTTGGTTTTGTTATATTAGATACAGTGAGAAGCCGGAATCCGAGAACTCTTGGTGGCCTCAAAACCCTAGGTTTTCCTTCTTTTATTGCAATATTGCACCTGGGGCAGTTTTTTGGTGATCAAAGGCCTTGCAAGCAGGAAGTGGCTTCTCCAAAATGGTTGTGATTCCATTCAGTGAGATACACGTGGCAGTGGGGTCAAATAGAATACCTCCCTGATCGTGCGCTATCATTCAATGATGTAGACCTGTGTGATATGATCCTTAGCCGTCGGATTAAGCAAGGTGAATCTATAGCTGGGATCGATTGAGCATGTTGGTGGGACCATGTGGGTAAGCATCATGCTTCTAAGTAATGTGAATTCGGCCACAACCATTGGATCGGGTGAGGAGGTTCAACGATTGAGATTAAAGATACATGTTAGGAAGACGGCGGGAGGCATTAATGCATTTTATTCTTGGTAGGATGCAAAATGTTTTTGGCAAGAATCGTTATTTTTTGTACGTTCTATGGGTTCACGAGTTTGTGAGTTATTTAGACATGAAGTCCTTATAGATTGGCACATTTGTTCCTCTTTGGGTCCAATTCTTTATTCTCATTAGCCGGCTTCAGCATTTTTTTTCTTTTGAGAGTTTCGAGGTTTGGTTTGTAGGGGTCGGGGCTTTTTCCTTTGACTTGTTGACAGATTGAGATTGATTTTTCCTTGGTCCATAGCTCCTCATGGAATGTTGTAATTTATGTACTTTATTTACTTATTAACGAAAGAGAAGGTCCGTCTCTTGCTTGAGAAAAAAAAATATAGTCAAAAGAGCCTTTGTCACCAAAAATTGAAAGTCATCAATGTGTTGTGGTGACATTCAAGGTCTGTCATGAATAATAATTATAATTATAGAGAGTGACCATCAGTATTTCATATGAATAGTGACAATTTATGGTGATGGATCTTTCATGGTCATCACTATTAATGCATATATAAGGTCACAATTGTTGAACGTCACCATTTCATATTTTGGTGACGATTGGAAAATGTCACCATAAGCTTATTAGTAATGGTCAAAAGAATCTCCGTCACCAAAAACTGATTGTCACCATTCCATATCAATATTAGGGCTTGATGGAATTGAACCACCAACCTTCTGCTCATAAAGCAGGTTCTCTTCCATTGAGCCAGCACCTTTTAAAGAATTATCATTTAAAAAATTAGCCCTTGAAACTTTATAAATTGTAAATTCTACAACTTTCAATAAATTATAAAACTTTGTAAAGTCTTGGCAAATATTTTACTAAACAAGAAAAATAACATCAAAGTTGCAGATACCTACCTAATACTTATGAAAGGTGGGTGGAGGGAAAAAGGTTATGTATAAGATACTCGATATGTTTAGTTGAATACTCAATTAGAAGTGAAAATTTGAAGACATTTATAGCCTAGAAATGGCCTATAGTTATTAAACATAAAATCTGCAATTACACTGAAAATTGATTTCTCACCTTGTGAATCATGTAAATATGTTGTGATAGGATAAAAATCTTCCTCTAAAAGAATGATTTGCATGCCAAAAGTAAAAAACAATGAGTATATATGATGAAGTTATGAATAATGAGATACATGCATGAATCCTTTTGGTTATGGGGTCTAGAAAACTAGTTTGGAGTGTTTCTCATTATTAATTTATTCAAGATGTAAAAATACAATGATCAATAATAATGATCTTGAAATATAAACACTAAATAGATGTTAGAATTGTAAGCACAAAGTTTAGCTAATATGTGTAGTGCACACTAGGATATACAAGAAAAAAATAACACGAGCACTCTATAATTAATTAATACTATAATTTCTTTAAAACTTAACAAGTTATATTAATAGTTCACAAGTTCCAAATGAACATGGGATTGATAACTACATGCATAGTTTCTAATTTATCTTTTAAGAAATTAGAAGGTAATTCAGAGCCTACCATAGGAAAAAAATGCAATAGAGAAGTGTAAATATCACTAATATAAAGTAGAAGGATATAAAAAAAAATAGTAATTGCAAGGTCACGAAAACACTTATTTTCACTTTGTAGAAAAACCATTCCATTCCATAAATTACCATAGCTATATCATCATTACTAGTTTTCATTTCCATTTCCATACCATTCTATTTTCTTTCCATTCCATATTCATCCTTGTTCATTTTAATAACTTTTCATTAACCCCTATCGACTAAATAATTTTCTCCACTTAAATGCTCACCAACAAGAAAAAATTGCAGATTCCTTTTATTTCTATAGGGAGGCTACAAGATTGAGGAAAAGATACAAGTCATTGAAATTTTGATAGTCAAGCCTTAAGGTTTTAAATAGAATATCCTAGGGGCATGACTCATACTCAACAAAAAAATAAATTTTGGAGTACCTCAACTTCTAGATGGTACCTTGTACCTCAATAGGAAACCCTACAGGTAGTCATGTATAAGTTTCAACATATAAAATGTGACATTGTATAGTAATAGAAATTACACCATTATTCACTTATCCAACACCCCTAAATATGATTGAACTTTGATGCCTCCCTTTACTAATAATTTTATACAATGTCATCTAGTAGCATACAGGTCAAAATTGTATGAAAAATTTCTATCATAAAATTTTATATAAAAAAATAAAAAAGGGACAACTCAACACTCTAGGTCGAGTCAAATGGGGCCCATATCTTACATGTAATAAGTGACAGGAGGAAATTATATAAATGTTTTCTTGTAATTGTTAGAGATTCCATAGCCATATGAGACATCAACAATATTCATCCAAAAGGTGACACAATACCATATCACAAATTGAGGATAAAGGATAGAGTTTAATCAAAGACATCAATAAGAAAAATGAATGGAAAACTAAAGAAAATACATGACTAAAGGTTATTATTATATTCTTGGTGTTGATCCAATTCATTTTCACCACCCTTTTTGCTCAACCATGCCTACATGCCATTTCACTTCTCCTCATCAATTTGCTACAATAAGAATAATACTTTCTATAGTATTAGCTAGATGAACGACAATAAGATTGCAATAATATACAAGAAAATCGAGATAGGAAGCACAATAATTTCAATATAAGAAAACCACAACAATGGAAAGTCATTTTGTTTTGTTTTCCATCTTCGCTGAATTTTTTTTCTTCGAATTATTCTACTACAATTGTTGCTAGAATTCATATGTTGATTGTTCAAAATTTACAACCCTTCCTATAATAATTTCCATAAAAAATACAGTATGCTAAAATCAAGTTTATAAGGCAAGGAAAAACAAAGATAAAATAATAGGATAACCCTCGCCCTTTCCAAAAACAACCTTCTATGTGTTCTTCTATAGAATGGGGATAGGGTTTAATGGAACAAAACCCACAAATGCTACTAGATTTTATCATAATATAAGGGTTGTAAACATTTTGCAGAGAAATCAATGGCTAGGGTATTTTGAGAAGAGTTTATGATGATGATGATGTGGCCCTTCAATTTTCCTCAACTTTCAAAACTCCAGGTAGAAATATTATGTGACTGTAGTGAGAGGATTAGTGATTTGTATCAATGAGGAGACAATTGATAGAATTAGATGCATTCCTCAAGGATTTCCATGGGATAAGGAGGATAGGCAAGATGCCACTCTTACTAAAAAATAATGTTTTTATTGGATAATAAGGAATTTATAGAGGATAAATATGGATTCAAAATATACATTTTTTCATCTTCCTAGAATGAAGTTTCATAACACATATGAAAATACCTCTCTTATGATGGGATATTTAGTGTGGTATTTTCATATCATTGGAGACTACTATATCAACTTAGACACTAATCTCACTACAACCATCGTAAAATACAATCATTTTTTACTTCCTTTTACAATCATTAAATGAGATGAGTGACAAGGTAAAGTGTGGGAAACATGAGTCTTTGGCCCATCATGGACTTATTCAATTGATTTTTTAATGATTCCTTGTGTTTTCACCCTTTAAAAAAAGAGTTCTAGTTGTAAAAATAAGGAAAAATAATAGATATTTTTGGAGCTATACCCTTAGCCACAAAATCACTCAAAGCTAAATCGAACACCCTTAAATAGACAATTCTCAAAATTATCTTTCCAATGGTATATAGATGTTTGAAAATGGACTTCTATATCAAAAGATATGACGAGTGGAAGTTCAAGGAATTTGTTTCCTTGAAAGGAAGGAAAGAAAAAGATATCGGAGGTTTGGGAGCATGTTACAAATCATAATCGAAGTTTTCTAAAGAAGCACTCGAGGTGATCAAAGAAAACCTCTGATTACCGATATCAAAAATCTGAACTCAGAGGATCAACATCATCAGGGTCACATATTGGAGATCACAGCCATATCGGCAAATCGGTGATCAACGAGTTTTAAGTTTCAGTGACAACAGACTTCTAATCATTAAATGATGATAACGTCAAGTCAACAGGGTCAGGCCATATCACATGTCACAAATCGGAGGTCCCGATGATCTGTAAATGACCACTATAAATAAATTGCGGGGGAAAAGCGCCAACACGTAAAACATTGGGGAGTGCCTCAAAAAATACGACAAAGAAAATAAATGAAAACGCAAGGGAAGGAGGGACATTTTCTCTCTCCTCCAACTGGACACGCAACAACATAGCATTGGTTCTTATAAACAACATAAGGCAGGGCACTATTAGATTCGATAAAGACATAGCTTATGACATCACCATGATGTGGTAGTACAGAGCACACGTGGCATGTTGATTTGGAATTTTGAGGGGTCCTATGGGGGCATATATGGGTGAAATGTGTCACCAATAAGGAAGCACGACATTGTAGTAATGAAATCATGCATTAGAGATAAGAGATTAGCAGTTGCAGTGTTTTGGGACTCAAAAGGAAATTTTCTATTGTGAACCCCCGATTGGGGGGCTCTGATATGGGGTCTAACATTTGGTCAAGCGGAGAATGAAGAACTAAGAGCTAAGTTGAACAAGTGATCCCGCATATCAGTGATTACAAATTTTAAAGGGTGGAAACAATGACAAGGTTATGAAATTGTCAATTGTGGTATCCCGATGTCATGGACCGAAAAAATGGTGGACAGGTGGGCCACACCACATTAGCATTCGATGATCGCAATATTCTAGGAGGATGCACCAAATGACAAAGAGAAGAAATGGCCAATATTCCATGTTCTGATATTGTAAAAGCCCCGTTGCATATGTTTGGGTGCCATGTGTGAACTATTTATTGCACCATGCTCCAAACAAATAGCCCCCGTCCCAACTATTGACACCCCACACAATATAAATAGGCATAAGCATGTGGTTTTCAAAGTTTAAAGAACTGAGGGATTGAATCGTTTAACAAAAGAAAAAGGCCCCTAGACAGGAGCCTAAAGGCTTGATCGGAATCTGGATTAGGGGCAAAAACTAACTCAATAATCAAAGTGCTAGGAATCATGTGAAACTTTAACGATCACATCTATCTCATCAAAACAATCACAGTCCAACTCATTTCATTCAAAACGAAGTTCGTATGAGGAAGTTAGAGCATGCTGACCATTTCACCAAACGCGCAAAATTTTGGCAAAGTTTGACTAGGATGCTAATTGGGCATCCATATAGCATAGTCAGAAATGAGAATATTCCTTGGAATATCCCCATATAGGTGGATGAGTTCTTTTGCACCAAGTGGAATCTTATTATTGGGAAATTTTTGTTGAGTTTGACCAATGGGAAGGTGACATGTGGCAAGCCTGGAGGCTGCCACATAGCCCTACAATGGTGTATTAAAATTTTACGGAGGTGTCGGGGTTTGACCCCATGACCTCCCCTCCATAGTGCCCATGACTTAACCGTCTCTCCTACACTTTTGTTCTTACCCATATAGTTCACCGCATACATATAAATTTTAATGGTGTGAGGGTTAGCGGTTAGGAGTGCCAACCCTCCATGTGAACACACCAATGCACGACAGTCATAATCAACATTACATTTGGTAGACAACTAACCACAACCACTAAGTGTTATGCTATACCATATTTCTGCTTCATCTTAACGACAAAGGTTACAGTTATGGCTATTTCAAACATCCAACACTAAACTGTGACATCTATAACTGCGACATGTGACCTCCTTCAACCAAACCTTCAGTTAACAGTTTGTATGAACTGTGCAGTAATTGCGTTCAGGCTGGATTAACATTAATTAAACCATAGTTAATCCTTAACTAA